>Ga0209339_1000462_pt1 | contig 14896 bp, 8 predicted proteins | sample OlaalgELextract3_FD_187376 | JGI IMG/M metagenome (GOLD analysis project Ga0209339, IMG submission 187376) | Olavius algarvensis symbiont microbial communities from Tuscany, Italy - Type A ELBA extract 3 (SPAdes) (version 2) | ecosystem: Host-associated > Annelida > Digestive system >... | reverse complement strand
GACCCCGTTCTCGAGCTGTTACAGGTACGCGAGACGAGACAGTATCCGAGATACAACCCTCACAGATAAAGAACATTCTTGTCAACAGATGCTTATTACAACAGAGTTACAGCAGTCTGTCAGTTAGCGATCTCTCCATACGCAAATTGACTGGCCCGCATATAAGTCGATCCCCTGACTTTGATGGCGAAAAAAATGACCAAATTTTTTGACTTATATGCGAGTGTATACGGTAGGTTAGACGCAAAGGTTACTCAGTACTAAATTCAGATACAACAGTTTGACTGCTGACTGTTACTTACTGACTGGCAGCGACTGACTGACTGAAGTGTGATTTTGTCATGACTGTAGGTCCGTATTCCAACGCCACTGAACACAAGTGGAGTGCAGGTGATTTGTATGAAGGGCAAAGCTCGCTACAAGGCCAGTGAAAATGCCATCGTCTGGAAGTATGTACCTCTACTGCTGTGTCTTCATGACATACGTACTGATCAGTGTGTGGTATGTGTGTGTGGAGCTGAATTTGCATTGGATAGACTCTGAGACACAGGTAAGTAAGGAAGTAAGTATATTTATAGCAGGCGCCAGAATCATGAAGACGTCTCAATGGCACCGGGCGGTCGAGAACAGGTGCGTTTTCAGTGCCTGTTTGAAGGCGCTCTGGTGGCAGACGGTTCCATGTGGCTTGTCCGTTGACTGCGAAACTTTGTTGTCCAGTTGCAGTCCGGGCGCATGGAACTGGGTAGTTGCTACGTCGGATGTCAATGTGACAGCTTTTATTTCTTGCAGTTGTGAGTCACATCAGCCAGGATAATTGTTGTTCCAGTGCTGATGCCGTGTTTATATTTTTTATTATTCGTGCACTTTTATCCCTGTAGTTGAGAAGTCTCCGTCATAGATGTTGTACAACTATCTTAAGTACTGTTATTGTTGCTAAAGTAAAGTAAAGTATGCGATTTGTATAGCGCATTGTCGCAAAGCGCCTCTAATGCGCTACCGCTTCCGGTAAGTCGGCGCTGATCTCTGCAAGCCAACCCGACAGCCAGGCATTCAGCGAACACACTGCGAGACCACTGATGCGGGTTGGTGTATCACGCAATATGCCTGTTTACTTTCCCAGCTTATGCCAGGTACTCATTCAGCCTGGGCCGGCTCAGGCTGAGTAGGCCAGGTTGCCTGGTTCCGCACCGAGCTGGTTTACCTGTCCAAAGACGATCACCCACCTAGTCACTAACCTGGCCTAGCATAGAGTAACTACACTGATCAGATGGAATGTGTTGCCGCTATGCTAAACTGGCTATTATTATTATTACTAATATTAATGAAGAGATTATAGCGACACTTCAAAAAAGAATGCGTGAGGGGCATTTGAAAAAATAATAGAATAAGTACGCTATGTATCCGTAAGCCTTGTTTGACCTAGTCTGACAGTTATGCTGACATGCTTGTGTCAAAAGGCAGCTGATGATTGTTAATCATGTTATATAACTAGACAGTGTGACTGCACTAGGATCAAGCGTATGGGTGGCATGAAGGAGTGTCAGCTGAGTGCCGAGGTGGAACTGCTTAGTACTAAAGGCGAAACCAAGAAATGGACGCGTCCACCCATCTCCATGAGTTTTGAGGTAAAGTATATACTCGCGCCTTTGAATGATTTTGCATCACTTCTGAATTGAATTAGTTGCTGTAAAGTTGCACAGTTGAACATTGAAATTTTGCAAGGTAGTGCGGCAACAGATTTAAGGTGAGGTGGTAGATTTAACTCGGCTTTGTCTGCAGTTCATTGCTGAATTGGTCTGCATCTGCCAAAATTATCATAAAATTGCAGCTTTGTCATGGCTCAGAATGTAGGAGTAGTATTAGCAGTCATGATTGTCATCACAGTTGTAGTAATCATAGCATTAGCAGTGTTGCAGTAATGGTGTGGTCCACTGCTATTGCAGTGTATAATATGCACATGGTTGAGTGACAGCGTCATTTAGATTGGAGTGTTGTTTTTTTGTTGTCATCATCGTCAATCTTACGACAATAATGGAGATGATGACAGTGACTACGTTGATGATGTCATGCTCAGGTGCCGTTTGCTCCATCGGGTTTCAAGGTGCGCTACCTCAAAGTGTTTGAGTCCAAGCTCAACTACAGTGACCACGACGTAGTCAAGTGGGTCCGGTACATCGGCAAGAGCGGCCTCTATGAAACACGCTGCTAGACTCTTTGTCTGTCTATCTGTTCGTGTGTCTACGAGAAGACACAGACATGATCAGCTGCATAGTTAGCTACATAGCCGCCAGTGTTTCAGTGTTAGCATTTTTGTTACGAAGGTTGCTAATGAATTATACAACACACAGGACTGGGAGAGGAGAGTGGTTTGAACCACCATTATGTTACAGAAAGAAAAATCCATTAATGTGTGAGAATCAAAACAGTGCTGTAAGGTTTTTGGCTCCACTGCTGGCTTGCCGCCAGCGGAGCTTATAGTATAGGTGATTGCTGTGTCCGTCTGACTGTGTGGATATGTGTGTGTCGTCAAACGGTTTGTCAAATCGCTACTCCTACATGTTTTCTCACATTCTCGCAAAACTTGACATACATGATCTGTGTGCCAGTACACAAAAAAACTGTGGAACTGATTTTCAAAATTTTGATTTCGAAATTTTTGACGAATTTTTGGAACAGCTTAAATGGAATTCCTGCCGTAACTTTCGATTGCAGGTTCTTCACACATGGTGAGCTGATGCTTCTTGGTGGCTTTATTAAGCAGCAGAGATATCTAGGCCGACAGGCTGCTAATTAAAAGATAGTGGAATTGTAGACTTTTTGCAAAATGCCTATCAACTTTCGTGTTTGTGAAGATTGGATCATACAATTGATGTTTCATCATCACCTTACATGAGTTACACTGTTATACAAAAAAATAGACTTTGATGATCTTTCTTTTTACAAAAAAATTGTGGTGCATTTTTTTTGTTACATAATTTTGCGAAGTGTTATGTATTGGATGGTTTGAAAAATTGCAAATGGTCGTGTTACATAATGTGTGATCACTTTCATTAAACTGGTAAATGCAGGATTTCATGTCATGCTGTAAGTGCTGTGCAATGAGCAGTATTGTGTTGAGAACGTGGGGTCTGTTAGTATTGTGTCGAGAACGTGGGGTCTGTTAGTACTGTGTCGAGAACGTGGGTCTGTTAGTACTGTGTCGAGAACGTGGGGTCTGTTAGTATTGTGTCGAGAATGTGGGTCTGTTAGTATTGTGTCGAGAACGTGGGTCTGTAGTTAGAGTTTGTCTGTGTCTTGTGATCTGCGTACATGTGTGTGTTGGTGTTAGAACACTTTGCCACATGGTTTCTCACTGAAGAGCTGTTCGACACTTGCCGTGATTGTTAATGTGGATTCCGTTATGTAAATGTACTACTATCGCCATGCTCATGAAATTCAACTAAGAACTAAAGTATTGTGGCTGAACTGGCACCAGATTGCCACTGGAGCACAGCATTGCCATTATCATGATTGAAAAGTTCTTCTTGTGAAGCTGTGAGGCATCGGAACAGATGTGGGGTTGGGTCGTCAAACTCTGGCAGGATTTCTGTCTGTATTGAGATGGATTGCATTTTCCAGCGCACTTCAGTCAGTGATGACGTGTCTCGCTGCTGGTTGCTGACTGAGTCATTGAGTAGTGGTAGTCAGTCACCTTGACACGCTGGCACTTGGCACAGTTCAGCTGTCTGCTCCTAGTTGCCGATGTGATATGAGTTGAGGCTTTGGTTGATTAACTGCAGTTTCACTTCAATGAGACTTTTTGCTGTGATGAAAAGACTGATAGTTAATTAGACATCAGTTTTACAGGTGTCACTGCACGCCAACATATCCACCTTTTGCTTGTTGTGTTGTGCTGGATGCCACGTGAGTTAGTTTTCAACTGCCAAATATTCCAGTCCCTAAACTAATCTGATTCAACTATGATAGTACGTTGTACTTGTAAATCTTATAAAACAAGCTGTGGTACAAAACGCAACATATACCTTCCTTACATGTATTTGCTAGTTGTTGCTACTCAACAGTAATTTATGTTTCTTACTGGCCGTGTGGTGGCAAGGTTAACTAAGATGCAGTTAATGCTTGTCTTCTCCAGCATTCCATTGCTATTTTATGACAACTGTGACTAGAAATCGTTGCAGTGAAGACGTGCAGTGTAGTTAGCAGCTGATGCGGTCAGATGCTGACAGTTTGTTTGATGCAGTTGTCAGGAGTTAACTTGCTGTTAATATCTCAACGTGCATTGTTCACTGTGTGATTGATTGATTCTGTAGTGCAGAAGTTCGTTTAGTATGGAATTTTGTTTGCTTCTCTGTGTGTGATGGAAGTAAGTTGTTAGCCAAGTCTTGAGGTGTCTCTGTCCTAATGGACACAGTGATCTTGTTACCAGATCCGGGTTGTTCTGACCATTAAAACAGACACATTGGAGAGCATTAGTTCTAATGTCGTCATTATTAACATCATCTTGCAGCATTATTTCCTGCTGTTATCGGAGATAATGTGTTACTTGTTTATCATTATTGTGTTATTCATTATGATGTAAGTGCACAGATATTTGTTGTAGAATATTATTAATGTGGATGCTGATGTAGTTTGTAGAATGATTACATCAATTTTGCATGTTATGCGTTGAATATCATCATTCATCTCACAATTTTCTCAGTTTCTGGTTAACAAGTTGCTGAAAAAGCTCCAGGAACTCGCAAGTGACAATAACTTGAGTTTTATATGTGTGTTAAAGTATTCTCGGGCATCTGTCTCCAAAATGACTGATATGTGAAGTAGGACATTCAACCCTACTACACTGTGTCCCAAAAAAACGTCGCCCTTTTTATTTTTGGAATAACTCAGTCAAAAATTAGTCAATTTTTGGCGAGGAAACTTGCAACTACTCGGCTATAAATTGCTCTCTTCACCCAAAAAGTGTCACTGCACTACCTTGTGAAATTCAGGACTATTATTGTGACAGAAATTGATAATAAAATGTTTTAATGAAGAAGTAAAGGCGTCAAACAAAAACTGCAGAGTTAACGAGTGTTTTCTTTACAACATTTTCTTGCTGTGTTATTTTTATTTGTTATTTAAGTTCATACTGTTTTCTTTTGGGAAAAGTAGGTGGCTTTGAAAACAGCAGGTTGTTGGGTGGCTGTAAAAGTTATTGGTATTAACCTAGACCTTCATTACAAACACGAAGTAGTAAGCAAAAAAATATGTAATAGCTACAACTTTGGCTTATTGTGACAGCTGGAATCAGTTTTTACCACGCGACGTGTATGCATAGCGCGGACTATGCCATCACACGATGTCCGCCTGTCACACGCCGGTATTGAGTCTAAACGGTTATACATATCCTCATAGTTTTTTTCACCATCGTGTAGCCCCACCATTCTACCATTTTCTCACACCAAACGGGATGGCAATATTTCGACGGGGGCGTCGAATGCAAGCCGAGTATGAACAAATCATGATTTTCGACCAATATCTCGCAAATGATGCAAGATAGAGCCATAGTTACTATGGAAGGCGAATAAGAAATTGTACCAAGCTTTCGAATGGTACCGCTTTGAATGACCTTGAGTGATCTCTAACCCAGATTTCAAGGTCGTGATATCATTCAACGTCAGATAACTCAAAAACGGTACCTGATGGTTACAATGGTGGACCAAAAGAAAGTCATATATGGTCTATTGAACGCCGCCATTTTTAATGACTTGAACAACCCCTAACCCAGTTTTCAAGGTCATGCTATACTTTGACGTTGAATATCTCAAACGGTTAAAGATAGGCCATAGTTAATATGGAAGGCGAATAGCAAACTCCACCCAAGCTTTCGAATGGTACCAGTTTGTATGACCTTGAGTGACCTCTAGCCCAGATTGTCAAGGTCACGATATTATTCAACGTCAAATAACTTAAAAACTGTACAAGATAGAACTATAATTACAATGGCGGACCAGTAGAAAGTCGTATGTGATCTATCGAACGACATCATTTTCACTGACCTTGAACCCCTAACCCAGTTTTCAAGGTCACGCTATGCTGAATATCTCAAACGGTTAAAGATACGGCCGTAGTTACTATGGAAGGCGAATAAGAAACCGCACCCAAGCTTTTGAATAGTACCAGTTTGAATGACCTTCAGTGACATTTTAAAGGTCATGATTATTGAACGTCAAATAACTTGAAAATGGTACAACATGCAGTTATACTTACAATGGCCGACCAATAGAAAGTCGTATATGATCTATCGAACGGCGCCATTTTTAATGACCTTGAACGACCCCTACCCCGGTTTCAAGGTCACGCCATTCTACGCCGAATATCTCAGAAACGGTATGTCATACAGACATTGTGTCATTGAAAAACTAATAGGGACTTACACACGCCCTACGCCACAATGTCATTTCCAATGACCTCGAGTGACTTAGCTAAATATTCAATAACACGGAGCGTCGCGCAGTCTCTGCGACAGCTGAGCTTCTTGTATCAAGTAATAACTTGAATAGAGGAAGCGCCTATGATTAATGTGATCGATATGACTTTTTTGCATTTTACTAGGTAGGCCCTAGTGCGGTGACATTTTTCGGGTAAAGTGGGCAAATTTATAGTCGGCTAGTGTCAAGTTTCCTCAGAGGTCCGTGTACCAAAGTTGTAATCAGTTTATTTTTGACTGAGTTACTCCAAAAATAAAAAGTGTGACTTTTTTGGCACACAGTGTATATCACATAATATTTTCAGGTAGTGAAAATTACACGAATATGGTGGGATTGGAAATTTGTTCACGTTGAAACACGATGCACTAGAAAATCTGCAGTGCGAGGAACAGCAACCATAATTGGCGCCGGAACTGAATATTGTGGCCTCTACTTGTAAATCGGACCATTTTTATGAGGCGGAATTACGGCTGAAAAACGATTTCGCCATTTTCGCGTGCTTGACCTTTGACCTTTCATCGTCCAACATGCAGCGGGCGATAGAGAAATCGTCGAGGAACATGTCGATCTTTCTGCATGACAGAACCACGGACAAACCTACACGTGTAGTTATCAAAAACAGTTCCCGACCTCCGGTTGTATAACCGTGGCGGGTTATAATAAGTAGCACATATGATTCGACAAAGTGTCTAAAAGGGTAGAATTTTACCGCGGTTTTGTCTCGCGATGCTATGCATAAGCGCAGCCTATGCTGTCGTGCGGTGTCTCCGTCACATTCGTGTATTGTGACGAAACGAGTAAACATATCAAAATTTTCGACACCATACTAGTTCTTCCGTACCAAAACTTACGGCAATATTACGCCAGCGACTCTCTATAGCGGGGGCGTCGAATGCAGGTGGGGTATGAAAAATCACGATTTTCGGCCGTTATGTCGCTTTATCTTGGAAATGATACAAGATAGAGCCATAGGTACTATTGAACGCCAAGAACTCAAATAAAGCAATAAAGTATAGTGAAGCAACTCGTATATGCGATCTATCGAATGGCGCTATTTTTAACTAAAAGGGCACTCGGTGGAGCGCATGAACCTCCGACAAAAGTGTTTCGACGGCTCACTGGCTCAGTGAATAAAACCATTGTAAAATCACGCGTCGCTGCAGCGGCCAATACGTATACGTCAGGTTTTCCCGACGTAAAATTCGGCGTACCAGTGCTTACGATAGCACGGAAAGCAATCCGGTTCCGGCATCCGGACTGTAATCCGGATTGGGCTCAAAAGTTAATCAGTTTATCCATGTCCCGACATCTGTCGACACGCAACATTTCATCCAAATCCATGCACGCGTTTTTGAGTAATCTTGCTAACAGACAGTCTAACAGACAAACATTCATTTCGATCAAACGTCTCGTAGTTCTGAGGTGAATTTCACGAAGAACTGTACGCTCCTTTACCTTTACCTTTTTTTACAAACAAACGCGGGCAAACGCATTTACCTCCTTTGTCGGAGGTAATGACCATGCGTGAGTTAGCGAAATATTCAGTGACATGAAGCATCGCGCGGCCTCTCTGCGACAGCTGAGCTTGTAGGCTAAAAGTCGAAATATTTCGTGTTCGTGCACGGCGTAATAACGGCGTATGAACACTTGTATGGTTGAAACGGTCGACAGCTGACGTCGACGAATAAGAAATCGATTATTGCGTGAAACGGACGAGCATCTGATGAGCCGCCTAGCAGTCAGTCACAGCAATATCATCAGCTGTCAATAACATCTGCTGCTAGCTAGCATTTGCAGTCACTCGTAGCTACGCAATTCTACGCTCAGTGTCGCTATGTAGGTGAAAACAGGTGCGTGTACGTGGCTCAGCTCATTTCGCATTCCTTGCCCAAATTTGCTAAGTGCTCCGAATTTTAAGACGTAACTGGATTCAGATTGGTCTCTAAATGGTCGCATATTGCAGTATTCGTAATTAGTTTTAAATGGGGACACCGAAAACCACCGGACTTAGAAAAGTGGGATATCCATTTGCATTTTCCCAAGCGCTTGCGCTTTTGCCAATTTTTTGACTCTGGACGCTCCCCGTAGTGATCGTGCACGCTCCTGGACTTTCATATCGACTGTGTGACAGACAGCGAATTTTCAGTTTATGAAAAGACGCGAGAGTAGTCTGGAGTAGCGGAAAGACGTTTTATTATTTTATTAGTATTTATTTGTAACCGACAGCAGCGAAACAAGCGGCAGAGTTAACCAGGTGTATATAGCTGAAAGAAATGGCATTTCTTTGTCTTCGAGGAGTTCCCTCTTCACTCGCACCGACAAGCTACTTACGATGACGTCATTAAGAATGCTGCGCAGATGGAAATTGTGTTTAATCGGCACGACAGTGCTGCAAGCTGTCGTCATCATTTCGACGTCCGGTTTGTCGTGTGGACCGGAAGCGGCGTGTTACCCGCCGTCTGTACAGTTAGCCAACCTGTCTTTCCCAGTGCGGCAACTCAACGTGTCCAGCACGTGCGGGTCGGACAATTCGACTGCGTACTGTTCGATCTCGCTAGAGACCATAAAAACGTGTTTGGCTGATTCTCCATTCTTGTGTAGTGGACAACACACGGCGGATCACATGCTGGACTATACGTTATCGTCAGGGATTCGCAACCCCGACGTGACTACTTACTGGCAGTCGGACAACAGCATTGCTAGCAGTGGTGCTCGACCCACAACGCAGTATGTTGAGGTGAGATTAAGAGATGACTACGCAATCACAAACACTGAATTTCTAGGCGAACGTATTAAGTTCGCCTTATGGCATGAGCCGTCCGTCTGTCGTCTGTCTGGACTACTGGATTGCCTTAATGATAATGGGACTGAACCGGACCTATCACGCTCATCACTTTATTTTTAGTTTCACGTTTTAATTTTTATTGCGTGTGGTAGACTAAGGTGGCTACCCGTCAACTTTTTACTGCACGTTACATACACCGTATCGTATCGTATCGTCTGCAGTGACGTTGTTGCACATAGCCTACGCTGAAACTTGAACTTTTCGGCAATATGTTTGCATCAATTAGGGACTCGGAGTCGGACGGAGAGTTTGTATTCAAATTTTGGGCGAAAATAGATCGTGCAAGGGGATATGAAAAATTGGCGACCAATATCTCGCTTTATTTCGAAAACGGTACAAGATACGTCCATTACAATGGAAGAAGAATAGGAACTCCTATGCGATCTATCGAATGGTGCCATTTCCAATGACCTTCAATGACCCCTAACCTAGATTTCAAGGTCACGATATTTTGAACGTCAAATAACTCGAAAATGGTACAGGATAAGCTACAATGGCAGAAGTCGTATTTATGGTGATTTATCGATCGGCGCCATTTTCAATGACCTTGAACGACCCTCTAACTCACATTTCGAGGTCACGCCAATGTTCGAACGACGCTTTTGTTTCTGCTTCTATGACGTGCAGGCCTACTTGTTGATATCGTGACTATATCAATGTTATTAACTGTTTATGACCTTTAAAATAAAATAAAAATCTACACGAGAGATGGTATTTGCAATTGTATTATTTTCAGTTTGATCTTCATGACGTATTTTTGATCCGCAACATCTTAGCCGTCTTCATCAGTCCAGGCACGTCATCTGACGATATTCAGGCCGATATGAGGCCAATGGCAGTCAAGATCGAGGTGCGCCGGACTCAAGATCAAGGAGGCCAAGAGATGTGGACAGCATGGCGTTACTACAGCGCCAACTGCTCGTTGTATTTCCCTGGTGTCACCGAACAGATGCTTAGTGACAGCGGGTTTTTCCCGAGCGAAGCCGCGACTTCAGTTGTCTGCGTGAGAAAATACTTTGCTGGCGATACGACTACACAGACTGGCTATGGATACGGCCTACATGAGGTTATTATTTCGTTCTGCGACGTATTAATTTCGTCGTGTGTGTTTGTAGCTTTGTTTGTTACGATGTTTGACGTCATGCTTAACAATTTCCGGTGCACCGATTGACGACCTGATTGTTGCAGTTTTTACCCACTCCGTATATATACAGGAGAAATCACCCAACGCTGAACAGAATTTTTTTGCTGAATCAGTAGCTGAGCTGGGGGCTTTTTTGCCCCCAAACGCAATAGGAGGGTTAATTAATTGTTTATTAGCAGACAATGCAACATTACGATGGGAAAACGGTCACAGCAGCAGCTATCATCATGAAACTATCAGTATAGACGGGGAATCGCTCTGGGATCATATCATTAATTTCGCCAGGCGGCAGCACCCTGCAGTGGGCGCACAACAAGGTTTGTTGTGTCTGGCACCAGTTGTTTAATATTATGTGGAACGCTCTATACGTAGTTGTGTTTGTCCATCGAGACTCGAAGTAAATAGGGTGAAGTGATCGATAGAATATTGATCGATATGTGTTGATTGACGCAGGTGAAATTCAACCCAGCGCTGGAGTTTCTTGGTGAGTATGAGACGAGTACAGTGTTGAGGTCGTACTTCGTGGCCTCAGCAGTCAGACTGGTGTTCGTCCAGCCCGCCAGCACTATACCACTGTTGTCTTACTACGCCATCGCGCACCTCCGCATTGACGGACAGTGTCAGTGCTTCGGTCACGCCAGCGCTTGCACTGGCCAGGTATGCACCTGTACCTGTACGATATTCTCTTGCAGCCATTTCACAAAGTCTATTGAATCTTTTTATCTCCCAATGGTAATGTGGGATATGAAGTTTGCTGCTTGTCTCTCTGTCTGTCTGTTCTGGATGCATCTCCTCCGAAACTGCTGAACGGAATTGGCTAAAATTTTGCTCAACGACGGAGGTCTGCCCCGGACGCTTAATTACTTTTCATACATTGCAGTGTACAGCATCGCTTTGCGCATGCGCATTACGCACGCGCGTACACTATAACTTGCTACAGCTTATAAGGGCGCTTCAGACCAGCTCCACCGAGTTGCCTGCAAGCTCAGTTGGAAGAGGTCTCGCTTGCTGAGTTTTAGGTGCGTGGTTCAATCCCTCTGTCGGGTCAGAATTTTTTTTTTTAAATTTTGTTCTGTTTCAGTTAGTTTTCTATATAACTTTTTCATTGCAATATGCCACTTATTCAGTTTAACGTCTACTTCTGTGATTATTTGTGTATTTTGAATTTGATTATTATAATCTTTTATTTTCATGGCCAAATATGCTAACTAGCCTACTATGGTATTAGTAGTTACGATGTATGAAAATTAAAAATGCCTCCCGGACACTGTCTCGGTCTCGCACTTTGGTGGCGATGCCTGGGGGTCCCGCCAGAGATGACGAAAATGTATCATCGGGGAGATCTTTTGTTAGTCCTGCACTAACCAAGTTGTCGTGATGTCTTTTGGTAAACAATCTCTTTCTGTTAAATGTTCTAATTTTTAGCCGAACGTTACTACGTATTGTGTTCGGCTTTGTCGTCGCAGTTTCGTCTGTCGGCTGACGGCGTCATCTATCTGTCGTCTGTCTCTGATGTTGAAGTTCCCTGCTCAGGTGGTTGAGCTTTTCGCGATATTTTTGCACCATATTCTAGCCATGACTCGATCGTGAAGATTGAAGGAAAGAGCGCAAAAATAATCGCAAGCTTTTATCTCAGGGCTTGTATACAGAGGGATGAGAAAATCGCTTTGTGTTGCAAACGGTACAATATGGCCATACTTACAGTGGAAAACGAATAGAACTCCAATGCAGTCTATCGAATTCTGCAATTTCACTGACTTTGAATGACCCGTAACACAAGTTTCAAAGGCACGCATGCTAACCTCCTTTTGAGCCTGCCGCGGTGGCGCTATCGGTAGCGTCGCGATACGCGCTTCCTGGCTACTGTGATCGGCGAGTCTGGGTTCGAGCCCCAAGCTGTTCGGATCATTCTGTCGGGTTATACCGGCGTATGCTTTGAGATTAAATTCTCGGGCAGGCACAAATGGTTCGACTGTGTCCTTTAAATCTGTGAACGTTAGCCAATAGTGGGTTTAGAGACGCTCAGTATTAGTCGCTGCTTGAACCACTGATAACAGATGGCTTCCTGCTGTATGCGCTGGCCGGTCATCAATGGCTATGTTCACACGCACCGCTAAATTTCACCCTGGGGCCTACAGTACGAGGTGCGCATGAGATGGCCGTCCATCATGCAGTAGGTATTAGCCGCCAGAGAAACAGTTGTTATAGGCCGAGCATGGTAAATATCATGGCACAAGGTCTCTCCACTCCCGATCCCTCCCTTAACCCTACACACCTCTTTATAAGGAGAGGTCGTGCAACAACTACACACTACACACACTATCAGGTTAGCCTGATGGTGTCGCGCAACACTACACTAGTCGCTTCCCTGGGGTTGCGTATTGGGCCAGCCTGTTAGGCAGGCCTCATGCTGGCATGCGAAGGGTGCGTGTGCCACCCCAAAGGAGAAAGAAAGAAAGAAGAACCTCCTTTTGAAATTTAATAAATGATTATGACTTTCACTTGTGCCTTTCAATTTTTATCGCGCGTCAGCATGACGCGCGATATTGATAGCAAATCTGTTCGTCCGTCTGTCCGTCCGTCCGTCCGTTGCATTCTAGTATTGTATGAAAACGGCTTAACCTATTGTCATACTTTTCCATCGTAGGTAGCCCAATCATTCTAGTTTTACCACCATCAAACATCTTCACGAAATTCCGACGGGGTCACCTCCTGCGGGGGGCACTAAATACAGACGGGGTATAAAAATTTCACGATTTTGGACCAATAACTCGCTATATCTCGCAAATGATACAATATATCGCCATGGTTACTATGGAAAGCTCATAGCAACTCATATGCGATCTATCAAATGGTGCCATTTCCAATGACCTTGAACAAACCCTAACCCTGTTTTCAAGGTCGCACCATTCTTTGACGCTGAATAACTCACAAACGGCTACAGATACGGCCATATAGTTACTATAGAAGGCGAATACGGAACCGTACCTAAGCTTTTGAATGGCACCAATTTCAATGACCTTGAGTGACATCTAAGTCAGATTTCAAGGTCACGATATTATTCAACGTCAAATAACTCGAAAATGGTACAAGATAGAGCTATAGTTACAATGGCGGACCAATAGAAAGTCGTACGTGGTCTATCGAACCGCGCCATTTTAAATGACCTTGAACGACCCCAAACCCATATTTCAAGGTCAGGCCAATCTTTGATGCTGAATATCTACAAAATGGCTAAAGATACAGCCTGATGGCTGTATCTTTAGCCATATTGGAAAGCCAATAGGAAACCATACTCAAGCTTTCAAATAGTACCATTTTCAGTGATCTTGAGTGACCTCTAACCCGCATTTCAAGGTCACGATAATATTCAACGTCAAATAACTCGACTAATGGTAAGTCGTGTATGATCTACTCAATGGTTTCGTTTCCAGTGATCTTGAGTGACCGTTAACCTAGATTTCAAAGTAACGGGGTTATCATAGATGCCGTCGACATATTGTGTGCGCAGCTGACGCGCGATCTGTTTGCGATAGCTAAGTTGTTGTTGATTTTATGCGAAGTTAGTTTATTTGGACACTTTCAAGATGCGTGTTACTTAATTTCAGTCATGTTGTATTGTACGATCAATCCGAGCAGCGGTAACAGTTACTCTACGCTAGGCCTGGTTAGTGCCCAGGTGGAAGACCGTCTTTGGACGGGTAAACCACCTTAGGCGCGGAACCAGGCACCCAGGCCTACTCAGCCTGAGCCTACCCAGGTTGAATGAGTACCCGGCGTAGCCGGGGGAGTAAAGAGGCATATCGCGTGATACGTTACCCCGTATCACGTGGTCTCGCAGTGTTCGCTGGTGCCTGGCTGTCGACTTGGCTGGCGGAGATCAGCGCCGACTTACGGGAAGCGGTAGCGCATTAGAGGCGCTTCGCGACGATGCGCTATACAAATCCAGGTTTACTTTGCATTTTACTTTACTTTACTAATACTAAATAACCATAAATTATTACTAAAGTCTAAAAGGCCCAATACGTTTAAGGCACGTAACGTTCGGCTATCTAAGCTACTGATTCGTTTTTGTAATAAACAGTTTCAAAAATAATAACTTTGTTACGTTATCGCGATGTACTCTTTCTTTTTTACAAGTGGCGTAATTGATGTTATCTCAGGTTTGCTGAAGCTGCTTGTGTGATTGGCTAATGGCTTTTGTTGACAGTAATTAGGGACAGTTCTAGAGTGGGGGATCGCAGTCCCCAATTATTGGCCACGCCGCCTAATTTTTGAGACTCCCTTATGACAACATTAAAACCGCAGACAACGGACTATTACACAGCAATACGGTTATCAACTTATCAGTATTTTGGTACTCTGGCCATTGATGGGTGGGCTGTTACATTTGATACAGCGAGGAGGGGCCTGGGCGGGCCGTGGCGGGCTACGGCC
>Ga0209339_1000461_pt1 | contig 14901 bp, 13 predicted proteins | sample OlaalgELextract3_FD_187376 | JGI IMG/M metagenome (GOLD analysis project Ga0209339, IMG submission 187376) | Olavius algarvensis symbiont microbial communities from Tuscany, Italy - Type A ELBA extract 3 (SPAdes) (version 2) | ecosystem: Host-associated > Annelida > Digestive system >... | reverse complement strand
CCATGACGACCGAAGACACAGAGGTGCTCGGAAGAGAGCTAAACAAGCAAGATCAAAGCCCGATACAGTTGACCGACCTGTAAGAACTGCTCGTATCTTTGTGCACCATTATAATAGTACACAATATTGCAAGACAGAGACAGTTTTCTCTATATTCCCCTTCCTCTAGACCAACATCACATCTCAGATGTGGCCATGTGGAGGTAAGGGGGGAGAACTGTCTTGTTCATGGACTAAGAACGCATGTCATTCACAGAGAGTCTGTATGCCAGTGACATAGTCCGCAAGACCAGGCTCTTGGTCTCGAGGTACCTTGAGGACAGAAAAGACAGTGGTCTGGAGTCATGAAGTCTTCATCTTGGTCTTGAGATTTTGGTCTTGGTTTCGAAGAAAAGTCCTGCCCTTTTTCAAGAACTATCGAAACTTTTGTAGTAATGTCGTGTGCTCAACCAAGTAGCGACCTTAATGTTAATATAGCTCGTACGTCTATATCAGAATTGGAAGTTCAGGACGTTATACGAATGCACTTATTTTCACGACGTCACAAATTAGAGTGCTAGGCTGACGTTATTTAACTGAGCAAACGTCGCAAGAAAGTCTTGGTCTTGAAAAATTTTAAAGTCTCGGTATCAAGAAAAAAAGTTACGTCTTGGTCTTGAAAGAATTTTAAAGTCTCGGTATCAAGACAAACAGTCACGCTTACATCACTGTTGTATGCACAACCTCTTCCAACAAGGTTTAAAGCAGTGATCTAGTATATTCAACAGTGCCAATGCAAACTGCTGAGTGCACTGATTAAATGCTGACAACATATAGAACTGCAACGACGGCAATACAACCCCATAACTGGACACACAGATACAGGCCGATGCAAGCATTCAAAAGCAGTCATTATTTCAGCCTAGATTCTAACTTTAACTGGTTTCAAGCCACAGTTTTTGTCACGCTCAGCCATGCTACAGTGTGATCGGCTATAGGCGGCATGTCCGACTGTCAACGCTGATATTTTCAATGATCCCGAACGACCCTGAACTAGATGCGCAGAACCTGCTATAAACCGATGTTGAATATCTCAGAAACGGTGCGAGATAGACACACAGTTACCTACTACAGATCGCTAATACAAAGTGATATGTGGCCTATGCCACTGTGCCATTGCCAATGACCTTGATTGACCTTCAAGATCATTTAAGCTTATTTTCTTTCTCGATATCTGATTAAGTTCATGCAATGTAAAGAAGGACAACACCGCCTTGAGTGACCTCTGAAGTTTTGTATGGTACAGTATGGTTTAACGTCCCACTCAACACATTACAGGTCATTTCGGAGACGATTTTACGGGTCAGACAACCCAACCAACAGCGTCGCAGCACTGAAGGACGATGGTTAGACAACCAGGTCAAGGGCCAATCCCAGCAGGCTTTGGTTGGTTTTGTTGTCTGTAGGCTATATCAAATATACAGCATACACAAAGTACCAAGTAAATTACAATGGCCGAACATCATATGTGAGCAATTATTTCTACGGTCGTATTCGATCAGAAGGACGGCTATATGATGCTGAGCGCGACCTGTTAGCGATAGCTAAGTTTCTTGTTATTTTGGGAACGCACTGTGCTCATTTTGTACAGTAATAAGCTCACCACAAATGAATTTTTGACAACGAAGACACACAACTCCATTAGCACAACTACTGTAGTTCAACGTAGTTAATCTTCTGCTACGAGATCAGTAGAGATCAAGGGTTAACAAATCACAGTATTTCTTCCTCATACGGAAGAAGGCTTAACCCTTTATAGGCACATTAAAACTGCACAGCAACGGACCACTATACAGCAATACGGTTATTAGTACACTGGCCGCTGATGGGGGGGGGGGGGGGCTGCCCCAAATGTAACAGGCCAGTGTACCAACTTCATATTATTCGATGTGGCAATATAACTGCCACTGAATTCTAAAGGGTCAACTATGTTACAGTGATTTTATTAAATCAGTGATTCTGTGAAATACCTACAAATATTTTCGTCCAATTTCTGACATTTTTGACAGTTATTACGCAAAATAATTGACGATAACTCTAACCCTACATTTCAGAAAATAATGAAGTTACAGAATATCGTCGTAACATATACAAGGTGACTACCCAATAGCGGGAGAGCAACTGCAACCGCATGTGCTAACGAGTGGCAGACAAAAGATCAAACTGTGATTTTTGGCACTACAGAATATGGACGGAAATAATAAAGCATTAACAACAGAAATAATCAAGTAATAATAATAACAGAAGTAATAAAGTAGGACGGCCTTACACAGACAGTCGGTTGACAATGTTATTGGTCACTGTTCGCAAACTAGGGTGTCCCGTCTTTTTCAACACTGATTTTCAACGACCAAACATTACGCAACTCCATAACTTATCCGCACTGAATCAGTGACAGCTGCGAGCTGTCGGCGACAGAAAATCAGCTGATTGTTCAAAGTCGTTGCCGGTTGTCCGCGGCTGTCGGCGATTCAATTCACAGTTAATAATGTGTGCAAATACACTGTAGTTATAAAAACTCCCATGACTTTACAATCGTTTTTCATGAGTCTGCCATGATCTATGTTATTTTCTACGACTTTACAAGCCTCGAAAATGGTCTTTCTAAATTTCATCACTTTACAATCGTTTTCCATGAGTTTTCCAGGACCCGTGTTATTTTCTATGACTTTCCAAACCTGGAAAATGGTCTTTCTAACTTCCAAGAGTTTCCGTGACCGGGGGACACAGTGGCAAATGCAACGCTGTGACTATCGGAGCCAGTCATACAACACAGTAACAAGTAGCATTTGCCGTAATCACACTGCATGCAAACCAGTATTTGACTTCCCTGATGTTTTCGGTGTCTGATGATAAACTGGCTCCAAACTGGTCGGAAAACTGCAGAACTCATATGAACTGCTTTGTTTAAAGGTCAGGCCTAACGGACCCTCATGCAACCGTGTCTTTGTGGAGATGTACTCCTCACATAGGCGTCATTGGATACAGCCTGGCTAGCCAATTACTTTGGCAAAGTAATCCAGACAAACTAGGCTAACTGAAATAATACACAACATAAAAAAATGTTCCTAAACAACTAAACCTAATAAAACCAAACTAACCCTGGTTCAGGAATGCCTTTTACGCCATCCGGCCAGGAAACGGATTGGGCCTATTCTATAACAACAGTGCCCGGGACCCACATGGGCCAGGCTTATAAGCATGGTAAAGCGGATAAGTCCCATGCACTGTCTCCGTGAAATACTCTTCGATATATAACTGAAAGTAAAAAGCAGCAGGCAGAATTTCATAATGGTTCAGACCAAAAGGTTCATGGCAATTTCTTCTAAAGCAGCGCCACACAGCACAACTGAAGCATTAATAACTGACGTTACGACGCATTTTAAAAAGAAGACATTAATTACTACCACTCGTCAAAACAGCACACCGAAACAGTCACAAATTTCCCATAAGGCAACAGCAGAAGCCTTCGGCCCCACGGCCGCCAATGTAAAATTTTGGCTTATGTCGCAGCTGCGGCTTAAAGGCCGTGTTGAACGTATTTTTTTCTTTGCATCATTTAAACTGCCTTTATTTAGTGAATACAAAATGGTATTTATTATAGCCTAAAAGTGGTGCTAACTGGATAAAAATACAATTTTCACACGTGTATATCCACCACTCCAACTTGGCATAGTGGCGTACAAAACAAAATGTAAACAACAAGATAATATAATTCTATGGTAAACAAACATCAGCGATGGAGGCGGAGGAACCAGAAACGAAGAAAAGCAAAACGAAAACAAAGAATAACGCGTTCACGAACAATAAACCAAAAGGCTGTCGTTTTCACATGCAAAACGCAAACATGGGATGTATAAGACATCACAGAAATGAGCCTCTCACGTAGACCCACGAGCCGTAGCCGTAAGCTGCTACGGCTGGCTGAAGACATCCTACGGCTGGCTAGCCGGCTAGCCGCAGCTTACGGCTTACGCCTTATGGCTAAAATCGGCTGACATCAACCGATTATCGAAGGTCACGGTCTAAACATTTCGTAAGCGACTTAAAGACATTTTTGTTTAACTGTTAATGCTACTAACTTGAGCGCATTAGCCAATATTGCGGTCAGCATTCTGGCCATAGTTACCTGATATCCTCGAGTATATCAGGTAACCTTGATTCTGGCGGGCCATCGTGACTTCGGCATTTGCATGTTGGTTGCTTTGGTTGTCAGTGCGGCCCGGCCCGGCGGCCCAGCCGTGGCGTCCCGAAATTCTACGGCTGGCTACAGCTACGGCTATCTACGGCGGTGGCGGAAACTTTCTACGGCTGGCTACGGCGGCGGCTCGGGGGCCTACTCTCACGTCTGACATAAAGTCAATATGCCTGTCAAGCTTGACAATAAGTCAGTGCGCAATTTTGGCTGTATAAATAAGTAGTGAACTAAATTGTATTTTTATCCAGTTAGCACCACTTTTAGGCTATAATAAATACCATTTCGTAATTCATTAAATAAAGGCAGTTTAAATGATGCAAAGAAAAAAATACGTTCGACACGGCCTTTAATAAACGAAAGCCATACACAATTTTTAGTTTACTTACTTTATTTATAAAAATATATTGTATTTCTAACTTTCTGTCATTCCTTACTGACAATCTATCTCAACGGTGATTTTAAATTTTAATATTTTATGTAGGTTTGAAAAATGGGCCGGGCTACATGCCCTAAGTGCAGCATAGGCCCCGGAATTTTCACTAAACTTAAACGCACTAAACTATTAATCTGCCACCGTATCAAGAGCAGTCACTGCCAATGCATGAACTGTACACATCAAACAAATGCACGAATACACCGAGACTAGCCTCTTATTTAAGTACGACAGTAATACTGAATATGTCGAGATGCCAACGGCTACTTTTGGCGTAATGGTATATACAACTTACACAGAATTCTGATGTTGAAAATCGGACACAAGACAAAGATTGAATTTCAGCATTCTTGAACGTCAAATATTTTTGGCAGATTTGAAATCCGTGGAATTTTATAATAATAATAATAATAATTCATAAACTTATAACATCAGAAATCTGATGTTGATAAATCGGACACGTGACAAGAGATCGAATCTGAGCATTATTCAACTTCAGATGTTTTTGGCGAACGCAAAATCAGTCGAATTTTATAATATTGATAACATGTAAACTTATAATATGCGCAATGTCGAAGTATGACCGAATCTGAGGCACGGCTTTTCAGCGGTTTTGACACAGCAGTCTAGAAAATGGCAGAGCAGCGCTTCTCTGCCAAACCATGTAAACACGGCATAAACACGACAACTTTTTACTGAAGCTGGTTCCCAGTAAACCATAAATACACACTATCCTAGCAGTGAGCAAATTTACAACAAAACTCACATCTTTTAACTGTATATGTTTGCAGAATAGAAAAATATGTTACATTCTAAACTCCACTGAAATCTGCATTCACACTCGTATCCATGCGGATTTGCAAATTGAAATCCGCATTTCATGGATGCGGATTTTTGCAAGCCTTGTCATATCACTGTGATGGATAAACAGTTGTTTGTACACAGTTAATAAGTGCCAAATGAGATACAATGCGGACCACACACATGCACGTACGATACTGACACTCTGATGCAGATATGGCTTACACAAAACTAGAAGTTCAGCTCATGAGATAAGCTCGCTATAACATAGTCTCACCAGCAGTGGATGCATCTTCGGCGGTTGACTTACACAGCACAGTTGTCTTGTTGGAATCCATACCGTCCTGCGACACTGTCACAACTGTTGCCGACGTTGTTGCCGTGACACTGGCTGGCGACACCACGGCTGTCGACGGCGACACCACGGCTGCCGACGCAGACGACTGCGACAATGACGTAGTTGTCGGTGGTAAATGTTCAGCTACGACGACCTGCAGCGTGTATCCGCGGTGGATCTTAGTGTCGTTGATTCGCTGCCGATCGAGCAGCTGTTTCCCGGCGAAGAAAATACGCAGCCGCCGCGCGTCGACGCTTGCCGCGGCCTGGACTTGTTTTTTGACAGAACCGATCGTGTCCGTACTGTGAACAGTCAGGCGGACATGTTTTCCCGTCGACAGAATCAGTTTGATAGGTACTTCGATGCTCGGTCCGGTCGGAGGGGCCGTGTTAACATCATCCATGTGCGCCGCAGTATCAGGTTCACTTCCTTCACGCAGCAAGTTGATTGGTGCGCTCAGTACGTAGACGGGAAGCTGATAGCGATTACCGAGCTCATCATAGCAATCCATGAGAGTCCCTTTCACACATAAGACAAAATGGATATAGCATGTTGTCATCGAGTAACAAAAAAGAGCACTCAGAGAGCGCAAACCTCTGCCGATGCCAAAATTTCAACCGAAAGTGATCTGGGATTCGAATCCGGATTTTCGGATTAATCCCGATCCGGATGTCTGTCGGATCTGGCCAAAAATGTTGTGGATGCATTATCTTGTCGGCATCAGTCATTTTGCCAAGTACGGTACAAATCAGCCATTGACTGTACGAGAAATGCTAACAAATGTCCAAAAATCCCCTATTCCTCAATGGTGAAAAAATGCCCTATTCCACAATGGAAGTGGTAGTGCAGTAGAGGCTTGTTTGCGACGATGCACTATACATATCCACATTTACTTTACTCTGAATAGAAATTACTGGTATAAAATAAATATGCTGTACCATTTGGCAGAGAGATGCCAGCACCGTCGAGAATGGCCTGTGCTAGCTGGTGGTCACCAGACTCGAGAGCCTGGACGGATGCCTTCAGTGCATCCCAGATCTCCGCTCGACCGTCGAACGCCGGCGCCGTGTCCCAGAACTCGTCGCGTTTCTGCTGCAGCTGAGCCTCCGTCAGTCGAACGTCGCTCTTCCACTTCGGCCGGCGGTGCTTCAGCGGTTTGTTGTGACCGACGGTGCCGCCGATTGTGACTGAAACGTCGATGCACAACACGACCTTCGTTTGAACCAGTTCTGTTCTTGGTTCTGTTCTGGGCCAGTCTATGGCTGGATCAGACAGGTTCCATAATTTCTACCGTCCAATGCTATGCATAAGTGCGGCCTATGCTCTCGTGTGGTGTCCGTCCGTCTGTTCGTAATTCTGTCGAACCAGTAAACATGTTGCAAAATTTTCTCAGCATCGGACAGTCACACAATTCTACTTTTTCCACATCAAACATCATGGCAATATTCCGATGCAGACCACCCTAACAGGGGTGTCAAATAAATCGCAATTCTCGACCAACATCCGACTTTCGCATGGACGACTGGAGGAGAGTGATCAACGATTTCGACCGTGGAGTAATTTCTTACTACTAAGTGTGGACATCTGTTTATGCCACGCATCAGTGAATCTCGTTTACGACAGCAACCATCGATGGCTACGCCGAAGAGAACAGAACAAACTTTAATCGTACGCACTGGTACCCAGCGGCAGTGTCATCAGAGCGTGGAGGTGGTAGTCGGGTGGCGCTGTCTACTGCCACTAAGTATCCACATGCTCTATGACGACACTGTGACATGGCGAGTCTGAGCCGCCAAAAAAGCTCATCAGCCACCGCTGCCTTGCGGTCAGGTTTTTAACCAAAGGCTAGGGGAAGGTCACCCCGACAGAAAACCGAGGCGGGCAGTCGTCTTAGGGCGGATGCGGAGTGAGCCCCGCGAACGGCCAGCTGTCTACCCTGCGTTTGCGTTGCGAGCTACCAGGGGAAGTTCCAGCTTAGAGGACCAGACGTCTTCATTTTCCACGGATGATGTCGATGTATGGCGCTACGCAGCCGTGTGCTGCATGCCAGAAACGACGACGATTCTTGTTTCCTTGCGTTATGGATACTGGTAATACCCATTCTTTGAAGATTTTTTGGTATTTCCTGTTTTTTTCTTTTTGGTCTACCTCCACTTCTTGTGCTGTTTTTTGGAACCCCCTTTGCTGCTAAAGCTGGCAGGTCATGATGGTGGTAGATGATCAAAGCAACATCCTAATTATCGCTGTTTCCTCGACATTTCATATTGACAGTAGTCAGTTTGATGTGTACTCACGGGTAGTATTTGTGCAGCAGACTATCACCATTTAAATGTTAACATCTTTTTAATTTTGTAGTAGTGTATTGATAGGTGCAGGTTTAGTGGAGTTTAGACACATTATAGGTCATTTTGGCCGTGGTTTTATGGATCAGATGATCCAACCAACAGTGTCATAGCACTGAAGGACAATGGTTAGTCAACCAGGTCTTGCCAATTCCACCATGCTCAGCTCACTAAAAAGTCAATTAAAGAATGTAACAAAATTTTTTTAAATATATACAGTGCCATGAAGACTGAAGATATAGAGGCAGTTGGAAGCAAGATCAAAGCCTGATCCAGCTGATTGACCTGTAAGGGCGCGTTGCACGAATGCGCGGTAAACCACGCAGTTAGCTAACCGATGGTTAACTCTGACTGCGTGGTTAACTCGGTGTCACGTTGCAAGAAGCTCGGTCAACTAACCATTTGGTTAACTGTGTGCCGTGTGTTGACCGACCTATTAACCTACAAACGGAGTGCGTCATTGGTTGCTGCACTCACGTGACAACCGTGCAGACGACAGGTTTATTAATATTTACGTTAGCAACTATGGCCCTGAGCGAAGGCTGCAGCCTGCGAACAGCACTACGCAGCCAATTATGCAGACTTGCAGACGCCCATAGGCGACAAGGCCAGGCTAATTAGGGTGGTATAACATTTGCATATTATTGTAGACGAACTTATGAATGAAACGAAATGAATTTTATAAACAAGTGTAGTTTTACGTTCACTTCATCCGTCAAGCATTTCATGACGCTCTTCGACAGTTGGTAGCATTCTCGGAACGTCATTTCATCGTAAGTGTTGAACGGATTTGCTACTGGTAATAGTTTACGCTCACTGGTCGGGAAAAAAGTTACAAAATTTTCGAATGCGATGAACAAATCGACCGCCATCATGTACTTACAACACTAACCATTTGGTTAACCGGCCGATGGAGCTCGGTCAGGGTTAAGTTAATTTTAACCGACGGTCAGGGCTCCTTGCAACGGGTCAATGGTTAACCATTTGGTTAAGTCTGTGCAAGTACCTAAGAACTGCTCATACCTTTGTGCACTATTATAATGATTCACAATACTGTAGCAAGAGACAGTTCTATTAATATTCTTCTTCCTGCAGAGCAACATCACATCTCAGATGTGGCCAAGTGGAGGTAAGGGGTGAGATAGAGTATTGAGCGTAAGGATTGCAAGAACAGTTGTGAACACTTGTATCTTCTTGTGTATATTTACACACACTACATTGCTGGTGTGAATGTTATAATATGGAAATTAGGGACCTGCGAAGCTTCAAGATTCCATTTGAATTCGAATCAGACGTCCTGATTCGATTTGATTCGATTCGAAAGTGACGGGCCGATTTAAAAATTTCGAACCGCCGTGCCTGCCATGTTTGCCGTCGTACCATAAACAACACTCGCTGTTCAACGACAAACTTCAATCGTTTCGGCATTGCTACTGGGATTTATATTGAGTTTCATTAATTCATGTACTTGTAGTTAGAGCATGTACACTACTGCTAGTAGCTTAGAAGCGATCGCGCAATATTTTTGACGAATCCGCACATCTGTGTTTTTTGTCTATCAACAAAAATTTAACAATGAAGCTGTAAACGACTATCCGCCGATTCGATTTGAGATTCGATTTGAATTTGAATCGTAGCCGCCGATTCGATGCAAGATTCGATTCGAATGGAAATTTTTGATTTGTAGGTCTCTAATGGAAATGTAGCAACTCTGTGGTCGAGTGATTAACGGCTGTAGTTGTGTCACAACGGCACATGTTTGTTGTGACAGGAACAGCCTGTCAGGCCGTGGAACAAGGATCTGTGTCGTTCTGGTTCAGAAGAACGCACCGTTACCACCTGGTGAAGATGCTGTTGCTAGTGAGCGAGCAGCCAGTCTCTGCAGTTCTTGTGATCTCTCGGCAAAGTCACTGTTTGTCCTGCCATTGACTGATCACCTTCTTGGATACACCATTCGGTTTGTAGTTTTATCAACATGCAGCTGCACTGCTCTCCTTTCCTCGTCCTGCGCTCAACTTGCAACTGACGGATGACCACGTGTGTAGGTAAACCATCTGCTGTAGGTCAGCCAACCAGGCCAACTTAGCCTTTCATCCTTTCGGGGTAGATAAATGAGTAGTAGGCTGCAATTGGATGTCTGCAATTTCAGTCTGAGGAGGCACCATTTGGTGAACGCTTACGAGGTAAAGGAAGGTATGGTGTAATTTGCAGGTAAAACTGTGTGATTCGTAACTGAGCGCCTTGAGTGTGAGGTACTACAATAAAGGTGCTGTATAAATATACTTAACTTTACCTTTATCTTTTTCTTATTAGCAATTTCTTTGTGTTTATGTGCCATATTTAAAAAAAAAATTATTAGTTGGCGAGAAGGGGCACTGGTATTACCTACACTGAAAAGTAACTATTAACGAACACATGTAAGAATTTGACAGAGTAATTATTAGATATTTGTCAAAATTTACCGCTACAGGGGGGTTTATCCAGCAACTGGTTGTTTGCAGATCCAGCTGCTACAGTGCCTGTGCCACTGATGGACAGGATAGAAATTGAAAAGCAGAGAGTAGAATAAGGATCCGTTTACACGTAGGCCTATGCTGCACTGCACTGTGCTGCACTAGTTTCTGTTACAACTATTGCAAGTATTCTGTTCTGTTTAACTATTAAGTAGTAACTACTGCTGCAATAGTAACTAGCGCAGTGCAGTGCAGCTCAGCGCAGTGCAGTGCAAGTCAGCACAATGCAGTGCAGCTCAGTGCAGTGCAGCGCAGTGCAGTGCAGCACAGTGCGGTGCAGCGCAGTGCAGTGCAGCGTAGTGCAGTGCAGTGCAGCTCAGCACAGTGCAGCGCAGTGCAGTGCAGCATATATGTGAACATGCCGTTAGGCTAATAACTTGGTAGGAAACAGAAGTAGAGCTACAGTGATGGCACAGTGGGATTCCTCATAAAAAAATTGCCTTTACTTTTTGCTGTTGCAGCCCCCTATATAGCTCTGCATCAGTTTATATAGCGGATACACACGTGCAGTTTAATATCTATAGAGAAGATTGTAGGTTTTTGGTTCGTATGCACTGTGCAGTCTTGTTTGTAATGTGTCAAGGTTGGAGAATGCATTCTACGAGTTATCGCAGTCGTATTATCACGCTGAGGCAAGACGTGTTAAATCTCACCGAGACTTTCTGAACAAAACGACACATCAGGTAGACAGTGTTAGTTCAGTTTGTTAGCAGCTGACAGCAGCCAGTGTGTTAGTGAACCACGTGTCAAGCTGGCACAACATTTTACTGAGTTCCATTGCACGATAGCAACTTAGTTATTAGCAAATGTACGAGTTCTTCGTATTGTAGAGATAAACTCTATTGGTGTGTAATGTCGTCCGTATTAACAAGCATTTAGCAGGGTTTAACATCCCACTTGACACATTATAGGTCATTTTGGGGACGACTTTATGGATCAGATGATCCAACCAACAGTGTCATAGCACTGAAGGACAATAGTTAGTCAACCAGGTCTTACCAATCACACCATGCTCAGCTCACCACAAAGTTAATTAAAGAATGTAACAAAAAATTTCATATACATACAGCACAATGAAAACCAAAGATATAGAGGCACTGGGAAGCAGGACCAAAGCCTGATCCAGTTGACTGACCTGTAACACTGAACACTGATTGTTCTCCTTGTTGCTGTTCATACAGTTCGGGCGTGAAGTTATGTCATGTTTTGAAGTACGTCTGGCTGTGTGTGCAGTTACTGTTTGTACGGCATCAGTTCAAGATTGCGTTTTTCAACGAACTGAAGCAGGATCCACACACTGCTGTCAAGTATGTGCACACTCAGCTTTCACTCTCACCCAGAGTGCTTGGTAAGGTTGGATTTATAGCTCTTGTGTGGCAGAAAATGCATTTTAAAGTGGCATCTTCTTCTAGCAACAGGCACGTGATCATTATCCCTCGTTATCAGTTTGGATTGTGTGCTGTAGAGATGTGGAAATAAATTGGTTTTCTTAGATACTTAGAATTCCTGCACTAAAGGACTCACGGCGCGTTTCACCAATGGCAGTCAAACTGCGGTTCAGCTGATAGAGATCAAATCTGATCTGCAGTTTGATCCACAGATCAAATTAAAAGCGTTTCACCAACACATTTGCAGATCAGATCAGATCAGCTGACCCACACTTTGACCTGAGATCAAGAAAACACGGGCTCTGATTGGTTGGGGAAAATGACGTCATTTTTCATTTAGAGTCGAAAGTCGGTAAACATAAATTACATCAGACACAGTAGCCAAAATATTATAGAATTTGCAATTTATAATCACAATGGTAGCACTTAAGGTACACGAATATGTCCAGAAAGGAACTGTTTAATACCGAGATCTATCTTTTATGTTAAGTTGTCTTCTAATGCTACGAACTTGCCTAAATATCATTTCGGCTCAGTCGGCTGTTGTAATTTAGATGTGTCCACCTGGTGGTCAGAGAACAATTCAATGACGTCAGCGTAAACAAACTCAACATAAACAAACACATACTTCGGTGCAACGGACTTGTTCTTTTAGGCCACGTTTGACGTTTAGTGTTTAATAAAGTTTGCAATGGATAGCAGGCTGTCTGATGAGCAATTGTTTCTGTTATGTCTGGCCAAGTACGACCGACCACGGCACCTCCGTGATCGCCAGAATCCCTTTGAAAAGTTCGACGATGGCCAGTTCATAGAGCATTTCCGGCTGACCAAGGCGACAACTCTGGCTCTTTTGGCAAAGATCGAGCATTATCTGGAGTACCAAAGCGACAGGAACCAGCCGCTACCACCAATCTATCAGCTGCTGAACGCTCTGAGATATGCCACCAGATCGTTCCACCTTGTAGTGCCCTACAGTCTTGTCCATGCATCCTCTTGCTCCCGACATGACAAACTATCTGTCCGCTTTCCCTTCAATTCCGCCCCAAACTGTTCCACTGATCCAAGAATAAATTCTTTTTCTCCATTAGAAAAATTCTGCCCACGAACCACCCTTTGCTTTCCCTCCGACATGTTTGTTTATGATGACGACCACGCCCACTGAACAGCGCATGCGCAGATGGTCTAAAACTCGGATCAACTAATTTGGCCTTCGATCAAATTTGACTTGAGATCAACAGCTATTTTGATCTGATCTGCGTTGGTGAAACAAAAATTGGTGGATCAAATCGGTTGACCTCGGATTGTGATCCAGATCAAATTAGATCTCGATCGGTGAAATGCGCCCTCAGTGAATTATTGTTACCAGTGCTGTTATTACATGTGTCCAGGCATTACAAGCAGGCTTACATTCATCTTCTAGAGCTTCGTCTGGTTGATAACAACCTTCTTGAAGCAAAGACTATTGCTGGATTTGTCAACTACAAGGCATGCTGTTTTCTTTCTTTGACATGTACTCGCTGTGATGTCATGATGGTGTGTGTGTCAAATGAACGTTTGTTTCTCACTGACTACAGGCCAAATCATGTGATTGTAATTATTAATAAACATCAATTTGTTTATATTTTGTTACCTACCGGACTGCCTTCATGACAACGGGACTGGACCAGACTTATCATGCTCATCGTTTTATTGTTAGTTCCACATTTTAATTTTTTGTTTGTTCCGTGTGGTGGACTAAGCTGGCTACCCGTCAGCTTTTTACTGCACGTTAAATAAACACTATCGTATTGTATCGTATCGTACCTCTGTTAAGTAGGTTATTAGGTTATGCATTTGTCTAAGTACTAAGTGTTCCACCGGCTGACATATCTTCTGAGCTGGTGGGTGGAGTTGATATAGTCAATGGTGTAGTCGAGGGGGAATGCAGGGGAATGCCGTTACCCCAAATATTTTTTTGGTGGAATGCCATTCCCCCAAATAATATCAGGACAAGGGGGAACGGTGATACAGTAGCGTTCCACCAAATAGGCCTGTAAAGAAATGAAAAGTCAAGGTAAAAGTTAACAGCTCTGTTATCGAAGTGAAATGCCTGATTTCGTATATCGTAATTTGTAATATTGGTGAATCGCTTATTGATCGGTTAAAATCGAGTATTGTAACAACTTTACTACTTCTACCTAATGGGAGTGCGTCAAAATGAACAAAACAAGAAGCTCAGCTGTTGCAGAGAGACCGTGCGATGCTTACTATCATTTAAATTTTGCTAAGTCACCCAAGGTCACTCAAGGTCATTTGAAATAACACTGTTGATCTGGGCGTGTGTAAGTACATATTAGTATTTTATTGAAACTATGTCTGTACGCAATCGCATTCACTACGCAATCGTGAGTTGCACGCCAGAAACGACGACGATGTCTGTATCCTGTACCATTTCTGAGATATTCAGCGTCAAAGAATGGCATGACCTTGGGGTTAGGAGCGTTCAAGGTTATTGGAAATGGCGCCATTTGATAGACCATATACCACTTTTTATTGGTCTCCCATTGTATATAAAGCTCTATCTGGTACCGTTTTTGCGCTACTTGACGTTGAAAAATATCGTGACCTTGAAATCTGGGTTAGAGCTTGTAAAGGTGTTAGATGCCCACCAATATTTTCGTTGTCTAATTTAATTAACGTTGACTGGCTAGTTAGAAAGTGTGTTAATATATATACATCCTTTAATTGCTGGCACTATTAGGAAGGCCTATTTGTTGCATGCTAGCTTTGCGTTGAAGGACAGTCACTGCCAGTGATCATCAATTATTAATTTTACTGAGGTCCAACAATTGATGCCTGAACGTTTACATA
>Ga0209339_1000460_pt1 | contig 14926 bp, 7 predicted proteins | sample OlaalgELextract3_FD_187376 | JGI IMG/M metagenome (GOLD analysis project Ga0209339, IMG submission 187376) | Olavius algarvensis symbiont microbial communities from Tuscany, Italy - Type A ELBA extract 3 (SPAdes) (version 2) | ecosystem: Host-associated > Annelida > Digestive system >... | reverse complement strand
ATTGTAGGTTTATCATTGTTTATTGTTGATTTGAGTTTAACGACTGTTTTACTTATAATACAAAGTTTTATTTTGATCCACGGTGTTGTAAATCTAAAAATATCATAAATTTAGCTACTCTGACTTTACCTCCGACATAAACGTCACAATAGATTTCCAGGTCACGCCATTGTTTGACTTTTAATATCTCGGAAACGACACAGGTCAGGGCCATAGTTACCGTGGAAGGCCAGTAGGAACTGGTATGCGATCTATCGAATGGTGTTATTTCCAATGTCGTTGAGTGACCCCGAACTTAGTTTTCAATGTCACGATATTTCTCAACGTCTAATAACTCCAAAATGGTATATAAGATAGAGGTATACTATTGAATGGTGTCATTTTCAATGACACCGTTAATCCAGATTTCAAGAGCACGCCATTGTTCGACGTGCACTGTCTCGGACATGATACAAGGCCATAGTTACTGAGGAACGCCAATAGGAACTTGCATGAGGTCTGTCGAATGGTACAATATCCAGTGACATCGACTGACCCCTAACCTAGTTTCCAAGGTTACTATATGTTCAAAATCTAATAACGGTTTAGGATAAAGCTGTACTTACACAGGCAGACTGACAGGAAGTCGTATATGATATCGAGTGGTAGCACTTAATGAGTTTGAATGACCAGTAATTCAAATTTCAAGGGCACGCCGTTATCCGACGTTGAATATCTCAGAAACAATACAAGGCTGACATGTGGTTACTACAGACCACTAATAGAAAGTTATATGCAGGGGCGTATCCAGAAATATAGATTAGGGGGCGTGAAGGGGGTCTCATCCCTTTCCCCCCTAAGCTCCCCCTCACTTTCCCATCACCTCCCTTCCTTTCCCCTCCCCGTCCCGTCCCTCCTTTTCCCTCCCCCTCCCGTTCCCTCCCCTCCCCTTAGAAGTAGACCCCCTTAATCCAGCTAGGGGTTTGGGGAGCGCTGTAAGCTCCTCCAGCGGGGTCTGGGGCGGAGCACCAGCCGAAGTTGAATTTGGTGCATTTTAGCCTTAAAATCTGACATCTGGTGGCAACAATTTTAATGATTTCCTCAAGAGTCAACTGACCAAATTTCAAACTTTCATGCTAATGTTTGCTGAGTTAAGGGGGGCGCCGGTTCGCTCCCCCCCTCTAAGTACGCCCCTGATATGTTGGCTATTGAATTCTGCTGTCGCAAATGACCTTGATCAACATTCAAGGTCATTTTAACGATTTTGTCTGAAAATAAGTGTAGCCTAATTTTGCGGTATCTCACAGAAAGTCCAGGCGATCTAATGAAGGATAACATTGCCGATGATCTTGAGTAAATTTTCCAAGGTGATTGAATTTTAATTTTCACTGTAAATGGTTTGATTGTCTGTCTCTCAAAAATGCAGCAATATGTTCATCTTTATTCACCATTCACGGTAGCACAAAAGCTAATAATAATAATAAATATAAAAACTTAACTATAGTACTTAAATAAGCATGGCAATCCTACATCATACAGCAACTAGTCATCACCATATCTAGCAATAAATTTATCAACTCTCTTAGCCAACACGATATTCGATAGATCCACACCAGTGATTGGCATTTACGCACAGAATTAATACTTGACGTTTTGAACTGTCATGAATTAACGGTTAATATTGAAGTCTACTAACTGTACAGATCTCTTGTCTAATGCACATACCTCTATAGCATATAGCAGAATTGGCATACATTTACGTAACAACACAAGACGAGCATTAAACAATTACCGATATCATCGCCATATACTGCGAACAGATACGGCGACAGAACAGATCCCATGTCTAACACGTGAGCTAACTTGGAAGACAAATGGCCGACTATTATTCCATTTTACACAGGCGAAACAACCAGCAAGCCAGTTCTCCGAAAGTCCTAATAACTCAACTGGAACGTGTCGTTTCATAAGCTTTATATACAATGCATTATGGTTAACTTTGTCAAAGGTTTTTGTTCAGTCAATAGAACAAACGTTAACAGTACTATCACCCTCAACACATCGATCGATAATTTTTCCGACTTTCTTTCGTACAGTTTAAATTGCGTTTATGCATCCTAGACCTTTTTAAAAACCAAACTGAACATCACAAGTCACAACTACCTAAGAACTTATTAAATCTATGCAATATACAATACTCGAAAACCTTCGACACAATAGGACTTATTGCAGTGCTTCTGAAATCATTACATGTCATAGATTTAATCCTAGAAGCTTTCACAAACATAAATAGTTATAAATACACTGTGATCCGTAGAAACGTGAGAGTGAACGTTTTGCGGCATTTTTGCAAATATTGACTGATAATTTTTGGACCGCATTAACCAGAAATGAATTCTGCATCTCATAGTAGGCCTACCAAAATGGCTCACCTCACCGTGCGTGTGTAAGCGCGCTACTACGCAAATCAGAAATCACTTTCTTACATAACAAAACAGGGCGGGATATTGTCACCATGTTTGTTTAACTGCTATTTGAGAGACTTGCGACTAAAGTAGGTTGCAACATTGGCGGTCTCTTTGTAAACATACTGGCATATGCTGACGATGTTGTCTTGTTGGCCCCGTCATAGTCTGCTTTACAGCTGTTGATTAATATGCTGGCTGATTGTGCACTTACGATTGATATGTTGTGCAACACAGATAAGACGGTCTGTATGATATGCCCACCGAAGGATAAGAGAAATGTTTTAACGTCTGTATTTCCTTGTTTTAAAATGAACAATTTAGAATTAACAATTTAGACTGTTTTGAGAGCCGTGACTGCTCGGCTCGACTCCGTCCGTCGCGGCTTTATTTTTCACACTTCGCGACTCGTACGTACGGTACAACACTGTAGACCTGTATGCAGTGTATGCAGCGATATTCGTTCAGAATCGCGTTGTTTTGCCTACTCCACCTGCATCCGACGCTTCCGTTAGGGGGGTTTCCGTCGAAATATCGTCATTCCGTTTGGCATGGAAAAACTAGAATGGCTTGGCTACCCGATAGTGAAAAATTTTCGTAGATACCTTTATTAGTGACAGACAGACAGACTGACGGACACCGCATGCCGGCAATAGCCGCGCTTATGCATAGCATGGCACGGCAAAATCCATACAGCTCGCCCTGCCGAAACAGCAGACAGACTGCTAGAGGCTGCTGCCGCTTATATCAAACACGTGTATCGGAGACGATACGAAAGCCGCCGCTCGTCAAAGCCTAAACTGCATTAAAAACAAAAAAAATAAATATTGCGAAAAATGATTTTCAATATGGCGGACGGAATTCTTACACCCTGCAATGTGGCATGTGGCTCTGGAATCGTGACAGTGAATTTACCAAGTGGCAGCACCCTGCAATGTGACACGTAACTCTGGAATCGTGACAGTGAATTCGCGCGGTGGCAGCACCCTGCAATGTGACACGTAGATCTAGAATCATAACATTGAATTCGCCAGGTGGCAGCACCCTGCAATGTGACATGTGGCTCTGGGATGACATGCCACTGAATTTGCTCAAACGTCCGCCATATTGAAATTAGAGATGGGAAAGAACCTCACTGCTAGGGTTCGGTTCTGTTCGGGTTCTAACAAAAGTAAAGGTTCGGTTCGGTTCAAGTTCTTCACAGGTGCAGATAATTTGGGTTCGACTCGGGTTCGGTTCTTATATTCTCAGTTTTGAGTTCGGTTCGGTTCGGTTCTATATATCATGTAAAAAGTTAAAACCAAGCATAAAAATCGTGTGCCACTACAGTCCATACAGCCGTACATCAAAATTCAAATATTCATATCTTACATAGGCTACGTCATTTTATGAAAGTCACTTCATATTGTATTTTAGAAAAACCAGTCTCTCGAGGCTAGATGAACTTTGACGACAACGGCGCTATTTTAGTACAGTCCCACAGGCCGAGAAAACGCGTTCACTCGCTGTGCTAGTAGCTGGGATGGACAACAGCTTCTTAGCTAAATCTGCCATCTTTGGCAACTGCTGTTGGTGCTGATGCCAGAACTCTGTAACATGTGACGAAACATCGGACATGTGGAGTTGACGTCACTGGTGATGTTGTTAACATGCTATTTCTAAAAGGTCGGACTAAAACCTGGTACCTGACGTCATAGAAAATGGCTGATGGATGTTGTGCATTGACTGCAAATTTACCGGCTAATCTACAAATTTGTCGAACCCAACCAGAACCTGGGTCTGAGGGTTCGGGTTCGTCACATTGATGGGTTCGGTTCGGTTCGAGTTCTAAATGTTTTACCACGTGAGTTCTAGTTCGGTTCGCGTTCGGTTCGATTCCCATCTCTAATTGAAATTCTACATCTGGTTTCGATTTCGACCAATCACCGCAGTCGACATGTCATTCTGCACCAGTGTGCGAAATTTTATCCAAATCAGACCACCCTCGGCAGAAAAAAATGACGTCATGTCAATTTCCAAGATGGCGGATCTCAGCCATCTTGGATTTTAGGGATCCAATAAAAAAACCCAATTACATAACTTCCTATAGGTCGTCAATAGACACCATAGCTCTAAATTGCTTAGTTTTCCAGAAATCGCGTTTTGCATTTTGGCGTCAACATCCAAGATGGCGGATCTCCGCCATCTGGGATTTTAGGGGTCCAATAATGGGTTCATTGAAAAGCCCATGTACGACTTCGTATAGGTCGTCAATAGAGACCATAGCTTTAAATTGCTCAGTTTATTTTTGGAGAAAATTGTTTTTTTTTGCATTTTGGCCACAAACAGATGGACAGCACCGATCCACTAAGCCGCTCTCGTTGTCGCGAGCGGCGGCTTAATACTTAATCCGCATTCTTCTGACGATTAATGCAACAGCAAGCAAGCAACTCTTGTCACGTCATAATGACGGCAATACAAAAGGCATCATTCAGTTATTACCTGGCATATACACATCTTTACATCCACATCGTTTCACGAACTCCTTGACTGCACATTCCATTTGACATCTTGACACAGTGTACTGTACGCCAGAGTGAAAATGCGGCAACAATTGCGTACCACATTGTCCATACGGCTCCTCAAGGTTGACATACTTAACAAATTACAACAACAGCTGCAGTAAAACCTAGCTTTTGTTGCCTACTATAGAACAATAGCACTACATTCGTACTTGCGTCTTAAATAGCTAAACGTTTTGCAACTTTATAAGTTTATCTGTAATATCGTAATTCTGACAACTAGTTCAGTTCTAATTTCCTGAAGTTCAGACTTGTAACAAAAGTATTTCATCGTTAAAAAGGTGCCTTGTATTTGTGTTGTACATTATAATATATCATATTTCTATTACAATTTAGTAAAAAACAGATCAATATTTTACGCATATATTTTCTACTAGCGTATTGTTCGTGCAAGTGTTTGTGTATGCAACATTCAGAAATTGCGGAATGAGACGCAGTATATCTTCTCTAGCGCCTTCAGTTTTTATTGGACCTTTGCCAAATTTGGAACATTTAGTCCCGATAAATTCTGAAAGACAATGTGTACTTCACTCTGATGTGGGAAAATGTTACTGCGCACGCGCGATAATTGACTTCCAGTATTCTCAAATTTTGTCTTTCGTCCACACTTTGAGAGCAAATTTTCGCCAAATTTGAAACAGCCATACCTTACAAAATTTACGTGACCAAGTTTGTTTGAAAAGAACGTATCATCATCGTGTATGCGCAGCAATCGAATTTCCAGTTTTTTGACTTTTGCACAGTAATTGAAATAAAAACGACCTTTTCATCCGACCTTCCTCAAATTTTGTGTAAAGGTTTAAATGTGATTATGTACAATCATTCAAATTGATTTAGCAAAGCGGAAGTAGATTTTCCGTAATGCACGTCATCGACTTCTGGCATTACGCACATTCACAGCGATCGCTGAATGTAGCTTACTATATAAATACTATATAATGCCATATATCTCAGTGAAAAATGAAATTTAGTATACGGCAGCAGATTTGCAACATAACGTTAGTCACGTGACCAAAAATCGCATTTTTTTGGAAAATGAAGACGGTGGACGGCCACCATATTGAAAACATTTTTTGGCCACAACCAGCACTTAATGGCTGATTTCAGCCACAATTTGCATGGCATGAAGAAGCAGAGTGTGACGACGGCATAAATCACGTGACAAAAACTGGAAATTTAAAAAAATAAGATGAACGCCATTTTAAGAATCGTTATATCGCCGTATCTCTGTGAAAAAAATCATCCGATTTTGATGTACATGACAGCATACTTTCAACCTAATGCTGGTCACATAACCAACAAAAACTTAGCTATCGCCAACAGATCGCGCGTCAGCTGCGCACACAATACGCCAAGGGCATCTATAGGCATAAATATTACACTGTGACCTTGAAATCTAGGTTAAGGGTCACTCAAGATCAGTGAAACGGAACCATTGGATAGATCATACACGACTTAGTAGTAGTCGAGTTATTTGACGTTGAATACTATGGTGACCTTCAAATGTGGGTTAAAGGTCACTGAAGGTCATTGAAAGTGGTGCCATTTGAAAGCTTGGGTACGGTTTTCTATTCGCCTTCCATAGTAACTATGGCCGTATATGCAGCCATTTTGGAGATATTCAGCGTCAAACAATGGCAAACAATGGCCTGACCTTGAAATCTGGGTTTGGGGTCCGTCAAGGTCTTTGAGAATGGCGCCATTCGATAGAACACGTATGACTCTATTAGTAAGCCATTGTAACTATAGCTCTATCTTGTACCATTTGCGAGTTATTTGACGTTTAATAATACGGTGACCTTGAAATATAGCTTAGAGGTCACTCAAGGTTATTGAAACTGGTGCCATTCAAAAGCCTGGGTGCGGTTTCCTATTCGCCTTCTATAGGAACTATGGCTGTATCTTTAGCCATTTCGGAGATATTCAGCGTCAAAGAATGGCCTGACCTTGAAATGTGAGTTTGTGTTTGTTCAAGGTCATTGAAAATGGCGCGGTTCGATAGACCATGTACGACTTAGTCCATCTTGTACCGTTTGCGAGTTATTTGACGTTGAATAATATCGTGACCTTGAAATTGGGGTTAGAGGTCACTCAAGGTCATTGAAATTGGTGCCATTCGAAAGCATGGATACGGTTTTCTATTCGCCTTCTATAGTAACTATGGCCGTATCTGTAGCCATTTGTGAGATATTTAGCGTCAAAGAGTGGTGTGACCTTGAAAACAGGGTTAGGGTACGTTCAAGGTCAGTGGAAATGGCACCATTTGATAGATCGCATACGAGTTCCTAGTCGCCTTCCATAGTAACTATGGCGATATCTTGTATCGTATGCGAGTTATAGCGACTTATTGGTAGAAAATCGCCAATTTTTTATACCACACCTGTATTTAGCGCCCCAACAGGGGTGACCCCGTCGGAATTTCGTGAAGGTGTTAGATGCTGGTTAAACTAGAATGATTGGGCTACCGTATGGTGAAAAAACTATGACGACATGTTCGTTTTCATCTGATACCGGAACGTTACGGACGGACGGACAGACGGACAGACAGACAGACAGACGGACAGATTTGCTATATCAATATCGCGCGTCAGTATGCTGACGCGCGATAAAAATGACAGCTTTTTTAAATTCAAGATAGCAGACGGACCGCCATATTGAAAATAATTTTTTTATAAGCCGATTGTCCGATTTCAGTTAAATTTTGCATGAGGAAGCAGACTATGATGCTAGCATATGTATCAAAACAGAATCATATGCTTATGAAGCGCACGTGACATAATTGGCAAAATTTCAAAATTTAACGTGGTGGACAACCACTAACGTAGAAACTTCTTACTTTACACAACTGAAAATGTGTTATTTAATGACAACGTTTCGATGTCCGTCGGACATCTTGATCACGTCTTGATTGTTTACAGCTGGATGGAGCACGTGACCTGGAAATCAGCTGGTCCCATGTGTGGCTGAGTTGGTAGGATCCTGCATCCCGATTCATGCACTCTGGTGTCTTCCTGACCCAAAGTGCCTCTTTTATTTATCTGGTCAGTCGCTGTGCCTCTCTGACGTGATAGTGTCACCTTAATCAGTACATTGTTACTTACTTACTTACTTACTCTCTGTCGACCACTTTTGCCTTGTGCCAGTCGATGACATGGTTCTCTTCCACAGCATGGTCTGTGATGGCTGACTTGTGAGTTACACTGCTCTTCCTTGCCCTGGAGGCTCGGTCTGTGTACCAGCTGTGAAAGAGTCCACTTCTTTCTTATGTTCCTTGGTCCTCAGACCAAACTTCCTGCCTGTCTCTCCAATATAAGAGCTGGAGCAGTTGTTGCAAGAGATACGATAGATCAATTCGGTCTTCTCTTCATCCTTGACCTTGTCCTTTGGATGAACCACAAAGTTCCGTAGCGTTCGGTGAGGACGGTTAGCTGTGGCGATGCCGTGAGATTTCAGAATTCTTGCAAATGCCTCGCTCAGTCCTTTCACATATGGCACCACAACCATACCTTTGTAATTGCCTCTTGTGGTCTTTACTTTCTTTGTTTCGTCCTTCAAAGATTTCTCCATGATGTCCTGCTTGATCCTATCGATGGTCCAGGGAGGGTAGCCACACTTGCTGAGCGCTTTAGCAACGTGTTCTTCTTTCTTCTTTCGGTCATCCTCTTCCGTCACAATGCTGTAGCATCTGTCCAATAGCGTTCTGATTACAGCTAGTTTATGGTTCAGAGGATGATGAGAACCAAAGTTGAGATATTGGTCAGTGTGCGACTTCTTTCTATATACCAGAAGTTTCACTGACCCATCTTCCCGTCGGACTAGGAGAGTGTCCAAGAATGGGATCTGCTTGTCCTCTTCTTCGTAAGTGAACTTGATGTTGCCAGTGGGATCAATGGTGTTAATGTGGTCCGTAAGGTTCCTCACCTGACCCTTCTTTATTAGTTCCAAAACATCGTCCACATACCGCTTCCAAAATTTTGGTTTGCATTCAATCGGTGCCGTGGCAATAGCCTGCTTCTCCAGCCATTCCATAAACAAATTGGCTAGAAGCGGGGAAACTGGGCTCCCCATAGCGGCACCAAACATCTGTTGGTATATGACGCCCCTAGAAGAGAAGTACGTGGTTGTCACTATGAACTTCAGATGATTTCCAGGTCACGTGCTCCATCCAGCTGTAAACAATCAAGACGTGATCAAGAAGTCCGACGGACATCGAAACGTTGTCATTAGGTAGGCCTAACCCATTTTCAGTTGTGTAAAGTAAGAAGTTTCTACGTTATTGATCGTACCAACTGAATAAATCTCTTCAACACTATTCGTGGTGGACAACCGCTATTTTGAAAATAGTCATGTCGTACTTAGATAGACAGTACAGGAAATCGTCACTGCCGAACGTAAAATTTTGCATAAACAGTTTTTCAGTAAGCCTACAGACTACTTCCTTTTATCACAAGTCGCATCAATTGGACAGATAGACTCCGAGTTCGACAGTTAGCAGTTTAATTAGCCGTGTAATTTGCTCACCTCAGTATGTTCGACCATTACCAAAGCGTATTTTCCAGGCTCAACTGCGAAGCCAAGGTCGGACACTTGTGGAACATCATCATGACTGTGCAAGTAGATCTAATAATATACATATCGTTTATTAGCAAACTGACACAGACACAGAAGTCACCTTCAATCAGAGATTAATTGCTAAATGAGGACAGGTGGTAAGGAGGACTCTCAGCACTCCCCTATGTACATAATTAAAACAATTTTAAAAATTAAAACCTCTTAAAATAACGATTATGAAGACCACTGACCAAAAGATAAGATCTATGAAAATTTCTAAGTTGATTAGTATGCAAAAAATATATCACAACGAAATCAAACATCAGAACGGCAAGAATTATATTTGGCATAAAATTTCATTATTTATTACGACATTAATTAGGCTAAAACGTATCAAATGGCACCTGCATTTTCATAATAAATACAGACCAATTATTATCAACGTCTTTTTGTACAAGAAAGGCTAAACAAGAAATTTAGCTATTGCTAACACAGCGCACATCAACTGCACACGCAAAGTAACAACAGTAAATTCCCAACAGTTTTGGCGCGTTTATGGACGCCACATTGTAAGCCCCCGCCGCAACCGTAAACGAGAGATGGGGAAAGTTTTTAATGGAATATGGAACATATGGGACACCAGTAGTGGCGGCCGCTGCCGCAAATATAAATGTAAGGAGGATAGTTTTTCACGGGAGGAAACATTTGTGATATCCTTTATGGCATGATAACCACCTGTATTCAACGCCCCCGTAGGGGATGACCCTGTCGGAATTTCGAAAAGATGTTACACGGAAAACTAGAATGGTTGGGCTACCTTATGTTGAAGAATATAAGATCACATGTTAAGTCGATCAATACAATACCGGAACGCGACAGACGGACGGACGGACAGACAGACAGAACTGTTATATCAATATCGCGTGTCAGAATTGCTGTGCTGACGCGCAATAAAAACCGACAGAGAAGTAGGTGACAGAAAAAAGCTGCGCATAATTCACACAATTCTACTTACTTCAACGCCAATGTTGCCCCCGAAATTAGGGATATTTTGATACTTTTCAACATTAATAACCAGCTCTAGTCCATGTGTAGGACCTACAACATTGCACAAAAATTATGATTCTGTCATTATTGCAAAAACCGAACAAAAGCGCCTTTATTGATGTATCAAAATATAGCACAGATACAAATCAAATACAAAGAAAAAGTTTTATGCTAAAAGGCTGAATTACAAGAATGGAGACAAGCTCCCTGTTACAACATGAAGCCCAATCCACCACGACGTTACTTCAGATACTCAGTTGAGTTCACTAAGCCACGTGATAACCAGAGGTGCATTCGTCGGTAAGGCGATCGAATACGTGAAAGCTGAAAGACTTGTTTTATTTTCGTAGTGTCGTGAGATGATCTGTGGCTGGAGATTTTACTGTGTAGAAAATTGCAAAGTTCGAGTAACGTACGCAACATATACTTTATTTGTAGGCCCACTAAGTACGTTCGATAGGAGTATGCCAAGAATAGCGTACGTTAGCTTACGCTAATAGATTCAACCTGTGGAATATAAAGAAACTATTGAATTTCGCAGGACAAACGTCCATCAGTTATGCGTCTTCGCTGTAATATCGTCACATTTTACACGTTTTACAGCCTAATTATCCGTCTTTCCTTAGGCTGTTTTGGACAACAGTGCCTTTGAAAAAAGAGTGCAAATGTTTTAGATCCGCATAACTTTATTAAGGCGCCACACGATTTTCTCAAAAGCTGAACGATCTAAAGCTCTGGTCACTGTTGACGACCAATAGGAAACCCTACGTGAACATTATGACATTCCTATACGTACTCCAGCTGCGACGGTAAAATCAGGGTCCGTTTTAGCATGTATTATTACATAACAGTGCAGACTTAAAGGTTCGATGTGCATTTTTGACAAGAAGCTCAGCAGTCGCAGACAGGCCGCGAGATGCTTCGTGTTATTGAAGATTTCGCTAAATCACTCAAAGTCACTCAAGGTCATCAGAAATATAAAGCATGTACGCGTCCTTATTATAGTATTCCATTCCATTCCACATCTTCTACATGCATACCGTGCCGTTTCTGATACATTCAGCGTCAAATAATGGCGTGACCTTGAATTATTATTCAACGTCAAATAACTCGTGACCGTTATAATGATAATAATAAAACGCCATGTATGCCTACAGACGGCTACAGAGGCGCTGGTGTAATATCGGTCAGACGGTCTGGTGACAGCTATTAAACAAGAATGTCTTAAGATGTCTTTTAAAACTATGTTCCGAATCGCACAACATGACTTCTGTAGGCAGACTGTTCCAAATGACAGGTGTGGCGTAGGAGAATGAACGTCTTGCGAAATCAGTGGTCAGTCTCGGGACAAACAGTAGCAGTGATGCAGCTGAGCGGGTCTGACGAGATGGGACGCGTTGAACGAGGTGTTCCTTCAAGTAGGCCGGCACACCAGTCGTGTTCGCTCTACGCGCCAACACCGCTGTCTTGTAGAAGATGCGTTGGCGTACTGGATATTGGTGACAATCGTAACAAATCTAGGTTAGGCGTCATTCAAGGTCATTGGAAATTGAACTATTCGCTAGATTGTATACGAGTTTCTATTGGCGTTATTTTGCGAGACGAAGCGAGATATTGGCCGAAAATCGAAATTTACACTTTGCACCCTACCCCCGTGGGCCCGGCGCCTTCGACGCCTTGATTTTGTGTATCTGTATTTTTTCTCAGAAGAGGCCCTGAACTACAGTAGGAATTTATGTAGTCTATACAATATTTTACTACGATATTATATTCTCGTAAGAGACAGAGTGCTACGACGATAGACTGGATGAAGAGCAACGACGTGGAGTATGACCATATAAAGAAAAGAGCTTATGACAGAGAAGACTGGCGTCATTGGAGGCCTGGACCTTCCTGAAAAGGCAGAACGCTCAAGAGAGATAGGGCCGCATTCCACCATTCTAGCCAGCTGCAAACCTGGTCGAAAACCTGGTCGCAAGCAGGTCGAAAGCATGTCGAAAGCCAGCTGCGAACTCGCTCAGCGCCGTGCCAAAAGTTAAGCAATCACCAACACGCAGATAACGTTAACAGCTTAGCGAGCACTAATAAAAACATTATTACTTGTGGATAAAAAGTAATCGCTTACCCCTAATATTTTGTTATGTTGCCTTTAGAAGTCAGAACTGCCCGTAGACGGCGTGTAATGATGTTATACAGCCAACGTATGTAATTATTGCTTAACTTTCGGCACGACGCTGTACATTCCATCTGTCTAGCACACGCACGAACCAGCGAACCTGCTGCGGTTCGCGACCGGGTTTTCGACAAAAAAGTCGAAAGCTGGTCGAAAGCGTGTCACAAACTCGCACGAACTTGTCGGAAACCTGGCTGCGAACCTGGTCGAAAACCAGGTCTGCAGCTGGCTAGAATAATGGAATGCTGTGCTGTGCTGTGCTGTAGTACTTTAATGAAAAACAGACAAACCGCTGTTACAACAAGAAAAATAAAAATGTCAATCAGCAGAATTAAACGATAAAATGTCACGATATAACATACGATAAAAGAAATTGTTTTCGTCTAGTGCGCTAGTTTTACGTGGAAGTTCATAACAGTGGCCGCGGGGACGGGTAAAGTAGTGTTTCTGTACTTTGGGTGGCCTATACTCTACAAAACAAACCGGTAGCACAATGACTGATGTGTTGCTTACCTGTATCTTTGGCGAGAAACGAAGCGTTCCAGTTGACAGTATAGCACAGTCCCATGTCAGTATACTGCTTCATAATGTGTTGACTCTCACAATCCATTTGTCGCCATTTACAACTTTTAAACATTAAACACATACCACTTTGTACAACTGTGTTATATTTACACGGGGTAAGTTATAACAAAACTTGTCACTTTTGCGTTGTTATACCAAATTAATAGAGCGCAAAAGTGGTTGCAAACTTGTTCAGTTACACGTAACTTACAGTAAAAGTCTGCCAGGGATGTTAAGTTTTCGTTCATATGTCTACAGGCTGTTCCAAATTAAACGGGCCACCTTTCATTTTTGCTTGTAACAACTGAACGCACATGCAACAATTAATGATTTTTTGGTACGTATGAACTACATAAAGGTGAATAAAGATGAATAAAGCAGCAAGTGACATGATGTCAATTTTACCTTAAAGAGGGCGCCACGTCTATCAACACGTCTGATGCAGGCTAATGGTCATAAAAAATTACTGATAGGCCTAATTTGCAAAAAAAAAACGTCGTGCTGTACTCCTAAAATACTTCAACACACACAATCTGTAACATTTGCATTAAAATCGGTTCATTCGTTTTCAGAATATCGCGCTCACAATTTGGTATCGAACGAACGAAGGGACGGACGGACAGACGGACGGACGAACGGACGGACGGACACACAGGTCGAGAAGATTATGGCAGCGTGACGGAGGTACAAAAATAGTATGTTCGCTGAAGGTATTGTGTTCGTGTGTTTTTGTTGCTGAACGCGTTCTGTCTAAGTTTCTAGTTCATCGGCTGCACCGCCCCGTGCCATTCGTTTTTAGACATCGTTTTTTCACGGGCAAAAATGGAACATATTTGGCCTTATGGTGAATGCCCGTCTCGTACCATACATTTTAAGAAACCTCTTTTAACGAGCAACATTTTCGTCGCAGATAGTATGCCTCTGTCGACACTGTAAAATTATTAAAAAATCTAACACATTTTGCCTTATGGAGGAAGCCACTGTCGCGTACTATACGAGTACAATTTTATTTCTAAAATTGTACTCGTATAGTACGCCTTTTCACGGACAATATTTTCATCGCTGATTGTATGCCTCTATTTTGAACCGTTTTAAGTAATCAAGTTACTGACAAGTTTTATAGTCGATGCTCTAAAATGCTCAAAAATGCAACATATTCTGCCTTTATGGGGGACGCCCCTCGGGGCTACGGCCCCGTGACATACATTCCTAGAAAGCGCCCTTCAAGGTGATGTTAAGTCCTAATTGACATTCAACGCTGCGACTTGACATTTTCCAGATATTCGCGGTCAAATGGCTTTCATGCCCAAATTCATACTCCTCCCTATTTTTATCGCGCGTCAGCGTACTGACGCTGGATACTGATATTGCAAATTTGTCTGTCCGTCTGTCTGTCCGTTACGTTCCGGTACCAGATGAAAACGGCTTAACATATCGTCATCGTTTTTTTCACCATACGGTAGCGCAATCATTCTAGTTTTACCAGCATCAAACATTTTCACAAAATTCCGACGGAGTCACCCCCTACGGGGGCGCTAAATACAGGTGCTGTATAAAAATTTGCGATTTTCTACCAATAAGTCGCT
>Ga0209339_1000456_pt1 | contig 15045 bp, 10 predicted proteins | sample OlaalgELextract3_FD_187376 | JGI IMG/M metagenome (GOLD analysis project Ga0209339, IMG submission 187376) | Olavius algarvensis symbiont microbial communities from Tuscany, Italy - Type A ELBA extract 3 (SPAdes) (version 2) | ecosystem: Host-associated > Annelida > Digestive system >... | reverse complement strand
AGGTGGAAAATTTTACCACCAGACAACTTTTATGATCGTTAACAAACAGCTTGCTAAAAATTATTAAAATCGACTGAACTGGGTCGCAGTTATAGTCCGCCAAAGTTGGCGCATTTTTTTGAACCACAGTGTACTATAACAATGTAAATACAGTGACATCAGTCGTGCAACTGATACTGCGTGAAAAACCGATCGAAGAGAATGCTGCTTGGACGTGAAACCACGTTTTTCTTGCAGCAGCATATTTCGAAAGAGTTTGCAAATTGCAGTCGTAGTCGTTAGTTACGACATGATGCCATTCGATTACGCTCACTGAGGCAAGCACCAGTCTAATGTAAATGGACATAACTGACGAAACAGAAGTTATAAAACAAAAAATGACGAGTATCCTAGAAATAAAACGTTGCTGATAATTCCCAGCGGTATAATAACCTACCGAATGGTGTATACCGCCGCTTATTGGCTGGTGCTTAGAGACCGATCATGCGATGCGAGATTCGCCGGCTACAATCTCTTCATGTTGCACTGCAATATTGCGCGAATTGAATTGGAATCAGCGGATAACCAGCGGCTGTATCACTGTTATTGCCACTGGACACGAACAAACGCCATTAAGAATGAAAAATCAAGCAAGAGACTGTATCTTAAACTTTACACTGTGATTGCGAAGTACCGAAGCCCCAGGGATGCAGACTCTGCAGAGGTCGAACAGTGTCACTAGGGATAACAACAATGGCGACAATCCATCACTCATGAAGGACAGCTGATTCGACTCTGATTCGGCATTTTTTTTACAAACTGTCGACTGGTATAACCTAATTTATTGCAATACTTTTTCTGTTGAATCTGCATGGGAAGCTTTCCCAGCGACATTGCTTACTGCCATTGACCAGCATGTAGTCAGGATTGTTAAAGTTAACAACCGCGGCAAAAAATATTACCCTCCTGGGGTTTGCAAATGTGTCATTAAGAAAGGCATGCTTGGAAATCACAGTAATCCGACAGTAATTGTTGTGTATCGACAACAGTATTATGGCTGCATAGGTCGACTCTCCACTGGATGCCGAGACTACATAAGCAAATTGACAGCGAAGAGACAAGTAGTGCAGCTCAGTGGCGTAGCCAGAGGGGGACAAAACGGGCGAAGCCCCCCCCCCCAAAAAAAAAAACTTATACCAGAACATTTATTCATTTCAATATTTGATGCAATCTTTAACAGTCGACCCCGATCCCCAGTGACGGTTAACATATATCGTGCGTCGTATACATGTAATACGTGCACCTGTGGCCTAGGTCTAAAGGCAGTACGAAACCGCCCCTCCAAACAAAAATCCCGGCTACGTTATTTCCGAAAGCTTGGCTGCTTGATTCAGTGTGCTCAGCTGTTGCTGAACGGTCTCGTTCCAGTGGTCTGCAACTATAAGCGCCAGGCTGTTCTGTGTCTTGTTGTCCAGCTCATACCGATAAGTACTTGGCTTTATTTTAATGTATAATTTCTTGAGCAAATACAGTGATGATAGTGATGGTGATGACTGTATGAAGTCGTTCTCAAACCCGCCACCGGTTGGAGCTGGTGATTTTTACTTGAATCCGCTGAGTTCAACAAAACCACCGATGCCTATAGCATAAATATAAGCCCTGAACGTTTTGCCACATAATTTTATTGGACAAACATTTCGACCGATCATCGACCCTGTTACCAACAGCAAACTTTCTGACGTCAAGATTACCCCGCATTTTAACTGATAGAAATCAGAACAATGCAGTAACGTCAAATAACGGTCATTTCGGCCAGCTTGATTCACGACGTTAGCTGCTGCTGCAGCTCACCGTGTGACGCCGCGATGGACAGAAAAGATGAAGTGCCGGCTGACTGATCGCCAGACGCGCAGTAGTAGCACGCAGCTGTAGCCGTAATGACATTGATACACGAACCAGAAACCGGATGAATGAGATCGTCTTGCCACGTGATCTGACATCGTATTTTTCTTCTAGCAATTTTCTGGCCGGAATTGAACATTGTTTCATTCAGCGCCGGATGAGGTTTGCGTGACCGGAATAAAGCATCTGCAATCATCGTTCAGTGAACCGCATGGAACTAAAATAAAACGTCTGCAAGTAAAATAGACCTCTGGCCTACTCATGCAATTAACATTCAGGAGGTTAACACTGTGTGTTTCTGGAAACTAACGTTGAGCGGCATTCAATTTACAAATATAACTGCAATTTTTAATTGCGAAACGTGTAAGACCAACGGTGTTTGCCGATGTGCTGGCTATTCTCTGCCTGCATTTGATAATAGGTTTGTATCGGACATTGAACAACATAATGTGCTACCTAGCATGAAATGGTTAGCCTATATTGTGATCGGCGTAAGATTCGTGATCTATCAAGTGTTTGCGAGAATGAAATAGAAGGCGAACTTCATATCGAAATGTACACTTTAACACTTATTTATAGACCAGAATTTTAATTATTCAATTGAACGTCATTGAATATCTAACAGTTCATTGTTATCGAAACCATATAAGCTGCCACAAAAAACTAGCTCCAGAAATTATTGCAAGCAGTTTTAAGGGTATGTTTTATTTGCACAGACTTGTGGTGCGTGTGACACAGAAATAAGGCTGGAGTAGCGCTAGGCCGACGAGGTAATTATCGTCGGGTGCAGCGGCTAAACGTGTGTCACTAGGACGCAATGCATCATGTCTGCGTGACGTCATCTTATCGCACGATGTCTTTCAGCGCCGCCAGCGTCATCATCATCAGCCATCAGCTGCCGCAGCAGCAGCGTTGCTCTGATGCCGGCGTCTGTATCAGTGATGCGTGAAGATGACATACTAACTTGATTACGCCCTTATCTCCTTCTGCCAACTTATTACGTTCCTGCCACAAAAACTGGGACTACGGCGATGTCTTTCGGTTTGCCTGTTCGTTTGTCTGTCGCCTACAATGCGCACTGCTGCTGTCGACCTGCTGCTGGCGGCGGGCGCTTACGGGGTCGGCTAATCGGGCCACACTGACTTGTTGAACTGTGCGTAAATAATAATCATCTTTATCCACCAATAATGGTAGCACAATAAAGAGTAAAAAATCTTAATTATACTTACCGGGTAACTAAAATTAAAAAGTGAAATGAGATAAAAATAATGTAGTATATCAAGCTGAGATCAAGTGCATGCGTAATTCAGTTGCACATAATGGACAATGCCGTACGAATAACACTCAAGAACAATCCAATTAATAGGCTACATTGTCAGAACATTTTAGCCTAGTAAATATCTCCTAATTCTGTTAGACGATTATAATTTAATACACACGTTTATTTCCTTCAGTAACACGAAGAACAAGCAGATATACTGACGAACATACATAGTTTAAAGACTAGAAACAAGTGCGTCAGCAACAAACGTGGGGTGCAGTTAAAACTATGTGCAAAATCCTCGCTCCCTTTTCAAGGACAACATCTCCGTCACTGATTGTACGTTTCTATCTAGCCTACTGTAGACTATTACATGTAGACTGTTAACATTAACGGCGGCGTCCAATGCACGAGGTGTATAAAACAAATCGCGATTCTCGACGAATATCTGGCCCATCAATGCTGAAAGTAAAGTGCCATCAATACTTGGACGGTATCCGTCCGATTGTGTTGACCGTCCAGGCGCTATACACAAATACCGCTCTCCCACGCATGAGTGGAGATCTCGTTTATAACACGATGCTGCAGAAATACTGAAAAATGCAACATATTTTTGCTTATAATGGACTCCTCCTCTAGGGGCTACTGCCCCGTGACTTACATTTTTAGAAAGCTCTCATCGAGCTGATGTTAAGCTCTAATTGACAAGTAACGCTCCGACTTACCGTTTTCGAGATATTCGCGGTAAAATGGCAAAAATGGTTCACCCGACCCCCTTTCTTGACCCCGCATTTAATTACCCCTAAAGATAGCGCCACCAAAAGCGGAGAGGACCTGTCCGGGTGATACCTCTACCATCAGCAAAACTTCACGCTGATCTGGGTCACCGTCGCCGAGATATCTGTCACCGAACAAAAAAAAAATACACACACACACACACACACACACACCAGATTTAATACACTCTCTCTTTATATCCGACAAAATGCGTACTAGCGCTGTGTTTGTCGGATAAAAATAAACAAGAATTATACACCGAGAAAAGAAGCTGGACCGCTTCTTGTACGACTTTGGCATCGTCAACACAACGGACGATGATTTAACAGGTTCCAACTGTCGCACTACGTTTATAACAGTTGACACCGTCGGCGGTCTGGTCGGTTGACAACATATGTGGTCTGATCTGACGCAACGAGGCTGTATTAATATTTTGGACATATTTTGCATTTAAAACCAGAATCTCCCAGGACAGGCGTCTGGGGGAGGATCTGAATGTGGCAACAGAATCAGCGACGCCAGCTTCCTATTGGTATTCCATAGTAACCATGGGTCTATCTTGTTCAGTTTTGGAGATATGACCGTGGAACGGACAACGGACGGGTGGACAGACGACGGACCGATGTCGGCCACCATCGCAATCTGGCCCCTCACGGGCCAGCAATGGACAAAACTACAAGTTTGTTATTAAACTGTTGCAGATGTTATGCCAGTTGACATCTGGTGGTGAAAGTACATGGCGTGAAAGACACAACCGTCATGCAATGTTTTCGTTCTGTGTTACGTTTAGGCCTACTTCTTGAGATTTGTTATTAAACGGCGCCGCTCGTCTTATAATTTAGCGGCGTAACAGTGTTTTTTTTTCTTTGGACACGACTGTTCAGCAACGGCTGGAAGGATTTTTACCAAATCTTCGCCAACAGACGTCTTTGCGGTGTTGTTCGTTAATGGCAGTACTCCATAAAAATCCCCCCCAAATAGGGGGGGGGGGCTTAAAACGCCCCTTAAAACTTCAATTGTTCGAGCAAATATTCAGACTTCGTCTATTCAGACGGCTGCTGCGCGGAAACGAGGAGGAATTCTGGGAAAACTAAAACAACTGGGCTACCGTCAAATCCACGTTTGGTGAAATTCGGTTTGGGGGAATTTGAATTATAGGAGGGCTCATAAGTTGCTCATTTTGGCCAATGGCCCACAGCGTTTCATTGGACCGGCGATATCTCGAAAACGGCAACATTTACAGAATTAGCGGTTGCAGTTGCAGACGGTGCCTTTTGGCGATTATTTCCCCCGTTTCCTAATTTTTTTGTCACTTTTTACGAAGGGGTATGAAGAATGCCGATTGCCGTCCGGTTAATTGACGTCTTCAAACAGCGTAGAATTTCGCCGAAATAGTAAGATGTACACAATTATCAGTCACGTTCCAGAAACTTCAGTTAACGGCCTTCCAAACACTACTATTTTAAAAAGAAACTTAAGGCTTACTTTTATAAACAGGCATTCTTTGTTGTAATGCATCGCTAGACTTTATTTTGTAAGCGCGGCGCTATCAAATTTTAACTGTATGTATGTATATATGTATGTATGATTCCAACAGTGTTAGCCTTTTGAGGATTATTGTTAGCGTTTGGTAATCTTTTGCCATTTTTATCTTGGACCTCCAGTCGCCAGCGAGGTAAATATGCACAGAAGCCTATTGAAAATACGGCAGCGTCTATCAAGATCGCGATTTAGTGCTGGCTAGAACGACAGATCGCTTACGGTGCCATCTTACACAGCCATGGAATGTAATGGAGTGGCTTTATCTAGTTTCCTTTTTCATCAACCCATCTTTGGAATCAGCTTCCTGCTGCATTACGTCAGTCTTATACTTATCGGTCTCCTTCACATTCACCTCATTCACTCATACCAGTTCATGTTCATCATCACCACTTCTACTGTCCACAACTCCTGTTTTTCACTCCAGGCTCAAAACTTACCTTTTCACAAGTCCTTCCCACCGTAGACTGCTGGTACCTAACCCTGGATTGTCTTCACGAAGTCTTGACTGCATTTCGGACTTCTTACGCTCATCGGTTTGTTTTATTTTCGTTTGTCATTATTTCATTTAGTTTCTCATCTTGTGTGGTAGACTGAGCTAGCTATCCATCAGTTTTTTGATCGCACGTTAAATCGTATCGTCATGTCGCGCTGTATTCTAATTATATTAAGACGATGAGGTAAAAGCTAAACTTACCTACGTTATCGCGCGGTGTCGTTATTGGCAGACAGTTTACATCCAGACTATACAATAAATCACGCGAGAGGTCGGTTGAAGATCGTTGTCGATGTGAAAACAATTTGCTGCGACTGGACGTGGTGCGTAACGCGTCCGACGGGTCGGGACCGTTAAAGACGCCTGCGTCCGTCTCACAGTCGCAGCGCCACCGAGCGACAACGACAAACCGCGATTTACAGCGAGCAACGGCGACGTTTCGCACCGCCGCCGCCGCTGCTGCTGCTGCTGCTGCTGCCGCATCAGTCATCATTTCTCACAACGCCGATGCCGAATGTGAATTGCTAAAGAAGTCTTCCTGTGACGTCTCTATATTGAGACAGCGCCGACCCTACGATCGCTCGGTCGCCAACGCGGCCCGATACACTTATCACCGGCCGGTGCGCGTGATTAACGCACGCCTCACGCCTAAGTAATGTATGACTTGCGGTGAGTGTGCAACAGGAAACCCAGATTTATTAACCCTTTTTAGTCAACTATCCGTTCTAGACTCAGCCTAAACTGCGATACATTATTCACCGGGAATGTCTGTCACGCTTCGCTGTCCACAGTGCACTCTTGACTGTCTGGAGTGCACTCTTGTTGCTGAGAGTGCACTGTAGACAGTTAAGAGTGCACTGTGGACAGCGATCGAAGCGTGACCGACATTGCCGGTGAACAATGACACCTAACCCCACCAAAACGGACGTCATCATTGTGTCGCAAATAGATCTGCCGTAGTCGACGACAACAAGAAATCACAACAAACACAACAACAAATACGGCAAAGCATAGCAAAAATAACTGAACATAACGCAAACCGCACTCTTAATCTTTTTCAGAGTGAAATCGACAGCGCCACTGAAAACACAACCAATGTACAACAAGAAGATCAGCCAAAAACGCATACTGTGGACGCTATCGTCCTTCCTGTCGAACTCGACACCGATTTATCACCCTCCTTATAGGCGATTACGTTAGTTACAGTACACAATTATCGCTCGTTCACGTCAAAATCGGATGATTTTTCGTTGAGATATGACGATTTCACGATTTCAAGATGGCGGATCTCCGCCGTCTTCAATTTTAGAGGTCCAATAATGGGTTCTTTGAAAAGCCCATGTAGAACTTCCTAGGCTGTCAATAGAGACCGTAGTTCTGACAAACGGACAGACATACCAAAAACGGATAGACATCCTCATTGCGTAAGAGCGCCTCTCGCTATCGAGAGCGGCGCCTTTAAATGAAGTCAGAGACAAAATAAATGAACATCAATAACCGTCCGTCGTCGTAATTCGCTTTGCTGTTTTTTCTTGCTCTATAAACAGAACAGGAGTCACTGAGGAGTGCGTATGTATTTCTAACAGCATCTGGCCTATCTCTAGACTGGTGGGCCGCTGGATGTCACGTGATTCATGTCCTCGCTGAATAATACATCAATCAGACGATGACGTCATGTCTCACTCTGAACGTGAGCTCTGTTCTCAGCAAGTGAACAGTCTTTAACCCTTTAGGGCGCGTTTCACCAACGGCGATCAAACCGCGGATCAGCTGATCCAGATTAAATGTGACCTGCAGTTTGATCCACAGATCAAATTAAAAGCGTTTCACCAACACATTTGAGGATCAGATCAGCTGACCCACACTTTGACCCGAGATCAAGAAAACACGGGCTCTGATTGGTTTCGGAAAATGACGTCATTTTTTATTCAATCCGAGTCGAAAGTCACAGTAGCAAAAATATTATAGATTTTGCAATTTATAATCACAATGGTACATGAATATGTCCAGGAATGAACTGTTTAATACCGAGATCTATCTTTTAAGTTAAGTTGTATTCTAACGCTACGAACTTGCGTTTCGGCTCAATCGGCTGTTGTAATTTAGATGTGTCCACCTGGTTGTCAGGGAACAACTCAACGTAAACAAACTCAGCGTAAACAAACCCATACTTCGGTGCGACGGACTTGTTCTTTTAGGCCACGTTTGACGTTTAGTGTTTAATAAAGTTTGAAATGGATAGCAGGCTGTCTGATGAGCAATCGTTTCTGTTATATCTGGCCAAGTACGACCGACCACGGCACCTCCGTGATCGCCAGAATCCCCTTGAAAAGTTTGACGATGGCCAGTTCATAGAGCGTTTCTGGCTGACCACGGCGACAACTCTGGCTCTTTCGACGACCACGCCCCTGAACAGCGCATGCGCAGACTGTCTAAAACTTGGATCAACTAATTTGACCTCCGGTTATCCTGCGATCAAATCTGACCCGAGATCAATAGCTATTTTGATCTGATCTGCGTTGGTGAAACAAAAATTGGTGGATCAAATCGGTTGACATCGGATTCTGATCCAGATCAAATTAGATCTCGATTGGTGAAACGCGCCCTTAGAGTGCAAAAGTAATTATAGTGCCACATCGAATAATATGAAGTTGGTACACTTGCCGTTGATGGGTGGGCTGTTACATTTGGTACAGCGAGGAAGAGACTGAGTGGGGCCACCCAGTCCCCTTCTTGCTGTACCAAATGTAACAGCCCACCCATCAACGACCAGTGTACCAATCACCGTATTGCTTTATAATGGTCCGTTGCTGTGCGGTTTTAATAAAGGGTTAACTAACGTTACAGCGTCAACTGCGAATGTTTAGCAGTCGCGAACTACATTGTCACGTATTGCTGACGATCCACGGCTCTTCTGGTTAGAATGTTCAGTGTAGAATTATCTAGAAGTTATGATCAGCCTGTCACTCATGTCACTAAGCTGATAGCAATGCACGCAGTCAGCCTGCTGACACAGGAGGTCTCAGATTTTGGATTTTTTTGCGACCCGATATCTGACCACTGCAGGTCGGTCTATGGACTGCGCCGACGGCCACGCTTCGTGCTGAAGAAAGGTGCAGCGAGCTTATCTCTGTCGAAGCTAAAATGTGCCTAGACTGGGACAGAGGCGCTGTTAACACACTGAGACCAACAGACGGATAGACAGGCTGACTGACTGTGACACACCCAATAGCGACGTTATGCAGAAAATGAATAGCGACGGGCTTTTATCCAGTAATGTCGATCCACTCTGGAGATTGAGACCGAAGAACTGTGGTGGCATGAGAAGGCTCTGCTCCATTAGGGGGACTGATCTGGGCCTGGACAGGGGGTGTTTTTAGTTCGTACGCCTGTCCGCGCAGCAAGAGATCTGAGATAAACTTAACTGTAACTTAGAGTTCGATTCATGTACTCGATACTTAGTCATACAACGTAATCAAAATCCTAATTCAAGTCCATTATCGCAGAACAAGAAATGTGGCCGCCAGGTTCGGCCGACATGGTATATGCCCCGGCCTCTAATGACACAGGTACATCATTTGGCCAAGACGGCTCAGACTGATCACGTGACCTTGCGACCTTGACCTTAGATCTTGGAGGTCACGGCGCCTGTGGCTGATGCTGGTCGTCGTCTTTCATCAGTATACCAAGTTTGAAGTTCGTAGGCCTTGTCGCTTGGAAGATATGGCGCACGATGTGTGTGAGCATTAATGGACATAGTGACCTTGACCTTTGACCTTAAAACTGGTGTGCGAGTCGTATCAAAGGTGGGGAACCTTTCTTCCAAATTTGGGCACGCTAACCTTTGGGTTCTCGAATTATTATTTACTATGTACGAGACGACGGACGGACAGACAGACGGACGGACGGACGGACAAAAGCAACGCTTATTGTCCCGTTCCCTATGGGCGGGGGCATAATAATTGTCGGAGGTCAAATTATGGTTGGGCCGGTCCATGCAAAATAGTAGGGAGCCGCCACAGGATTAAAGCCATTAATTTTAAGAAAAATTCTGACAAATAGGCCTACACCGCAAGTTGCGAGAGTCGCTACAGCGTGTTAACAGTTACCAGTTTGTTAGAGACAGTCTGCGTGTCGGCGAAACGTATACAGGGCGCGCCAAAAAAATAGCCCCCATGGTCTCTTGATAATAATGTATCAACGGTTCAAGATAATTTCATAATATCTTTTGTGACTGTTGAACATTTATATTGACTACATTCGCCACGTTTTTTTGGCTGGGGATAACAGTGTGAAAGATACGTAAAAATAAGTGTTGCAACCAGAAAATTTATGAGCGTTTTAATGTGTATTTGGGAGAAAATTCGCTTGTTTATTTTTAACAGAAACTCGGTGTCAGCTTAACACAATGGTGATATTACTGTGACGTAATTTTATAAAGTACTGCACAGCGCTATTAATTTGTGTAGCTGTTGTTGTTCTTGTATATCATGAAGTGGATTACATATTATTTTATTTAATATTTTTTTTTTAAAATTACTATTATGTATATTGTTTAAATCACTTAAAATTAGGATGTCAAGTCAGTTAAAACTTAAGAATCTGACTTCTCCATGTTTTAATTTGCTTCACCAATGGTCGTCATTTTCAGAAATATTGATGTAAACTGTTATCGACTATTAACTTGTAATGAGAAGCTGAACAGACTTGTCTATTTTGTCTATTGTATGGATTTAAAAAATATGATGTACAACAAAACAGTACAAAACCATTGCAAATATAAAACGACGCTAACACAACGTATTTGACCATTCTATACAAATTAAACAGTAGCACACAAATAGTGTGCAAATATGATGAATAGGAGAGAACTGTAAATGAAAACAATGCAAGACTGCAAGTCTCTTTGTGTTTTTTGTGTGAAATACTTACAGTTCCACTCAAGCTGCGCATCATAATCTTCGACGGAATATTTACAAAATACCACAGGCATAATAAAATCATCGAACTGACTGCAAAAGCAGTCCGTCTGGTTATTAAGCCGTCGTTCGCGACAGCGAGAGCGGCTTCATGCAACGGGCATGTCCATCTGTTCGTCGGTCTGTCTCTCGCCAAAATACAAAAACGCGATTTTCTCAAAAACTAAGCAATTTAGAGCTATGGTGTCTATTGACGACCTATAGGAAGTCGTACATAGGCTTTTCAAAGAACCCATTACTGAAGCCCTAAAATCCAAGATGGCGGAGATCCGCCATCTTGAAAATCGACATGATGTCATTTTTTTCTGCCGAGGGTGGTCCGATTTGGTGCAGAATGACATGTCGACTGCGGTGATATGGCCGAAATTAAAACCAGAAGTAGAATTCCAATATGGCGAACGTTTGGGCGAATTCAATGGTATGTCATCCCAGAGTCATCTGCCACATTGCAGAGTGCTGCCACCTGGCGAATTCAATGACATGTCATCCCAGAGCCACCTGTAACGTTGCAGGGTAGGCCTACTGCCACTTGGTGAATTCAATGTCATGACCCCAGAGCCGCATGCCACATTGCAGGGTGCAGTCACCTGGCGAAATCAGTGTCATGATCGTGCCACATTGCATGGTGTAAGAATTCCATCCGCCATATTGAAAATCGTTTTTCGCCATTTTTTATTTTTTTATTTTTTGTTTCCTTAATGCAGTTTGGGTTTGACGAGCGGCGGCTTTCGTATCGTCTCCGATACACTTCTTTCAATACAACATGTCGGACATCCATACGTAATTAATAGTCATCGAATCTATCAGTTCGATGCAACGACGCATTACAACTTCGCTAAATGTTTACAGAACAATTGCAAGTGCCATCAAATCAACGAAGCGTTACGTACTCGAAGCAGTAAATTGTCCTACAGTTCACTTATGTACAGCCAAAAACAATTATAAGTCATTAAGATGATTATACGGAGATGATAACTGATAACTGTTGCAGGCGGCGGCGCCGTAGTCCGTTTGTGGGGTCGGATATGCTACGTATGTTGCATCTCCCGAGTCGTAAACCGTCTGGCGAATGCTGTTGTTGTTAGCGCCACCTAGTGAGTCGGTGTAGGACTGCGCGACGTAAGCAGGTGCTTGCTGATCGACGCCGTTACACACGTAGCGACACGCCGTCGATGACGATGACCGGGCGACGCCGACCGAGTTCGCCCTGCTGCCGGCAGTAGTCGCGGTCCCGGCGCCGGCGGTAGCGTACGGGTGGTAACGGACAGGCCAGCCGCGATGCCAGGCCGACGGCTCAGTGTGCGGTCCGAGTCCGTTGACGTAATGTTGAGCATGGTGGTGGGGCTGATACTTTGACCAGTTGTGACCATCGGCGATTGGACCAGCGAATCCACTGACGTTCCAGTACGGTTGAGCCAGTCTGCCGTGCTGCCAGTGAGCCGAAGGACCGTATGAATGAGTTTGGCCAGATTCCACGTACTGGCCGTGAATTGTGGACTGACTTCGACCTTGCACATTGTAGAAACCAGCGGTCGGAGGCACGTACTGGAACTGCGTGGGAGGTCTGGCAGATAGCGGAAGTGACGTCACAGTGTGGTTATCATCAGTCAACGCTGATAAAGACTGAACTGATGCCATGTAGTTGTTGACGTCTCCGCAAGATGGCGCAACATCTGCCTGAAAAACATATATAATATTTATATCATATAACAAAATGACGGGAAAATTTAAATTATTTATCAAAATATCGTTCACGCTGTAGATAGTTTTGAAGTACTGTTTTCGGTATCCTGTGTTTGTTTCTTTGTTACGACGCTACATTTTTTGTTATCACCGCACCAATACCGGAAAACGGTTACAACCTAATAGTAACATGAAACTGTTAGAATAAATAGGCAATAGCTCATTATTATGCTGATAAATTCGCCAGGTGGCAGCAACATCGGGTAGTGGGACGCTGGGCGAGGTCTGCTGTGCCTAATACGAATTGTTAAGGCGCCGCTGGCGACAGCGAGATCGCCTTTACGCATTGACTCTATCCATCTCTTCGTTCCTTTGTCTGTCTGTCTGTCTGTCTGTCGACAAAATGCGTAGACAAAACGGACGATTTTCTCAAAAACTAAGCAATTTAGACCTATGGTCTCTACTGACTATCTATATAGGAAGACCTACATGAGCTTTTTAAAGAACCAATTATTGGACCCCTAAAATTCAAGATGGCTGGAATCCGCCATCTTTAAAATCGTTAAATCACCATATCTCAACAAAAATGGTGCGATTTCGATGAAATTTGGTACACAGCAGCAGATTTGGAACTCGGAGAAGGTCACATGACCAAATATGAAAATTTTAAAAATTCAAGATGGCGGACGGCAGCCATTTTAAAAATCGTTTTTGGTCATAATTCAGCAGCGGATTGTCAGATTTCAGCGAAATTTTGCGTAGGGGAGCAGTTTTTTTGCAGAATTTCTGCAATGGGACATATACTCGCGTTTCACAGAAAGTATTTCGTTTTCCTAGTGCAGTTTGGGCTTCCATGAGCGACGCCTTTCGTATCGTTTCTTATCGTATACATTTGTTCATTACTGTTTTACACAAAAATTTATTTATATGAAAAGTAATTGTGGGCCTAACCATAAACTTAAAATAACTTGATCACCAATGGCAAGCAAACGGCTTCATATGCTGATACATAATTTGAGCGTTGTTTCCAGCATCAACAAGAAACTTAACTATCGCAAACAGGACGCGCTCAGCATCATATAAAAGACATGAACGCAATAACGTACGCCTTTTACAAGATGTCCGATGTAGAAATCTCTAAAATAGCAGTAATGACCTTCAGCATCCAAAGTCATTGGTAATAGCACTATTCGATAACGTATTAGTAATCCATTGCAACTATGTTTCTATCTTGTACCGTTTCCAAGATAATAACACTTGTTTAGCGCATGTGACTGCCTGTGACCTCGAATAATCATTCAACACGATTACGACAGCATACGATTTTTATCGCGCGTCAGCACACTGACGCGCGATATTGATATAGCAATTCTGTCTGTCTGTCTGTCCGTGACGTTCCGGTATCAGATGAAAACGGCTTAACATATCGTCATAGTTTTTTTTTCACCATACGGTAGCCCAATCATTCTAGTTTTACAAGCATCAAACATCTTCACGAAATTCCGACGGAGTCACCCCCTGCGGGGCGCTAAATACAGGTGGGGTATAAAAATTTCGCGATTTTCTACCAATACGTCGCTATATCTCGTGAACGATACAAAATATCGCCATAGTTATAATGGAAGGCGAATAGGAAACCGCACCAAAGCTTTTGAATGACACCAGTTTCAATGACCTTGAGTGACCTCTAAGCCAGATTTCAAGGTCACTGCATTATTCAACGTCAAATAACTCGCAAATGGTACAAGATAGAGCTATAGTTACAATGGCGGACTAATAGAAAGTCATACATGGTCTATCGCACTGCGCCATTTTCAATGACCTTGAACGACCCCAAACCAATATTTCAAGGTCAGGCCATTCTTTGACGCTGAATGTCTCCAATACGGCCATAGTTACTGTGGAAGGCGAATAGGAAACCGTACCCAAGCTTTCAAATGGTACCACTTTCGATGATCTTGAGTGACCTCTAATCCACATTTCAAGGTCACGATATATTTAACGTCGAATAACTCGACTAATAGTAAGTCGTGTATGATCTGTCCAATGGTTGCGTTTCCAATGATCTTTAATGCCCCTTAGCCTAGATTTCAAGGTCACGGTGTAATACTTAGGTCTATGAATGCCATCAACGTATCTGTTTGCGATAGCTAAGTTTTTGTCTATTCTTCAGTAAGCGTATCGTAGTTTTACGAGATATTGGATCTAGAAATGTTTAAAATAGCTTACACCAGTGGCGGCGCCAGGATTTTTTTTTCTGGGGGGCTAGGTCCCTTTCCCTCTCCCTTCCCTTTCCTCCCTCCCTCCCTTTCCCCCTCTCCCCTTTCCCTCCATCCCTTTCCTCCCCCTCCCTTTCTCGCCCCTCACAGGCCCGTATCCACTGCAGGATTGTCAAAACGAGGAGGCAGACATGTCGAGCGCCCCTCCCC
>Ga0209339_1000454_pt1 | contig 15056 bp, 10 predicted proteins | sample OlaalgELextract3_FD_187376 | JGI IMG/M metagenome (GOLD analysis project Ga0209339, IMG submission 187376) | Olavius algarvensis symbiont microbial communities from Tuscany, Italy - Type A ELBA extract 3 (SPAdes) (version 2) | ecosystem: Host-associated > Annelida > Digestive system >... | reverse complement strand
CGTCTTTGTCGAGTTTCGGCTTTATTTTATGTGACTAAACCGTTTAGGACCAAAATATTCCGAGTTTGTTGTTGGTCTTATAAAAGGTCTGTATTGGCTTCGACCTGGTCTGAAAAGTTTTGATTTTGTTCCCAACACTAATAAATGCAGATCTAGAGGAGTAAAGGGGACACCGCCCTTAGACTCCTAAATTATCAAAAAAAATTCCATAATTTTTGAGGCTTAAATGCCCTGAATATCACCATTTGACGCATAAATGTTGAAATTTCTTAAGTGGAAACTCCTAACCCCTGCGAGGCCCATCTTTTTGCTCCGCATTTTTTCATTTTGCTTGCCTAGAAAAGGGGCTAAACAGTGTTACACAATGTCAGAAAACAATAGAAAATGTATAAAAGTCAAACAGTAAAAATATACAGACCCAATGCCGTGTGTGCAGGTAGATAAATTAAGCGATTTCTCCCAGCTAATAGCCTAGCTTATTTTCTTGTGTGCATTACCGTAAAATTTATCTACGCACCAACTGACGTAATATTGCAAAGTTTGTAAATGACATCAACACAATTAGTTGTTTCAGTTTTTCTAGCAGCTCAATGTATAGCAACGTTTTCTAGAGTTTTTCATCGGTTTATGATACATCAAATTATGTAGGAGAAATGAAAGAATGAAAGAGTTGCAAGAAGATGTATCTGACCTGCATCGCTTGAATGTCGTTCTCCAGTTTACGTTTCTGTGTGGCTAACGACGAGTTGGCGTTGGACAGATCTCCGACGCGGTCCGACGCCTCGTGCAGCTCGTTCTCAGCAGCTTTGCGCGCCCTCTCGGCCGCCTCCAGCTGCGTCCTCATCTCCTCGATCTCGCCGGCGAGTACCATGGCACGGCGCTCTGACGACGCTTACTGCTCCCTCGCCTCGCTCGCCGTCTGCTGCTCCGCCTCCACCGCCTGCAGCAACAACGCGCCATCGCACCTGCTCGACCACCACGTTGAGATTCAAATTATCAGATTACATTTCAACACTCTAGAAACAACCAACCCCTTTTGCTTTCGTGGGTAACTCTCAGAATATCAACCGATTTGAATGAAAATTTCAGACATTATAGCTGAGGGAATGCTGAATCTATACAACTGAAAATAATTTGTCTTTTCATTAAATATTCTGTCAAAAGTAAGTAAGTAAATTTTAAGTAAGTAAGTAAATTTATAAAGCGCCATGGTCGTGAACGAATCAGAGGCGGAAAAAAAGCATCGTTTTTGCTACACTTAATACTCACTTACAACCATTTAATGAGATTTTCATTTTAAGTGGTAAATCCAGTTGTTGTAATGACAATTTTGCTATTTACAGTGCTGCTAGCAAAGATTATTTGACTAGAAGGAAAATTATTTTTTACACTTCCATAATTTACCCGCTGTATTATTATCACCCCTACTCTACGCTGTGTTTACTTCAATAAAAAATTTAGCGCCTTTGAATCTTTAGGTTCTATCGCGACGCACTAGGTTTGTTTTGGATACTTTTATGTTTCTTTAGGCCCCTAACTATATGCTAAAGTGAAGCGTATTTCAGTTAGCAAGTTGAAAGTACTGATAAACAATTAGTATTATAAATAACAACAATTAGTGGTTTAATACGTTTGCATGTATAGTCTGACTGTAAATGGACAATATTGCTGACTTATTTAAACAGGAGTGAAATAAGTCGTCCACCGATTTGATTTCAATAAATTATAGCAACGTCACAATGGCGTCACTGAAGCAAAAACTGACCTAAAATAGATAAGAATATAAATAAACAAGGAGACCAGTTTAACTGATTTTACTTATTAGAAATCGTGCAAATTAGCCTAATTTAGCTACGGTATTTTAAAGATTAGAGCAATCAAAAAAGTGGCCTCAATTTTTAAGCCACTGTGTATATGCAGACCTGCTGGATTTCTTGGATCTGCTGCTGGAGTTTTTTGATGTTCTTCTCTGAATCAGCGCGGCCCCTGTTGGCACCGTCGAGGGCGACTTCGAGCTCGTTAATGTCCTGTTCAAGTTTTTTCTTCGTACGAAGCGCGTCGGCTTTGCCGCGGGCCTCGGCCTCCAGGCTGGCCTGCATCGAGTCCAGCGCCCTCTGGTGATTGCGCCTGAAACATCAAACCGTAAAATGACGTTCGTATTTCAATCGTGCTATACAAGGTCGTAAATTCAGAGGTGATGTGGCTGTTGCGTCGAACGCGTTAGGCACACAATTTTTTTTCCAATTCACTTCGCTTCTCGCAGATTTTACTGGAAGATTACACAGAAGAAGTGCAGACTAGTCAGAAAACAGAAACGACATCAGTGTCGAATAGTAAGGTATGAAACGTATAAAACATCTAGACAGGCACAGACGGGCTGAGGGATGATTAATTACCGAGTGTTTTCGAACTCTTCGTCCTTCTCTGCCAGGCGACGGTCAATGTCTGCCTTGATCGCCGACACTTCGAGCTGGGCCTGCGCCACTTTGGTTTCCTCGATCTCCAGTGCCGACTCGGCTTCCTCCAGTGCCGCTTGTAGTTCTTCCTTCTCCAGCTCCAGGCGGCGTCGAGCCTTGTCCATCTCGTGGACGTTCCTGCCGCCCTCGCCCAGCTGGTCGGTCAGGTCGTGAATCTCGTCTGCACATTTGTCGTTCGGTAAATAAACAGTAAGTAAGTTAATTAACAGAGTATGGCGTCTCATTCGTCACATAATGCAGGACATTTCGACCGGTGAGACTAGTCTTCCGAGTACTGGTACTGACAACCATACTGACCAAAATACACAAAAAACATGACAAACCTAAAAAAATATGCGACAAACAAACATATCATATCATATCTCGTGGACGTTCCTGCCGCCCTCGCCCAGCTGGTCGGCCAGGTCGTGAATCTCGTCTGCAGTGTCAAGTAATATGATATTTACCTAAACCAATCAGAAACAGGTGTAATAATCACTCTTTTAAATCTTTTAAAAACTCCTCTATTCAACCTCGCGTTTTGACATTTGTTAGCGTACCTGACAGTTTGATTGCCGCACTTTATAAATTGTATTTTATATTGTATTTTTATATTGTACTTGACATTTACCCGTATTTGAATGTAGGCATGAACAGATACAAGAAATAACCCTTCGTCTACATTAAATTCAACGACCCCGACCCAACTCTGATTTGTAATTCCTAACTACACTGTAGTAGCATGCAATAATTCAAGTGTCAACGCCTGTATTACAACACGATGTAAACGTAGTCACTCGTCCTAAACCAAGTTTTATACGCAGTACGTATATTTCACTTTACTTGCTTTATCTGCTCAAACTTGTAGAGTAATGGGGAAATGAATAACAAACGGCTTATATAGTAATATGATATTATTTGTCAGCTAATCTCTGCAAAGATAGAAGGCTTTCAGCAGTTCCACGGCTGGTTATACCGGTACTGAAAACCACCAAAGGTTTATACTTCAGTGTCAAGATTATATTTTAACAAATTTCCTCCAGAACGCTTAATAATATCATACACTAAAATTAGGAATATTATATATTGTATCACTATTATAGCAGTATATGTGACTTACTGACCAGTCACTTCAGTGTCCATATTATATTTTAACAAATTTCCTCCAGAACGCTTAATAATATCATACAGTAAAATTAGGAATATTATATATTGTATCACTATTATAGCACTATATGTGACTTACTGACCAGTCAAATTCTTATTCTCTCTGCGAAGTCCTTCGGCAGAGTCGTTACTCTCCTCCAGCTGCGCCCTCAGCTTGTAGACCTCGGCGGCGTGAGCACGCGAGTCACGCTGTGACCTTTCCAGCTCGGCCTGGAGGTCAGCCACCTTCCTCTTCCACTCGTCGACCACCTTGTCGAACGACCGCTGGCGCTTCTCCGCCTGCGACGCCAGTGCCTGAGACTGCCACATAACACGTTAACCCTTTAACGGGCACATGTAACCCGTCGAGTAACAGACCATTATATATGTACGGCGATTGGTACACTGGCAGTTGATGGGTGGGCTGTTACATTTGGCACAGCGATGAGGGGACTGGGCGGGCCGCAGCCCGCCCAGGCCCTCCTCGCTGTACCAAATGTAACAGCCTACCCATCAACTGCCAGTGTACTAACTTTGTATTATTCGACGTAGCACTATAATTGCCTTTGGGGTCTAAAGGTTTAATAAATAAGCTAATTTATTAAGCTAATTTCTTAAATGAATGACGAATGAAAACGTACTCGTTCGACTTCAATTGTGAGGTCTTCGAGTTCCGCCTTGAGACGATGGTTGGCCTTGTCGAGGTTGTTGGCCTTGGCCAGTGCCGTCTCCAGCTGTGACTCTGCCTCCTGCAGCTTGGCCATCAGTTTCCTCTTAAGTTCGTCCAGTTCTTCTGACCTCACTCCGCCTTCTCCGCTCTCGCACTTCTGCTTCCAGACTGACACTTCGCTGTTGGCCTTCTGCAGGGCGCGCTGCATGTCCGCCCGCCCGCTCTGTTCTTCCTCGAACTGTTCACGCAGCTGGTCCAGGTCGGCCTGCAGGTTGCGGTTCTCGCCCTGTAGTTTAGTCTTGAGGCGCGATTCCTCCTCCGCGCCGGCCTTGGCCTCCTCCACTTGTTTGGTCATCGTCTGCTTGACCTTGGTCAGCTGGTTGACTTGACTCTCGGCTTCCTCGAGCTTGCGGCCGACGTCCGTTGCCTCGGCCTGTGCCTTGCTCTTGGCACTGGTCAGCTCCTGGATCTCGCGCAGTGCCTGCTCCAGCTTGGCGTTCAGTTCCGCTAGCTGGGCTTCCAGCTGTTTGGTGTTCTTATCAGCGCCACCCTACAGCGATATCACATAACATCATATCCTAGACGATCAGCGATTAAGTAAGTAAAGAAACGTAGATGGCACGTTGGAGGGTGGGTCGCTAGGGGGTGGGGTAAGCTAATTGGAAAACTGACTCTTCTTCAGATGGCGTTTAAAAGCAAGAAGTGACTGGGATTCGCGAATGTGGAGAGGCAGAGAGTTCCAGATCCGTGGGTCTGAAAAGCGGAAAGCATGAGATCGAAATTACTTGTAATTAGGAAATTAGGAAATTACTTATTCTATTACTTGTTAGAACTTGACTTATTATTCGCATCAATCAATCAATCGCATACACGGCAATAGTCAGTTGTGGCGACTCTCAGGAATGCGAGAAGCTAGCAACACTTTCTCTTGTGAGGACTTAACTGGTACATAAGACGTAAAACGATAAAAAAATTCTGATTAACAGCAGCAGTACCAAAACGTTACACAGTTGAGCTGACTGACAGGCCCTGTGATCTCCAAAATGTTTAATTCCGAACACGTCTATCAAGTTTGTTTTTATCAGTTGTGCAAAATAAGCACCGCCACGTGACAAGTGAAAAGTTCTGAAATACATCACTGATTAATTTGCAAGAAACTGTAGTAAAAAATCCGTCACAATGACGTCACTGGGCAAAGACTGATCGATAAATACGTAAACAAATAAGGACGCAATTTTACCGATTTTCCATTAACAGAAATCACACAAACTGATTTAGGCGTCTTAAAGATAAAAAGAATCAAATTCACTTTTTTTAGCAATCCTGTATACGCCTATGCAACGTTGAACGTTTGATAGCATAGAATATTAATTTTTGATACATTAAAACGTGTTGGCTGTTGAGAACAGTAAGTATTGGTAACAACATGTCGTTATACTTTCTTCAGAATATCGTAGCCCAACCTACCCTTGTCTTGCTGATGTGTTCAACCTGAGCGCGAAGATCATCAGACTCCGCCTTGAGCTGACTCTTTTCCTTCTCAACTCTGCAACGTCCACACTCTTACCGATAGTATTCAACAGGACAGTGTTGTCGTAACTACGTTGACGACACTAGCAAAACTGCTGACATACCCGGTATTATATCACTATCATCTAAAGCATCTTCGTTAAAAAACCAGCAACAATATTAGCACGTTCATTCGCATCGACATCGATTGATCTGCTGTATTGTCAGTTCATCATAGAAAGGTTTTATCGCAAATCACAAGATAATTAAGGCACCAGTCTACATCTTTCCAAATTCCAATTACATGACGATAAACAGAACACTCTTTTAGGTGTGCAGCATCTAAATTGTGGAATAACTTCCTCCTTCCTCCAATTCCTGTTCGTTATCAGTCGGTTCTGATTCTGGACCAGTTGTTCACAAGTTTCATGGGGTCACTCTTTCATTCTTATCTTAAACTCAATTGTTTTCAAAGTCGTTTCCACCGTAACCTTCTCTCTTTCCTACGGACTGATCTCACAGAATACTGACCAGCTGGTGTTTGGAAGTCTTTGGTGGTTGTAGTATTCCGAGTGTGACAGATTAACCCATCACAGTTGGCTTTTGGACACACTATAAAATAGTCGTACTTACTTACTTAGTCCGTCCTAAAGTGTAGTACCATAAAAGACAAACACTTTCTCTTTGCAAATTTCGTGATTCATATACAGGGTACTTATCACGTACCTTGCATTCACGCTATTCATTTGTTCTATATATTTGCTATTTGATTTTCGTTTGTTATTTCGACCAGTTATCACTGCAAACAATAAGATCTTAGTGATTTACAGTTAAAGAAGCTTGTTTTATATCTATGAGTCACTCGTCTCATAGTGTTAACCCTATCAACTCTGTCCGCCCACATAAAAAGCCTATAACCCTACCCACTTTGTTAAGATAATATTGCATACTACGTTGACCAAGACCAACGCGTGACCGCAAACCGAAATATCAGTCTGCAGGATTATATCAATATGTGGCAATACCAACCAATATATCGGTCCGTCGGAGATATGAGAGATGAAAATGGTCTAAAACATCGGCTCACGAAGTTAAAAGGGTTAAAAAACGAAAATTATCCTAAATTGGCTCGAGTACTCTGAAAAAATCTCATGTTACAGGTACGCACGTCAAACAGCTTGAACTGGGCAGCGTACGACGTTAAAACACCTCTTTGGGCAAGTAAATTATATAGCAAGAGACACGGACTTCTGTTTAGCCTTCTGCAGCTGGTCGACTTGTTCCGAGAGTTCGTTGACAGCATCCTGCTGTTTCTTCTTCAGTGCAGCGATCTGCGTCTCGCTCTGTACCTGAGCCTCTTCCAAGTCACGTCGCAGCTTCTGCAGCTCAGCTTCGCGTTTCTTGTTCAGATCAATCTGTACAGCGAGGCGGACAATAACAACAATGGCTGCAGATTGACAGACAGTCGTCATGCAGGACAATGCTTTCTAACCTAGAAATGCAAGAGAAAGTTCAGCTGCATCTCGACATTTTTTCGTCACTCACTTTTACATCATCATCGACTCAGAAAACATATATTCTCGTTCGAAAGTTGTTCCGGAAAAACATGCACAAGTTGCTAATATTCATATCTCAAACAATCTTGTAGAACATGTTAAGCTGCTTTCTTAAAAAGCAAAATTTAACATAAAATGTGCCAGAGATAGTTAACACAAAGTAAGTAAAGTAAAGAAAAGTATAGTAAATGTGGATTTGTATAGCGCTTCATCGCGAACACGCCTCTAGTGCGCTACCGCCTCCCCTACGTCGGCGCTCATCTCCGTCACCTAGCTCTTCAGCCAGACACCAGCGAAACCGCGCGATATGGGCTAGCGTATCACGCGATTTCGCCTACCCACGGAGGGATGGCACAGGCTGAGTAGATCTTGGTGCCTGGTTCTGCACCGAGGTTACCCATCCAGGCACTAACCGGGCCTGGCGTAGAGTAACTACGTTGATCAAGACCAACGTGTTACCGCTAAGCCAACCCGCAACCAAGAAAAGACTCAACCTGAAAGGAAAGCATGCAGGAAGACACAGCTTCTTGAGTAATTCTGGTAACAGAAGAAAGACGGACAAACCCAGGCAATCTCGTTACCCACTGGGAGAAGCTAATGAATGAATGTGTGTTCGTTTGTACGTAAGTCTGTCTTACTCACCTGTGCTTGAGTGGCGCCGCCAGCTTCGTCTAAGCGCTGACTGAGATCGTCCAATTCGGCCTGTAACTCTTTCACCTTCTTCTCAGCCTACAACAAACGTTCGCATCGAAACATCTGCTTAGTGATCGAGGCCACCGAACTATGCACAATAACAACCGAATCCTTTCATTGAAAACAATATAATTATGTCAACTGGATGTACTCAGAGAGCGCAAACTCCGCCAAGGCTGCTGCGTTGTCGCGGAGAAGCGCGGTGGCGACTGGCGACCTCTGGCGAGTGACAAAATATCGTATCAAGCCGTATCTCGTAATGTTAAGGAAAGTGGAAAAGTTATCGTGCGGATTTGGATCAACACCAAAATTTAATCACTTCTAGCGGTTCATCCCTTGTCCATGCCTACCGTGTTTAGTCGACATCCATAGACGCGCTCGTGAGTTATCCTGCTCACAGTCAGACAGACAGACAGGCAGACAGCACCTGTCGCATAACTCCGCCTTGGCGGAGTTATGAAAACACAAAAACCGACGAAACAGAATGATCATAAATAACTGAATAATGAATAACTCACCTTGGTACGTCCAGCACGCTCTGCCTCTAATTCTTCCTCAAGCTCAGCAATACGCGCCTGGACAGATACGTCAATACAGTATATATTTTCATACATATTTTCAACACGCATCTGTTATTACTCTTATAAACACGGCAACGACAAAATGAAATTGAAATATCTCTCAAAAAAATCACAAAAAGTAATTACAATGTGTTAATGTTTTACCAGCAATTCTTTAATTTTTTTCTGCAGCTGAGCAACAAGGCTCTGCTCGTTTTCCAGCTTCGAGTTCAAGCTGCCGATCTCCGCATCCTTCCTGTAGTTGACAACCACACTAGCAGTAAGTAACTCGTCTATCTGGGCCTACTGGCTCGAATTTACAATTACAATCTATAAGTGAAACACAGACAGCCAGTTTCAGTTATTTTTTACTGGTCTCGTGGTAGAAGAAACCACTTCTGTGTTTTGTCGCGTTTGTATTTTGTTCTCTGTTACTTTTCTTCCAACCAAGCTTTCTCTGAAACCACGGAAGCTACGTTCACCAAAATTTACGGGAACATTTTGTGAGGACGATACGCTGGAACGGTGTGTTACTTAGGGCTGGATACGATTCCGGGTGCGGACGCAGGATTACTTTTCCAGTTTTGTTACTACGACGTAACGTAACGTAACACGATTGTAGGCCTATGGCACAGAATTGGACGTTTTAAGTTTTTAAGCCAACATTTTAGCTACTATACGCGTATTTTATTTTCGGAAGCAAAATGCCTATAATACATGTATTTTGTATAGGATCTGACGCACGGCCGAACTATGGTGACAGACACTGCAGATCGTTACTATAAGCTTATCATCGGTTGAAAACGTAATAAATTATGTGGCTATATATGCTGCAGCGGAGCGTTTGGTGTACTATGCCGACGTTACCGATATAGCAAGCAAGCACAATGATGCAGCTTTACTGCCATGCGGCTATTTATAGTTCGATGCTTTACTGCCATATACGGTCTAACGGTTCTGGTACGCCTACGTTGCGTGTTTGTGCGGTATAAACACATCGCGCTGTAAGCTACTGTGTTCGCTGACATAAATCTGCTCAGACAATAGCGACGTCACGGTCCGGTATGCCCGTATTTGGTGACGCGACAACAGCTAGTGTGAGCCGCCCACAGATGCAACGTCTGTTTACCACTGAACATTTGTTACCGCGCGACGCGCATGCATAGCGCGGACTGTCTATCCATCCGTCCGTCACACGCCGGTATTGTGTGTAAACGGTTATACATGTCCTTAAAGTTTTTTAACCGTCGGGTAGCCCCATCATTCTAGTTTTTCCATACCAAACGGGATGGCAATAATTCGACAGAGACCCCCTAACGGGGGCGCCGAATGCAAGGGGATATGAAAAAATCACGATTTGCGACCGATATCGGGCTTTATCTCGGAACTGATGCAAGATAGAACCATAGTTACTATCAAAGGCGAATAGAAAACTGCACCGAAGCTTTCGAATGGTACCAATTTGAATGACCTTGAATGATCTCTAACCCAGATTTCAAGGTAACAATATTATTCAACGTCAAATAACCCAAAACGGTACAAGATAGAGGTATATTTATAATGGCGGACCAATAGAAAGTTGTATATGGTCTATCGAACGGTGTCATTTTCAGTGACCTTGAACAACCCCTAATCCAGTTTTCAAGGTCACGCTATACTTTGATGTTCTCATAAACGGTTAACGATACGGCCATAGTTACTATAAAAGGCGAATAGGAAACAACACCAAAGCTTTCGAATGGTACCAGTTTGGATGACCTTCAGTGATCTATAACCCATATTTCTAAGTCACGATTATTCAACGTCAAATAACTCGAAAATGGTACAACATAGAGCTATGCTTACAATGGCCGACCAATAGAAAGTCGTATATGATTTATCGAACGGCGCCATTTCAATGACCTTGAACGACTCCTACCCCCGGTTTCAATGTCACGCCATTTTTGACGCTAAATATTTTAGAAACGGTGATATACAGACATAGTTTCAATATAATACTAATAGGGACTTACATACGCGCTACTCAACAGTGTCGTTTCGAATGACCTTGACTGATCTTGAATAACTTAGCAAAATATTCAATGACAAGAAGCGTCGCGCGGTCTCTCTGCGACAGTTGAGCTTGTACGTACAGGAAGCATGTGTCAGAAATTGACCGAGTTTCGGCGCTAGTTTCTCTGTCAAAAGCAGTAATCATATCTTCACATTTTTTTCCACCATCGGGTAGCCAAACCATTCTAGTTTTTCCCTACCAAACGTCATGCATGGCAATATTCCGACTCGGACCCCCTAACAGGTGAGTCAAATGCAGGTGGGATAGGCACAAATCGCGATTGTCGGCCAATGTATCTGGCTGTCGACTGATGACTGCTGGAGCTATAGTGCTATCAACTGACGGTCGTCCGTCCAGTAGTGTATCACAGTTACGGTGCACGTCTGTTCACGGCACAGAAAGCCACGCATCAGTGAATACACCAAAGAGAAGAGAACATAATTTAATTTACGCAGCGGTAAATCTACTTGACTTTACTTTACTTTGCTTGAAAACGAAAGAGACAAATAATAGAAGATTGCGCTCAACAAATTCTACTATTGAAGCTAACTACTGACAGACACGCGGCCTCTCTGCGACAGCCGGGCTACTTTTCGAAATAATGGCTGCCAAAGAGAAACACTGTCGACCTAAGAAAACCATATTTTCGGTTCCACTGGTGGGACCCTTGGGGCGATGACCACCAAAACGCAGTGTCCGGGACACGGCATGATCCGTGTGCAAAATGTCAGCCAAATCCGTTCAACAGTTTCGCAGAAGATGCTTCCCGAACAAACAGACAGACAAACAGCAAACTAAATGTTCCTCATTACCATGGGGAGATAAAAACTGATGAGCACATTGCAAAATCCGATAAACGGTCCAAGAGTCCGTGCAGGCAGGATCAGAGTTGGACATGGGTCCATTTTGCTAAATCCAATCCAACCCAATCCACTAACTGACTGACCCAATTCAATCCACGATGACCATGTGTATTCCGACCCACATCCAATCCAATCCATTGTACCCCGCAGTGGCGAAAACACTGTCAGTTGCAATACACAAAATGTTTTCGTTATCGATCTAATATGTGCAGTTAATAAGATAACCTACTATAAACAAAAGCCACAGTAATGCAATATCTGACATTAACTAAAAGTCTGCTGAAAAAGCTAAAATACAGTCAGAGTTTGTTTGACCAGTACAGCTTTGAGTCTCTGAAAATTTCACTTTCGAGGCAATTAGCGGTCATCTGACCCAATCCAGTCCAATCCACGCAATTCCTCCCACAAATCGACCCAATCCAATACAATACAATACAATCCAATCCAATCCAATTCATGGATGAATCCAATCCGTGTCCAACTCTGGGCAGGATACCAGCCAGCAGTCTACGTTGATAATTGCCAACGAAAAAGTGGTAGGCCTAATCGGCGAGCATGATCTGATGTTTTGCCGCGCTATACTATGAATAAGCGCAGCCTATGCTATCATGCGGTGTCTGTCCGTCCGTCTGTCTGTCACGTTCGTGTATTGCGTCAAAGCGAATAACCTATCTTCAAATTTTTTTCACCATCGGATAGCCACACCATTCTAGTTTTTCCACACCAAACGTGCGGCAAAAACCGCGATTTTCGACCAATATCAGGCTTTGAGATCGATGATTGGTAGAATGTCGTTGTCAACAGTTTCGACCGTGGAATAACTTAGGGTCGACGTAGGCCTACAACGACGTCCGTTTATCGCGCAGACCATCACTCATTAGTGAATCTTGTTTATGACAGCAAGCCTCGACGGGTACGCCGAAGAGAACAGAATATAATTTAATTGTACGCACTGGTAAATCTGAAGTTGAAGTAACTAATAATAAAAGACTGCTCTCGAGGTATGATACTGTTGAAGCTAACTACAGAGAGGCACGAAGCATCGCGCGGCCTCTCTGCGACTTCGTGCCTCTCTGCGACAGCAGAACTTCTTGTCTAGATTACTTTCGTTCTCACTCACGCGCTCTCGTCGAAATCGACTGACTGCACGCAGGCTTAAACAAGTACAGTGTAGGCCTAGCTCCTACACACGTTTCATTACTGATCAATACCATGGAATTATAAATTTAGTTGTAGCTCCATGGATCAATACACAGAGTCAAGTCAAGTAAAATAGTGCGTGGACGGCAGAAGAAACATAAACCATGTAAGTAGGCTGCTGTGTTGTAACGTTATATCAGTAAATGCACGCCGTCGCTCCTGACTGACTTAGAAACTGATTTAATAAGGACAGTATATATAAAATATAACATGAACGGAGCAACGCATAGGCCTAACAAATTCTTGAGTTGTTTTTCTTTCGTTCGTTGTAGCGAAATTACCGAATTTATTTCACCGATATCATTTTATTTGCTTTGTAAAACGGTCTGTGGTTGTGAAATCAAGAAACAGAATGTTGTTTGATGTTTATTCTCACGGTCACGGTGTATGAACATGGCGTGATGCATGAATCACGCGTCACTATCAGTTCGGCGCTATGTTCGCCATAAGCGCATCGCCTACGGTGGTAGGCCGCTCTCCCTAACGTTTTAAATAGAAACTGAGCACATTACTATAAATAGTATCAAAACGTGAATGTATATAAACACTAGGCAAGAGCTCTTGTATTAGAATGCAACGAGCGGTGCAACTACATGAGGTAAGCAGTGTAGAGCTTCATACTTCACTGGCATCTTGTTTCTGCTTGTATAATCTTAATTTGTTGTTGAATAACAGTGACAAACGCAGATAACCATTTGAGTATTAATATTTTCAGCTACTTTACAAATGACTTGGTAATTTGTGCGCTTTTCTCTCGTAACTGCCTACGGTGTAGGCCTAGTCATACGTGAATCTTAGATCCAATCTCCGGTTAACTGGAGCTGTTAGAGATCAGCTCAAATTAGCCGTTAATGATGGCCGCTACAGACGACCGTTAAAACAGGCACATTAAAACCACAGAGCAACGGACCATTTTACAGCAATAATACGATGATTGGTACACTGGCAGATTGGTACACTGGCCGTTGACGGGTAAACTGTTGCATTTGGTACAGCGAGGAGGCCCAGGAGGGGCCTGGGCGGGCTGTTGTAAAAGAATGATCACTCCTGCCCTGTAAATTGTCAACATTTACAAGCCTCTGTGTACGAACTACAGGAAAAGAAATACTTCGTAAAATTGCATGAACTTACAATTAAGTAGTATATAATAAGTCAAAACTGGTGTTGGTCGAATATTGTAACTGAAATTAACGTTTGGTTTCATTGTTTTGTGGACGTTAGAATACCACTGTTACAGACTGAAGAAATTCGACGAAGGATGGCGACCACTATGACTACAATAGACACGATGACGATGGTTGAAACCTTGATGGACGATGCAATCAGCCAAGTTTTACACAGCGATTCCTTTTGGCAAGAAGGCGACTACGATTTCAGTCTCTTTTCTTTGGTAAAAAAACATCTACATCTGTATCTACATTATATCACATCACCTATTACCATTCACTTTGCATGATCGGAAAAATAAGTAGGCTAAGCAAGACTAGTCGGCCTTAACAATGGCTCAGATGATGGTACTCCATCATTGCACGAGGATGCAGTAACCAGCTTTAGCCCACGTCCGTGAAGCTTTGTTTCTATGTTTATTTGCTCGCAGGAGGCGCATCAGGTTCTTTGTGTTAAAATTTTGGAAAGAAATTCGAATGGGTCTAGATGATAATGCAAGTTAAATGGAAGGGGGAGGAAATCGGCATTTTTGACCAATATCTTGCCTTATTTCAGAAAGGATACAATATATGGCCATGGTTACAACCGGAAGACGAATTTCGTTTGCGATCCATCAAGTGGTGCCATTTCCATTGACCTTGAGTGACCCACTAACTTAGATGTTTCAAGGTCACGATATTATCAACGTCAAATAACTCGAAAATGGCACAAGAAAGAGCTACAGTAACAATGGCAGACCAATATAGTAAGTCGTATATTATCTATCGTTCGGCGGCATTTTCAATGACCTTGAAGTTGAACGACCCCTAACCCACATTTAAAGGTTACGCCAATATTTGACGCAGAATATGTCAGTAACGGTACAAGATAGACACATATTCAGGCCTAGAATGGATAACTAGGAAGACCTTGTAGGCCTATACGCCCTACTCGTCGAATAATCTTGAACAACCTTGAGTGAATTAGCAATTTTTTTGTTTTCGTGAACCGAACGGTAACTTGCCTACTCCGAACAGTCCTCGTAGGGTAGATTACTTTTACCACATCTATGTGCTTCCGGTAGCCACGCCCACGAAAACGACAAGTAATATATTTTATTTCTTTACGGTATATTGTCGCTATATTTCAGTTCAGCGGCTAGTTTTGTAATGTTGTAACCTTTCACTTGAGTATGTTTATAGCA
>Ga0209339_1000453_pt1 | contig 15075 bp, 7 predicted proteins | sample OlaalgELextract3_FD_187376 | JGI IMG/M metagenome (GOLD analysis project Ga0209339, IMG submission 187376) | Olavius algarvensis symbiont microbial communities from Tuscany, Italy - Type A ELBA extract 3 (SPAdes) (version 2) | ecosystem: Host-associated > Annelida > Digestive system >... | reverse complement strand
ATATTGAAATAGCCATGATTACCAAATTACAAATTACCGGCAAATTACATTACCACCGGAAATGTGATTTTCAACTGTCTAAAAGAAAATTAGGGTACAGAACTCTACTTCCGCTTACGGCCCCTATACGTCTGCATAACACCTTTCTATTTAAGTACATAATAACAATAAATAATAAATATTTGAGGACATGTAAATACCCGTGATTATTACTCCTTGAGGCCTGTGAGTTACAGCGGTTTCGCACAGCGATTCCGCTGAGCGAAAGACTAATCGAAAAGGGAAATGACCCATTGTACGATCAGTCAAAAGTTAAAAGGGCCTAATAGGTTGACGGCACGTAACGTTCGGCTATCTATTCTACTTAGTAGGTCTTGTTTGCTTATGCAGCCTCCGTCTGAATGAAACTATCCATCTGTTTCATTAATTGGGTAATCTTGGTTATGCAGTAAGAAAACAAAAAGTTGCTTCTTGTTTCAGCTGTTGCAGAGAAACCACGCAATGCTCCAGTTTTTAGCCGGACGTTACTACGTTACGTTCGGCTTATGGCATGAGCCGTCCGTCTGTCATCTGTAACATTGTTGCACACTAGGCAGAGACTTGAATTTTTCAACAATATTTTTGCACCGCCTAATATCTCAGGGACTCGGACAGTTTATATTAAAATTGTGAGCAAATATTCGAACGAGTTATAGGGGAGGGTTAACTTTTAACATTGTAATGTCTGCTGGTCATCTTTGTAAGTGGACACAAAACCGACGACGATGATGATGATGATGATGATGATGATGATGATGATGATGATGGAGGGTGCAAGCTAAATACAAGGGGTATGAAAAATTGGCGTTTTTCGACGAACATCTCGCTTTATTTCGAAAAGGGTGCAAGCTACGGTCAGTTACAACTTACAACGGAAGACGAATGGGAACTCGTATGAGATCTATCGAATGGTGCCATTTTAAAATATCTTGAGTGATCCCTAACCTAGATTTCAAGGTCATGATATTTTGAACGTCAAATAACTTGTAAATAGTACACGATATAGCTATAGTTACAATGGCAAACTACTAGAAAGTTGTATGGTCTATTATACTGCGTCATTTTTAATGACCTTGGATGAACCTTAACCCAGATTTTAAGAGCACGCCATTATTCGACGTTTAATATTTCTAATATTGCTAATACCGTTTTTTTGTGTTTTTACTAAAGACTAAGCGGCCCAGTACGTTGCCGGGGCGTAACGTTCGGCTATCTAATCTATTGATTAGTTCTTGTATATTATTTGTAATGTTTTTATATTTAATACAACTAAAAGTTAGCCAATGTTACGCTATAGTTACACGCATTGTTTTTACGCATTTCATATTATTAAGCTTCACCTTGTTTCTTACTTAGGCATCGACTGACTTTGTGAACAGACATTAAATTATCTATATGAATTTTAATTAGTGAATAATTTTGTTATTACAACAGTCAAAAAGGCCTAATACGTTGACTTCACGTAACGTTCGGCTATCTATTCTACTTATTAGTTCTTGTTTGTTTATGTGGCCTTCCTCTAAATGAAACTATATTAATCGGCTAATCTTGGATATGCTGTTAAAAACAAGAAGTTGCTTCTTGTTTCGGCTGTTACAGAAAAACCGCGCAACGCTCCAGTTTTTAGCCTAAAGTATATTTTATAGATTTATTAAATGCAGTGACGTAGAACATAGGTCACTCAAAGTCATCAACGATGACGAAATCAACAGTGGTGCCAATAATTAGGCCATGTACGACTTCCTATTAGTATACTGTACAAATGCCTATATCTTGTACCGTTTTGAGATATTACCATTTGTTCAAGAATTAAGAGTTTACATGACAGCAAAGTGCCCTTGAATATTATCGTAATTTCGATATAACAGTTAAAATACTAGCCCATTTATAACTTCTTCTTATTCGTAGCTGCATTTTGGCTATATGTGCCGAGATATAAGGCTTAGTAAAGTTCGAAATAGCTGAAAATACCTTGAAGATCACTCAATGTCAACGATAATGATGCTACTCAAAAACATATGTGACAATCTATTACCGTTCCATAGTAAATACGTATTTATCTTGTAACGTTTTCGATATGTTACCACTTCTTAATGAATTAAGAGCTTACATGATGGCAAATGTCCATGAAAAATCCCTTAATTCTTTAAATACCACAGTAGAAAATGGTAGCTGCAATTTTTGAAGTTGTAACTTTTAAGTTAAATCGTATAAATTATGCTGTATTTCCTCGACGTTGGTACAGAGAAGCTGTCGTCAGTTGAAACGACCTTTAACGGTCATTGAAGGACACCGATAATGACACAGTTGGATAGATCAAGATCGCATACTACTTCCTGTTAGCATATTTATCTGTATTGTACCGTTCCTGAGATATAGCCACATGTCTGTTGAAAGTCGCGATTTTTCACATCCCACAATGCAGTACGATACGATACGATGCGATACAATACGATACTATGTATTTAACGTGCAGTCAAAAACAGATGGGTAGCCAGCTTAGTATACTACATGGAATCAAAGAGAAAATTTTAACAAAAAGCGAACTAACAATAAACCGATGAGAATGCAATACCGGTCCAGTCCAATGTCCGTGAAATCAGTCCAGTGGTATCAGAATTAAGGTGGGAAGGATTTTTCTGAGCCTGGAGTGAAAGAGTGACGGAGTAATAGGTGCTGAGAGTGGTGGTAATGACACCTGTAATTACATTACATTACATTTTTAACGTGGCCTAAGTAACAATTAACTTCAAGGACCACGATGGCGACAAAAGACCATAGCAAAAATGTCCCCATTGAGGGTGGCCCCGTTGCAATTTCGTTACGGTATATATTATGAATAAACTGGAATGATGTGGGTACTGGGTACTGTAGGTGATGAAAAATGTGTGCTGATACGTTTAGCCGTCTCCACACAGTACACGAATCTGATGGATGGACGTAGCCTACAGTTAGAATTGCCATAGCATTTTACTTCTCTTCGTACACGTGTATTAGCGTCACGCGGCGCAACAAGAAATTAAAAGCTATCATATATAGCTAGGTCAGCAAAATTCCAGTTGAGTATTTTGAAGTCCGTCAGTTTATAGCAGCGCCTCACATGCTTTACACGAACTGTGGTATGTTCAAGTTAACTGACGTTGCTTTTACCATAGTCACGTTATATCAGCCCACATGCTTGAACACAGGAATGCTTTGCCTTGAATGCCTTGAATGTAAAACGTCTTTCCCGATGTAAGGAAGTAAGTAAGTAGATTTATATACGGCGCAGTTTTAGGCAAATGTCACAGGGCGCCGATGTCACCGTTAAGCCCGATTTATAGCGACACAACTCAACTCAATAATCTCGACTCGACGTCAACTTGAGTTGAGTTGTGTCGCTACAACGGGGCTTTAGCGCTCCTTCTTTTTCCTTGTTCAAGCTTAAATTAAATTTGAAACTTGTACTAAGTTGATGTTTACCAGCTGCGATAGCGAAAGCTGGTATTGTTTTCAACATGTCTGTCGGTCTGTATCTATGCGTGTGTGTCAACAAACAAAAAAGTGATTCTGTAGACGTTTCTTGTGTGTGGACCACCATATAAGTGGTTGCAAGTATTTTGGCATGGTTTATTTGTTTCGCTGAGTCAGCAAAATCTCGTTAGCATAATAGCGTTGTAACCGTTATTATTAGAAATACGACGTCGCGGCTGGCGTGATCACATCGCAGACAGTTCTAGTTTTGTTTCTGCTTGTGTCTCAAACAAATTGGTAAACAAGATCACTCAGAGAGCGAAAACACCAAAATTTGAAACAAAAGTGATCCGGGATTCGAATCCGGATTTTCGGATTAATCCGGATACGGATCTGGATTCTGGATGTCAGTCGGATCTATCCCAAAATGTTGTGGATGCATTGTCTTGTCGGCACCAGTCATTTCGCCAAGTATGGTACAAATCGGCCGGTGATTGTATGAGAAATGCTAACAAATGTCCAAAAATCCCCTATTTCGCAATGGTGAATAAAATGAAAAAGTGATCCGGAATCCACGCGCAAATCCGGATCAACACCAAAAGTCAGTCACTTCTAGAGGGTCACCTTTGCCCATGCTTGCCCAGTTTGGTCGACGTCCGTTTCCGCGTTCGTCAGTTATCATGTTTACAGAATGACAGAAACGAACTGACAGAACGATCACATAACCTCCGCCTTATTGGCGGAAGTAATAAAAAATAAACTAAATAGTGCTACTCATGTATATTGATGTGGTGACGAGCAGAAAAGTGCGTCTGGTGCCCAAGTTCAAAGAGTATGATCGAGATGGCAACGGCTACATCTCGCTGGAAGAGGCGTCCATGATCCTACAGAACAAGCCGTTCAATTTTCCGGCGGACAAGGTCGTCGTGCTGCTGAGGAAGTTCGACAAGGACGGCAACGGCAAGTTGGACATCGACGAGTTCGCAGACTTCTACGCCGAGGCCAAAGCCACGTCAGTATTGCCACGGTTAATCGATCGTTCGATCGATCAATCAATCAATTAGTCAGTTAGTTGGCGACGCGTCGTCTAACCTTATCGGAGTGACGAATTGCAGACGATCTTCGACGACAACCGATCTTCCTAGCAATGATTGATCGAAGAGGTGACTTTTTACGCGCGGCAGCACAGCGTCATATGCCATGGAGCGTACTGGCTACGAGCGGCACCATACGTTGATCTCTCTGTCCGTCTGTCACAAGCTGGTATTGAGGCGAAACAAATGAACATAGGATCACGCGATTTTCACCATCAGGTATTCCAGACAGTCTATCTTGCCATAGTTTTTTTTTCAGAAAAAAGTTCGCATGGCAGATAACTGAGGATCACCCCGGCAGAGGGCGTTAAACTAGACTGGGGTGGTAAAAAGGGTAAAAAGGGTAACGTAATATGTGACGGACTTAGGTAATTAGATCAAATTATACCGGAAATAAAAACGCGGTGCAAATGTTGTGGCCGTCATCGAACTGGCCTCATGCTGTCGAATGCAATCTTCGGGTTTGCTTTGAAGTTTTCGTGCAGCTGGCTACTACAATATTCCATGTCCTCGATGCAATCAATGCGGACCGCAGCAGCTGCCCCTGGCTCTCGGACTGCCGAATTGCTGCTGCAGCTGATGTATAGTTCTATTCGACATTCCGTGTCACCGATGTTCCCCGCGCATACAGAATCGTCTTCTCATGAGTCGGTGGAAAGTGGACCGGATAGATAATGGTCAGTGCAATCTGCTGTCGTCGATGGCGTATTGGCGTTTTTATATCAATATATTGCCACATGTGTCTTGACCGATTTGCACGTAGACGCCGAGACAGTGGTGGTAATAGCTAGTTGTTCGGTGGTGCTCGGATCGCAGACAAAGTTCGAGGATATGTATCCAACGTTTTGTGTTTTGTAGTAATTCCAAGACAGTGTTTATGGTGTTGTCATCATAGCAGAGTCATTGTGAGAGTTTACCCGGTTCATTTGATGAATGTAGAACGGCGCCAAGTGGCCGCCGACCCAAGACCAAGCCAGATGACTTAGGCTGTGAGTCCGCCTGTACAGGATGCCAGAGTCTACACCCACCGTCGCCATTTATTATTATTGCTCAGCCCGAAAGCTGATACTTATTTTACCCGTCTCACGGAGAGTAGAAGGCTGAGTCGACCTGGTTGGCTGGTAACATACCGAGATGGTTTACCCGTCCAGTGCCTCCGCTAGAGCCAGACTGGCTCAACTTCTCCGTTTATTCGTTTGCTCGTTCGTCCATCCGTTCGTTCGTCTGTTTCCAAACTTGTGAACACTATTTTGAAAACGAATGAACCGACTTTGATACCAATTGGTACAAGTGGTCTACGCGGAAAGGACGTGAAACGGTCAACTCTGGAGGTCAGGAGGTCAAAGGTCAAGGTCACACGACGCCGAAAATAGATTTAGAGTCCTGGCGAAGGCACCATTCTCGACCCCCTTAGGTCGATATAGCTTTTCTAGTTTTGAAAGATACCTACTTATTCTATTTTTGTATACGTTATGTGGTTTGCCGTTATAATACTGCGATGTTAACAGTGTGGCGTCTTATCTGGTGCTGACCTCCTTCTACATGCCGCTCGTTTCACTGAGCTTGGTGCGGACTGCGTAGATCTCCGCGTATGATGTACTGAAATATCTTGTATCACCTGGTTAATGTTACGCTTTCAGACTTGTCGCCCTTTTGGCTTGTTGGTATGCCATATCATTTCGACGGACGTGGCATTTTGGCTGCTGATGCTGCTGATTGTGGCTGGCTGCGTCGGTTGCAGCTTATTGTTGTCGATCGGTCCGGTTTCAGTTCGCCGAGCGCCGTTATTGCATCACCGGACGAACGGACGAACAGTGGACCAGACAGCCGGACCGGCCGTTCCACCGCTGCCGATTTATTTTGCTGGACCGGTCAGACGGTCTGGTCCTATCGGCGCCATCGTGCAGAGACTTGTAAACATCTGTCGACGCTAGACGTTGATTGTTCCGTTTTATTGCTGCTAATATTTCACACGGGACGTGTGAGACGCGAAGGATCGTCGAGCTGGTGCTGATGGTCGCGGTGGTGGTGGTGGTGGTGGTGGTTCGAGGAGGTCGTAACGACATGGCGTACGTGCCGGTTTGGTCGGTAGCTTCATTGACCCACGGCCACAAACGATCGCAGCCGTCTGAACGTGATGAGTATTGTGAATAAAACAAGTGTGGCACGTTTATCGGCGCCACGAGTAACCCGGCGCCGCTAGCGTAAATGTCACTGGGAGTAAAGTTTTTCACGGGGGAAAAACATCTGGAACACCAGTTGTCCGGTTGGCCCGGAGTCGCTGAGGCCGCGTGTCGCCGGCAGCAGCACGCGTGCACCAGTCAGCCATTGGCCGACAACTACGCGTTGGCGACAGACAAACGAACGACGTAATTTGCGTAATTTGCATGGTTTTACCCGGCGAAAGCTGGGGAAGTAAACAGGCATATCGTGTGATACACCACCCCGTATCCGTGATCTGGCAGTGTTCGCTGATGCCTAGCTGTATGGATGGCTTGCGGAGATCAGCGCCGACGTACGGGAAGCGGTAGCGCATTAGAGGCGCTTCGCGATGATGCGCTATACAAATACACGTTTATTTTACTTACTTTACATTGTGAAATGTTTCCATCGCGTAAACCCACCGCTTAGCAGCCACAGCTTATTAATAAAGAACACAACAGAGGAAAGAGCGGAGGAGATCACAGACACAGCGGTGCCGCCAAACAGTGAATAGCGGCAACTGTTAATGTATAGGTTAGGTGGTCAAATATGCCCCAATTACAGGACAGGGGACGGGGGCAAAGTTGAAATGGGCACCTAATGGAGGCCTACGGTACCCAACCCACACCAAGTCCCTAAGCCATGACGCGTGGTTTCTCAGAGCTTAAGCGTTACTAAGAAGCAGCAGTAGCAGATGAAAAGTACAGTGTTCAGAATATGACAAAGCGTCATCAATGACGCACTTATTGACGAGTGGTGCAAACGTATTCAGGGGTGTATTTGTGTGCAAAAGGATGATATTTGAACATTTAGGCCTAATCCAAATGTTTGTTTACGTTTTTGCGATCAGAAAAAAATCATGTGATTTCTTCTAAGACTTTAGTCTGATCTCCTATTAGCAGCAAAGGTCCGTATTTTTACATTACGCAGTTGCCGATTAGACTAAATTGTTCAGATCAAGTTTGGTCTTAGACCGGATATTCGGTCTGATCTTGTAGATCAGACCGAATTCTGGACTGATCTTAAAGACAAAACCGAACGCTTGTCCTCACTTGAAAAAATTATGCAAATTAGGACTAAGACCGAAGTTTGGTCTAAGACTTAGGTCTGATCTATTTTATCAAGTCACCCACTGTGTTCAGAAAAACACCCACTTTTGTTTTCTTGTATAACTCTTACAAAAATTAATCAATTTGAATGAAAATTGCAACTAAAATAGCTAATGAAATGCTAATTTTAACAGCATAAAAATAATTTGTATTTTTTAAATATTCTTTGCTAGCAGCGATGTCAATCGGGCATCAGTAGAACTGCCGTTACATCAATAAGATTTACCGTTGGAGATCACATTATTATTAAATGCTCGTGAATAAATTTAAAAAAGTATGAAGCAAGCCGCTTTCTGAAGATGTTTCCTGGAAGAGGATAGAGTTTTAGTGGATTAAAACATTTAACGGAGAAAGTGACAGCAGTGGCATCACTGACTTGTGTTTGGGTTGTGGTCGACCACACAATGCCCACCCCACTGCAAAGGTCAATAAAGTTAAAGATCTCGCACTGATATTTTGATCAGTTTCTTTACCCAACCAAGACTTCATCTTCTGTCAAAAATATCTTGAGCAAGCGTTTTTCTACATATTTTTTTTCTCTCACATTGTAACACATTCATTTAATGAGATATTTATCGTCAATGGTAAATCTCACTGCTGTAATGACACTTTACTGATGTCCGGTTTACATCGCTGCTAGCAAAAAATATTTAAGAAGAATACAAATTATTTTATGCTACTAGAATCAGCATTTCATTAGCTATTTTATCTGAAAGTTTCATTCAAATTTGTTACTTTTTAAAGAGTTATGCAAAAAAAACAAAAGTGGGTGTTTTTTCGAACACAGTGTATAATGGTCCGTTGCTGTGCGGTTTTAATGTGGCCATTAAGGGGTTAAAACGCAGTTTATATACGTGTTAATGGCGACATCGTCTATCTAAAACAGCAAATATCAGAGAACTCCGAATTTAATTGCGATGCGCATTGCCGAAATGTCATGTGATCATGCTGCACAACTGAAATTTCGGTTCTGATATTTGCTGTTTTATATGTGCGATATCACTGTTAACACGTGTGTATATTTTGGCGGTTTAGCTTAGTGGTAACGTGTTGGTCTCGATCAACGTAGTTACTCTTCGCTGGGCCCGGTTAGTGCCTGGATGGGTGACTGTCTTCGGGCGGGTAAACTATCTCGGTATGTAACCAGCCACCCAGGTCAACTCAGCCTGGCCATCCCTCTGTCGGTAGGCACAATGAGTACCAGCTTGATTTTTGATTTTTATTGTTTTATGTATTATTTCACTTACGTTTCATTTGCTATTCGGCCCTCGGGCCGCAAGTCTGCTATTAAACTGATTGGTTGAGCTTAGGCTGGGAAGGTAACTCAGGTCTGACGTCGCACTGGCCATGCGTCACAGACAATAGTGGTTTATCCACCTACGGGTTCAACGGTTTATGAAATGGATATGAGCACCCCTCCTACGCTCCTTCGGAGTATAGCCCTCCTTTACTTTTACCTTTTAAGACTAATGCAGTCAGATACTGAATCCGCATCAACATGCAGGCAAACGGCTCATGGCGAAACGGCGGATGGTGCTTCCAGTGGCGTACCCAGGGCAAGTTGGCCAGTGGCGGATAAAGCGAGGTGAATGTAAACTCGGACGCTCGACTCACAACATCGCCAGACTATGGCTATGATAATCGTCTGTAGTTATCTTTTCGTTTTCGCTCGCGATATCTCCAACACCGCCGAGCCGATCTTCACTAAATCTTCCAGGAAGATGGCAAATGGGTTGCAACAAAATAGATAAGCTTTTCGTTTATGAACTCTTTCGGGGGTGGGAGCCTGGAGGAAAGTTCAAAAAGTCAGTTTCGCTTCGACCCGCCTTCACAAAATGCAACATAGCGGCAAAATGGATTTACTTGTCGAAAAAAGTTGTGTGATCATGGCCGGATAATTTCTCTACCAAACACTGTAAACCGCACGAAAATCTCTGTCAGAAGACGGCCGAGATTTCCTGATGTATTTGGTGCATTTCTGAGCACAGAGGCGCTCGACTCAGAACATTGCCAGCGGGCAAAGTCAATCGTCTGGTTGATCGTTCGCTCAAATACTGACAGGTTGCCAACATAGTCTGCCGCACGTGCCAGAACTAAAATGATGAATAGAAATTTAAAAATAAACAAAAAGCGATGAGCTTGAGAAAAACAAGAAACTGGCGAACTATAAGCCTAAGTCTCTGAAGGTGCCACCTGCTTTCAGCAACCCGCTGCAGTTCTGGGAGAAGAACGTGACGGTAATATATACCATTATGTCGGAGACTGCTCGGAGACTCCTGTACATCCTTGCCAGTTCTGCACAATCTGAAAGAGACGTTGGACGTACTGTAACTGATATGTGGTCGCCACTGAACGAGAACACTGTAGAAGCCCTTGAACTACTTCGTTGGGGAATGCGTGCTGAGTTGACCACTAATCTGTAACTACAGCTGCTATAGTGTAATGACTAGAATAATGTCATATCTTTAACTCATTAACAGTCTTGCGATTTTTTACGTTTCATGGATGGGCCTGTGGGTCGGCTCTGGTCGGGCCCAAGAACTGCGCAAATTTTAGCGGGTCGGGTCGGGTCGGGTCATAAAATTTGGACCCGCGTACAACTCTGCGTCGGCTAGCCCGTTTGCATTTCGTCAACAGTGATGATCGTAACTAATTGGCTTCGTTTATGGGACAGTCGCCTCAACATCAGAGACAGATCGACCGACTAATAAGATCGCACAGGGCAGCTGATGTGGAACAAAGCCACTTAAACACGGAGTCTTTCCACAAGATGCGCAGCATAACGCACACTGCATGGTATGATTATTTACCGCAAAGAGCTGCTACGTACCCAAGCGGATGAAAATAGACCTACAGCTGCATTTGTTCCGTTATGGGTTTATTACTTCGCACCATCGAAGACGACTGGCGAAGTATCGTTTTTGTTAGCGTGTGTTTCGTCGTTTCTTTTTTTGTTAGTTTGTAACCCCGTTTGTTAGTAAGTTTAGAGAAAACGGTTGCAGCTATTATCAAGAAAAGTTTTAGAATAGCTCGGCGATGTTTTTGGGATCATCATGCCTGGCTCGGGGATGATGCCTTCAAATTTTGGGTAAAATTGGCCAAAACGCAGATCATAATGCCGGAAACCGCGAAGGACTGGTGACGCCATCTGGCGAATGTCGACAAAGCACGCGAGGCGAGGTTTACTTGCCTGGCATCATTTACTGTTAGATTCATAAGCCGTGGACTAATGAGATGGGTAAGCTGGCTTAAGGTCTCACTCGACTTCGTCGCTGCTTATGCCTTACGGTGGCTAACGCCTGTCCGACCAACTGTGGGAGCTCACTGCAACGCTCTCCCAGACTAGAGCTGGAACCTGGAAGTCGCGTCATTCTGGAATTATGACTTGATTCAATAAATTTATGACCTGAAGGTGACTTGACTTGACCTCTGTAACTTGACTTCAAACTTTTGCAATTAGAAGTCACGATTTTTTTATTTGTCTTTAGTTTGGACAACGTGTGATTGACTCAAAAGCGCACAGGTGTACAGGATGGCCCAAAAAACACGACACCTGTTACATTTCAAATAACTCCAACAAATGTGATTCAATATCACCAATTTTCGGTACAAAAAAAATCACCATTTAATCTTTCGTTAAAGACATTTGCTTCTTAACAAAATTCTGTAAAAATTCGAAAACATTTTAGGTTATATCGTAAATAAGGGATTAATTTAAGCGCAGCGGGCAGATTGTACGCTGATTTATTTTTTAAAATCTATGTTCAGAATTTGTTTTGCTGTTTTGTTAATATCCTATTGAAATAAAATGACTGATTTTTATGGATTACGCTACATTGTGTTAGATCTTCGTTCAGAATGCCATGACATCGCTTACGGTGTGCTAACCTCTGCTTCGGTTGCTACGTTAAAAACATCAGCTGGTTCTCTGTTTCTTGTTCACTGCTCTTTGTTTCCAAAAAAGTGTCGCTTTAGACTAAGTTTTCGTAAGGGAAGATTAAGTGTTGATTATCCGTATCAAAAAGAACCAATATTTGACCATATTTGTTGGAGTTATTTCAGAGTGTAACGATTGGCCTCTTTCGAACCACCATGCACTTGAAGATCTCGAGGAACCAAAACTCGCTCATCTGCAAACAATCATGTAAACTCGTATAAACAATAAATAATCTCAGGAGGATGTCATGGCATGTGCCACAACATGAATGCTACCAAGGAGTGATATAGAAAATATGTGCATGTTGAGTTGCGTCGCTATACCCAATGCTGCATTGTGATGTGTGATAGCCTATACCAACCAGCGACGTTCATTTCCTGAGAAATGTTTTCTAGCGCCGCTGCTTTTTTTTATACGGTTGCTGAAGGCTTTGCTCGATATGTCATATAAACAGGCATGTTTTTTTCCATAATTCTATTAACTTTTCTTCAAATTCTTCACTCCAAAATTTTATTTTCCGGCAAACTCGTCAAAACACGTCATATATGACGCCATGACCTACAAACTGAGTCAACTGGGTCACGACGTTCAGAACTGATCGGTGACAGTTGTTCACGCTGTGAATGTGTCGACAACTCGACGTCGAGTTGAGTTGTGTCGCTATAAACGCCCATTGAGTAACATGTCATGATATGATACCATGGTCAAAGCTGTGCTAAGATGCGTTAATGCCTGTCTCCTTTGTTAATGTTTGTTTGTTGTTGCTTTTTTATTGTTTGCTTTCTTCCTTGCTGCTCTTTCTGAGCGAATAAAGATGCATATGTTGGCGCGGCTTAAGAAATTTGGCGGCGGCTGTAGCTTAGCTCGCCCCACGTGGCTTACGGCAGCGACGTATGAGTCTAGCAGTGGTTTCGCTGCTGTGCGATGTAGTCTACTGTGAACTTCGTCAGTCAGTTGGCGGTAAGAGACCGCGTCAGGACTGTAAAGAAACTATGAGTCCACTATGGTGCGTTGCATTCGTTTACGTAATTGGTTATCTGTATAACTGGTGTGTGTGTGTGTGTGTGTGTTTAGTAATGATGAGTTGACGAAGCGTTTCGACGAGCTGGACAAGGACAGAAACGGAGTGCTCAGCGAAAACGAGGTGGTGTCGGTGATCGGCGAGATGATGGGCGTCGACCGGGCACGAGCACTTGCACTGATGCAGATGTTCGACCGCAACCAGGACGGCAACCTCGACAAGACCGAGTTCATGCAGATGTGGGCGTCCATGTTCGGCCGCTAGACGAGCGAGCACTGTCCCTGGGCTGTCCGCCCGGGCCACGGCGCTGTCGAGGACGCAACGTTTTGTATTTTCGTATAATTCAGTTCAGCACTCAGCCCAGAGTGCACACTGCACAGATACGTATGCCGCCGGTAATAATGCTATTATTAACGGCGCTTACTCACCTGCATTTGCATTATCTCTTTCGGAACATCATAATCCATCGTCATTATTACGTACACATTTTTGTGTCCGTATGACAAATTGAACATTGGTGCATTACACAGTTAGTCACTTTAGCCTACAAAAGTATCAGTATGCGTTAAAAGCATTACTAAAACGTATATTTTACAGCTATTACCTAAAGCCCGGTACACACTGGCGACAAAGTCGAAAGGACGTTCGACATTCGGGAGACAAAAATTACCCACTTTCGACAAAGTCAACCGAGTTGAACATGTTCAGCTTTGGCGACAATGTCGACCGCGACACAGTCGACCAAGCTGAACGAGCCGACGACAGTCGACTTTCGACAAACATAAATCGGCGACGAAGTCGACAGTCGACTTTGTCGCAGATTTGTCGCCGGTTTTGACGACTGTCGACTTTGTCGCCAGTGTGTACCGGGCTTAATAGAGCTAAACAGGAACCGTGGGTGTAATCCGACCATGGACTGAAAATGTTTTATCACAGTGCTGATATTTTTGTGTACATGCATCGTTCGCGTAAATGATGCTTTCAAATAAAACGGTTCCGGTAGCTTCGTGATTTACGCGGTGCCGAAATTGCATGAGAAGAGAGCGCAGCAATGCGAAACGCGGAACAGACTATACCGGAGATAAATTTGCATTCCATCTGTTCCAGGCTGTCATTTCATGTTTCTGATACCATCTCTATACAATTCACAGTTTACCGTCCTTATATTTCCACAGTTTAATTTTTCCGGATGACTCATATATATTCACGGTTCACGCACCTTTTTTTTTGCTCTAGCCACGTGGAAGTCTACCACACAGTAAACTTAAACAGAAGTCGGCTGAGTGCAGTGATGAAAACAACGGACTTTAAACGCAACAAATGCTTGAACCGGATGTTTGGGTATGTAAAATGAAAAATGAAACTGATTTTAGAAAATTTTCAGTCAACTGTGACAAAAAAATTGTCTCCTATTAAGTATTAACAGCTTCGTTGAAACAACTGCAACAAAGAAATAAGCTTATTTTGCTCACTTCACATGTATACCATTTCAGATGCAATACCAAAACAATTATCATTTGAATTGAACTCCAGGTTGTATTTAAGCCATACTGCAATACCGTTTATTTAGTTACCTATTTATTTGAGAATTTAACAATCCACATAGCGACAATAAAAAAATTAAATTAAAATAAGAAAATAAACGTGAATTGTACGGCTCGGCCAGGAACACGCCACTTATACGATCGACACGTAGTAGTAATAATAATAACTAGATAGCACTCAGAAAGTGGAAACCTACGCCAAGGCCAAAATCACACGGGGGTAGTTTTTCACGGGGGATGAAACATATGGGACACCGCTGTTGGCGACCGCTGCCGCAAACATAAATTTCATGGGGACATATCGTCTCCTGATTTGACCTTGAAGCGTGAAAGGTCATTGAGAATGGCGCCGTTGGACAGAACACATACGAGTTCCTATTAGTGTTCTATATATACGTTGGCTGTATCTCTTACCGTTTCTGTGCTACAGTCGATTTTATGCCAACGTGACGTTGCTGGGTGACTGTCACCTCTAGATGACAGTAAAGGCCAATCCAGATCACCTCTAAAATGAAATCGCACTGAGACTGGGCCAAGATCTACCTTTGATAACAAAAATCATGTAAATCCATGCATAACTTTTTGCGCCACGCCAGGCCCGTCTTTTGCCAGCCCGGGGCACCTGGCACCTGCCGGCCTGCGGGCCCCGCATCCCACTCCCCCTTCCCCTTCCCTT
>Ga0209339_1000451_pt1 | contig 15149 bp, 10 predicted proteins | sample OlaalgELextract3_FD_187376 | JGI IMG/M metagenome (GOLD analysis project Ga0209339, IMG submission 187376) | Olavius algarvensis symbiont microbial communities from Tuscany, Italy - Type A ELBA extract 3 (SPAdes) (version 2) | ecosystem: Host-associated > Annelida > Digestive system >... | reverse complement strand
TGACAAAACTGAATGGTGGCTTATCTCGGCTACACTCTGCGGATGAGGACGCTGTTTCGTGGCTGACCAATTATGGTAAATGACACGCATACGAGAAGAAGAAGAAGAATGGGGACTCCCCTAACTGGGGCATCTAATGTAATAGTGGTATGAATAAATCACATTTTTCGACCAATATCTTGGTTTATCTAGCAAATGATGCGAGACAGAGCCATAGTTACAATAGAACGCCAACAGGAACTCATGTGTGACATACCGAACAGTGATACGTAATTCCAATGACCACGAGTAACCTTTAAACCAGATTTCAATGTCGCGCCACTATTTGACGATGAATATCTAAGAAATAGTACAAGATACAGAGAGTTACAACAAAGTACAAACATGGCCTTACAATGCCCTAATCAAGGGTGATATTTCGAATGACCTTGAGTGACCTTGAGTGAGTCAGCGAAATATTCAGTGACATTATGCATTGCACAGCCTCTCTGCAACAGCTTCTTGTGTTGACTTCTTACCTGCCAAAAACAGTGTGCTTGTTGTCCAGGTGTCGAGCAGATCGGTACGTGATGAAACTGAAACAAAATAAAAATAAACACTACCACACATAATACTCAGATACTTACATATTTATACTCACAAATGTACATGCATAGAAAGGTATTTATATTACCATATGCAAATATTTAATGCACAATCAGCTTAAACTACCACACAACATCATAAACTGACAGAAACAACAACGAAAGACAACGAAACAAACTGATGAGTGTAAGAAGTCCGAAATCCAGTCAAGAGTCCCTGAAGGCAGTCCAGGGGTTACGTACCAGCAGTCTATGGTGAGAAGACTAAAGAAAAAAGTAGTTTTGGAGCCGGGAGTGAAAAAGAGGAGTTATAGATGGTAAAGTGATGATGATGATTATTATTATTATTATAAACGAAAAGATTAACGTGGCATTTAGTCGTAGAACTGCAAGGACACATAACAGTCACAAAAAACACAAGCCGCGAAAACGTCGTGTCTAACAGTACAGAAGAAGAACAAATAGTCATGAAAATGACTGCTCGAAGAGCAGTGTCTTCAGCTGCCGCCTAAACATTAGCAATGACGGCTGATGATGATAAATATGACCTGGCATGAGTGAAATGAGGTAAATACAAAAGAGACTGATTAGTATATGACTGACAAAATGAAGCAGGAAGCTGATTCCACAAGAAGTTGATTCCACACATACGGTGATGCATAACGAAATTTTTAAAGAGGAAGATGGTGGTGGTCAAGTAATGGTAACAGCAGACAAGCAATGAATGTTACGATGAGACTAAATTAACACAAACTGAGAACATCAGAAAATGAATGCTATAACAGAATTTATGTACAAGCACATAGAAAAATCAAGTTAGAGAAAAAACAGAAGGCAAAACAAAAAGCTGGTGTATAAACAGTGAGAACTGCTTACAACTGAGATTTGTTTGTATTCGGTCCAGAGTTGGCCATGCTTAGCACACCGCGACCACTGTGTGTCAGATTCGGCTTAAATTCATCCTTGAAGGCATCACCCCAGACTGACTTGCCACCAAGGCCTGTGCCATCGGGGTCACCACCTTGTATCTGAACACACAAATCAGTTCATCATTCAACATATGTTTTATCACTCAATATTTGATACAATACTTTAACAATAATTTAACAAATTGGCAAATAATTTAACACTATTATTAACTGTCTCCCTCAGGGCACATTCCAAAGCGCAGTCTGGCAGCAACCGGCGACACGTTGTTAATGGAACGCGTTTCAGCGCCAAGTGGGTCACCGGTCGTTGGCTGAAGGTGCTGAGCCACGAGACATCGGCACTTCATGTAACCAATGTAGTGATGGTCCGTTGTTTTGGTTTAGATGTTATGTTTGATATTGTAAAATAATTTATGTAAATTAATTACAACTAGTATCCGTAAACAGTTTGACAGAAATGACTAGTGACAAAACATAGCATGCTTCCACCCAGAAACTGCCAGCGAGCGTTCCACTGGAGAAAATGCTGGTGGCCGGTGGTTGGCAAATGCATAGCTAATGAGCCGCTAGAAAACTCTCAACTAAATGCGCCCCCATACTATGGCTAGTAAGGCATTTGTTTTCATCGTGTCATGACGTTGCGATGTTTGCTATCACTGCAACGATACGGAAGACGGTTACAGCTATGATTATGAATCTTTCAGGATATACCAGAAATGGTTTTCAGGATATACCGGAAATGGTATTGGGATCGCACTATTAAATTTGCCAGCTTACAGCATCCCGAAATGGGGAGCAGGCTCAGCTTTGCTGTATGTGACGCAACTTAAAGAAATTAATCGCTTGAAAGCTCTACAAAATATATTACGTCAGTAAATTTGTTACAGAAATTTTCAGTCTTGCTGTTATTCACTTGGTGTCGCCACTATTTAAAAGCAGAACCATTTAAATTAATAATGTTACATAATTTGTACAGTGGTTGAAGTCACTTTCAATACATTTTTCTATTTGTGTAAATAATGGCTGTGTTGTCCCATCGTTGTGCCTTTCATGTTATTTGTAATTGTTGGCACAATACCTCAGTTAGGAGATTGAAATTTATATTAATAACAGATGCCAAGTTCATGACCGCTACCAAGTTGCAGCAGCTGACATCACGCCAAAAAGGCTGCACTAAGTAGTTAAATATTGGTCCGTGTAAAGTTGCAAACGTAACATCTACCATGAAATTCCGAATTGATCTGTGAAATACTGTGTCCTTGTAGTAGCCATCAAGGCAGTGTTTCAGAAAATTTTCACACGTTTTCGGAACCTACAACAATATAACAGCAAACTTTCACTTCTGTTCTATAAAGTGAAATCACCAAAGACCTTTAAAATTATTAAAATTGCTAAAAATGTGGTCAAGATACAAAACAGAAATCTAAAACCATTGAAAATTTAGAGCATGCCAGTTAGCATACACACATACCACTTAATATACGTGCATAAGTACATTATTAAAATTGTTACAAGTTTGGACATGTAGATACAAAACACGAATCTAAAAACTGTTGAAATTTAGAACATGGCAGTTATCATACACACATGCCACTACATAACCTGCATAACTACATCACATCATCACATGCTTAACATCTCAAAAGAAAAAAACAAATAACCTCAAACTGAGTCAAAAATAATGTTAAAAAAGAGATCTTATAACTTGGTTATTGACAATAATGACATATGAATTGTGAAAATTACAACACAGCATCTCTAAATGAGCTATATCTGACACAATAACAGTAGCCACATGATTTAAACAAGTAGCTCTGCTGTCGCAAAGAGGCCGCGCGATGCTTCGTGTCTGTCAGTAGTTAACATCAATAGTACAAAACGTCCAACAGAGTCTTTTGTTGTTAGTTACATACGCTACAGATTTATCACTGCGTGCAATAAAATGCTGTTCTGTTGTCTTTGGCATAACGTTGAAACTTCTTGTCATAAACATTTCGCCGTCCTTTCCCGCCATCAACAAACACCGGCTGTTACTACCAGTGAAGTGCCACAACTTATGTGACGTGGTCCGACGGCATCGTATTTATAACACCTGGCCGATAGCAGCATTGAAGCCAGATATTGGCTCAGAATCTCGATTTCTGCCTACCCCACTTGCATTCGACGCCCCCGTTAGAGGGGTTCCCGTCAAAATATTGTCATGCCATTTGGTACGGAAAAACTAGAATGGTGTGGCTACCCGACGGTGAAAAATTTTGAAGATATCTTTATTCATTTTGACAGAATGCACGAACGTGATGGACACACAGATACGCATGACGGCACAGGCCGCGCTTATGCATAGCATCGCGTGACAAAAATGGTCATTACTTGGAGAGTAAGCCTACAGCAATCCTGTGCATTACAATTCAGCTCGTTGCTAATGTCATCTCCAGTAAATGTCCAAATTGCTGCTACAGAAGCGGACAAACAGACCAAGAACACAACTAATTACCATATCAGCATGCAGCTCTAAGTTGAGATTCCCGAGGTTCGTCTCTACTCGTACATATGCTTTCTTCTTTACACGTTCGTAACGCAAGATATCTTCGTCAATAATTGCTGCATGACACGTGGAATCACAGTGCTTGATTAAAAGCAAAGTAAAGAATACATGTATTTGTATAGCACATCGTCACGAAGCACCTCTAATGCGCTACTGCTTCCCATACATCGGAGCTGATCTCTGCAAGCCAGCTCTCCAGCCAGGCATCAGCAAACACTGCAAGACCATGGATACGGGCTGGTGTATCACGCGATATGCCTGTTTACTCTCCCAGCTTTCGCCAGGTACTCATTCCAGCCTAACCATAGAGGGCGGGCTCAGGCAGAGTAGGCCTGGGTGCCTAGTTCTGCGCTGAGGTAGTTTACCCGTCGAAAGACGGTCACCCACCCAGGCACTAACCGGGCCTAGTGTAGAGTAACTACGTTGATCCAGTCGAACGTGTTACCGTTACAATAAACCGGCAACCGATTAAATTATGAGTAAAGAGAAATCATTTACGTGCTTTACCATGCAAAGCCAAAACCACTATGTACATATACATATTACAGAAATAAGAGTTTTAGTTGGCAGTTTAAATGGATGATAGTTTTTCAGTGACAACAGAGTATCTGAGTAAACTAAAGGTGAAATAATACATGCATAGTTTTATTATAACAGTTTCATAGTATTTATAGTGGTACATTTTGCAGCAGTGACAGAATAACAACAAGACAGTCATAGACAGACAACAAACATCTCTCTACTGTATCTGTATGCATGTCTTGCCACCAAATACATTCTAGTTTCCAGGAAAATAGCCTTCTTGCAACGTTATGACGTCACTTTTTAGTTTTTCTCACTCAGCCCAAACTTGCGATATGACAACAAAAGAAAATGTTCTCAATAAACGTGGCGATGAAGAACGATGATTGCTTTCAATGGGTAGGCCTAAAATTATAATAATGGTTCCCATTTGGAAATATGTAGGCCTAACTCCCATTTGGTCCAATTTTCCTGACGTTCATTATCTTTATGATACACCTACGTTATGAAATGGTCCTGATTTTGATAATAGGTACCCCAATTTGGTAATTAGAGTGACCCATACCCGTCAAAAAACGCATGTTTCACACAGGTCGTACTAAAGAACACAGACAATGTTTGCTTTTTGTTGCTTTGCTACTTTAGCAGTTATCCGTCAAAATTTTAAAAATTTGGCTCCAATCAACTGCAGTGGTGATTCTAAGCCAAAGCCAGCATGAAGAGTTAGCAATTACTGCAACGAATACAGAGAGAGCAAACCAATTTTATTTAATATGAAATACAATTCAAAAATGGACATATCACCAGATCGTGGCGAAACAGCATAGAATACATATTCTTTGGTGTTTATGTTTTAACAATGCTGTGTAAATGAACAATGCGTACCAGCTTCGTGTGCCACCTCTGGAGCCATAACAGTGGAAGTAAAACCAGCAGCCACTCTACCAGTTGAATAGTGTGCCTATGACCCAATAAACACAGTCACACTTATTTTCAGTACAGTAACTACCATCAGCAAATTTCAATTTCAAATTGTTCAGCAACAAGTAATATTGTAATAGACTACCACTGTGACCAGTCTTCAACATACCGCATTAATAGCATCTGCCTTCGGCTTGGCATCTACAGCATTTTCCTATACATAAATGCAAACAAATACAGCATAAAAAACATACAGTAAAACATATAAAACATACAGTATACTTCAATAATAATGGAAATTTCGATCACTGCATTCATTTCATCGTCAGTTTTCCAACTTGTCTAATATCTATGTCTTAGCACACTGCCATACAGTAACTTTGCGTTCTAGTGCACAGCTGTCTAAACAGAGCAGCACCACAGTATCTGCCCGAGTTGATCCACCTGCTGTCAGACGTAGACTCACGTTGTCGATTACGTTCTGCATTTACAGCTGAAGTTCTGGTACCGGCTACATGGCGCGCAACCATTGGCGACCGTGCTCTTGCCGTCGCCAGACCACGTGCTTGGTGCAATCTTCCAGTAGATCTGCGCCTATCCCGGACATTTTCTACTTTCAAAAGTCACATCTGTTCAACATATCCTTCCCTTCAGCTTGACTGTATCATTGACTATTCTTTGTACAGAGCCCTTGAAGCCGCTCGTGCTGCATATGCCTCTCTAAATCTGTCATTATTACATTACACTACATTACAACAGTAATTTGAACATCTTTGTTGCTGCAACATATTTGTCATCACAAGCCTATACTGCTGTGTTTCCTAGTCACCAGAACAAAGGTGCTTACAGGGGCAGTATATGTGCGATCAAGCTCGTCGAGGATGCTGCGAGTTTCGGCAGTGACAGACTTCAGATGATATCTTGAGTCTTTGCGCGCTGCTTCATCTTCTGCAAAACAAACGATTCTGTTCAATGTCAAGAATATGCAAAAAAAGTGTTGGCACAAGTCAAAGACAGACTGTTCAATGCATGTTACTGTTGTTCTGTACTTATAAAATAATTAATTTTAATTTTAATTTATTATAAATCAAACAAATGTTATTATGAAGAATGACACACGTTATAAGTGTCACGGTTTTATTTATGATAAATTTTTGTAACAAACACCAACACACCTTCGCTGACAAGTTTCAGATTTTTCTGAATGTGATAAAATGAAGCAAGATTGAATTTGTCGAGGTGCGTCGGGTCCTGAATGGTAATTATATCTTTACGAGTAAACGGCTCGTCAGTAACAAGGTCCTTCCAGAAGTTCGGCTTGATGTTCAACTGGTCAACAGCCTAAACCACGTCAGATAACTTAACAACAATGATGATAATGACGACAGAAGTCACACATATTTTACTCATAACAACAACAAACATACGGTAACGAGTCATGCCAGCACAGCAAACCTACATCCACTCCAAATTTAAAAGCTTAATCCCACATCATCTATTCTGCATCAGTTCTGAAAGTCTTACGACCACAGCTGTAACTGTTTCCCCATTGATCTTGCTTTCAAACACTAACATCGTAACACAGTTACAAACGAACAAACAATACCTCGTCAGATGTCGCTGTGGTGAGGTAACAAAAACTATAGGCCTACCTAATAATTCAACATGCTATAATCACAGCTAGGCTACTGTTGAAATGTATAAGGTCTACTAGATACTACAGTCTGCACTCAGTCTCCAGCTATTTTTAATACTCTGATGTCGTTTAGCTGATAAACATGTACTCTCTATTTGAGAAATCTCTCAGTTTGAGACTATTAACATGTATATGCTGGCCAGTTCACAACGGGCTTGCTTGCATAATTTGTAATTAGCAGTCAAGCGACGTGTCGACAATGCCAAGACATCCAACATGTTTTATACACAGCTTCTGCACCCACAACAAAATGTGTCATCCCAAAAATGGCATCCGTAGATGAAACAGAAACATAGTAGTACCTCGGACATAACTGCTTGCTATTTGATCACGAACTTCAACTTTAACTTGACATTAATACATTGCAGCAATTAAATATTCGTTTTGCTCAAGCAGATGAAACATAGCCGAAAAATAACGTGTTTAAACAATATTACGTACCACACACAAGCAGGAACTTGTTTACTGCGCACATGATACTGCGATGAAGCTGTGATGTGGCGTATTCCTCCGCCCAATAGCAGTCTTACAAAGTGTCCATCATTTTAAAAGAACGTAATTTTGGTGACATTTGTGTGTATGCTAAGTACTGTGACTGCCTAGCTATATACAATGTGTCCACAAAAATACAAAGCAAACTACTTTTTCGCATAGCGTCATCAAATCGCAACTAAACACTCTAATTTTTGGCACAGCGATTTAAGACAACTGTGAGTCTGCATATGATTATGTCTTCCACCTCACTGGCATAATGCCCATACCTGATGAAAGGTCTCAGACAAGTTACATTTTGGCGATAAACAAAACAGTAAAACCCCACAATTAAAAAATTCTCAGCATTAACTAAACACACTGAACCGTGAAAATACCACAACACGTGCTCAAAATGTCTACCACACAACCAGAGAGATGGCAATGCCAGTGACTGATGGCTGCAACAAAAATTGAATGTTTCAGCTTTCTTCATTCAACTGACAGTCTCTGTTTCTGATCTGCAAGATCTCATTAAAATAAAACGTCTCAGGTAAGGGTACTACACATGCTTTGTTGGACTCAGGAATAAGTCCTCCAAGTTTTATAAAATTTCCTACATAAAATTACGCTAAAAATTCTCCAGCTTAATTTTCTGTGTATTATTAGAACATCTATGGTTTTATATTCTGCTAAACTGGTGACGTAACCATAGCAGCCAAATCAAATTAAATCTGCCCTTTACAGTAACAATTAGCAAAGCAACGTGAGGTAAAAACGAACTTCATAGCTGAGGACGTTGCCACTGGTTCGAATTGCAACAATATGTGAATTCTCGTTGAAGATTCTGTATGTCACTGGACAGTGATATTTTCCTGAAAACAATGTGACATCATTAAAAACAACTCGATTTTACTGACACAATAGTCGTGCTTCACCTGTATCACCGTATTGTTTGATTCTCACATTCATTTAGAATATACACAGATACTCTCTATTTATTGAAAAACTTTCATCAATTTAAACTGCAAAAACTACTATCCAAACAGCTTATTCCACACACATCAAGTAAACAAATAGTTAATTTCATAGACAGTATCACATAATTTCAATCTGTACTCAACATCTATTCAATTATGTGCACGTGATTTCAATATTAAGTGACATAACTAATGATATAATTACATACAATAGCACTTAGCTCATGATAAGATCATTAGAATAACAAAACTGTAAAATCTGGAACAAATGTGAATTATTATACCTTCAGCATTCTTGAAAAAATTCAGCTTAATAAGTTCTTTTGCTGTTAATTTCTGCAAATAAAGTTAGTTTCTGTATCACCATAGCATATATATTTATGACACCATGCACAAATTTATAAGCAGTTATGTTCAAAATGTATTGTTACTTTTAATTTACCAGATTCTTGCAAATGTTGTTGTGCATATTTTACACAAAAACTACCCTTACTCTTACAACATAATTCAAATATACTGACTGCCTAGAAAATGGTCACACATGCCACAGTTAATGTAGGCCACACTTTTTTATCGCAATCACATAATTAGTACATTATGTAATTCACACAAAATTATGTTAGCTTGACACATATTACACACCATTTATTTAATTTAACACACATATATCTTTGATGGTTATTTTCTAGCTGCAACTGGGTTAGCCAGACGACTGCTTGATTTTTCTTCTCTATTTATTCCAAACGTGTGTATTTTCTCAGAATAAGCCAAAATTTTGAAATCATATCATCCTTGACCACGTCATCTGTGGATGTCCTATCTAGTTCCATCTACCTCCAAAATAATAATAATACAGTAACAATAATCACATTTGTAAAGTACCATATGCGAAAAGGCATCATAATCAGCATCATAATCATGGTTGCATGTCCAACTATCTTGATCTATATTATACAGCATCATCAACCGTATTACAAGAAATCATTAATATACCTCTCCAGTGACAGGATTCAAACCAAAACGCTTTAAAAACGGAACAATATTTCTGCAACAAACAATAATAATTACACAACATAACATATAATATCACCAAATTTACACGTGACGTATGTTACACAGTGTAGTCGTAAACAATACAAATGTCTTAGTATAATCAGCAAAGTTCACTAACCAGGTACTCGGAGAAAGAACAAAAGCGACTCAGTAACAGGATTCAAAATGTAACTGAAGTGAACTGGACACAAATGAATGATACAACTATACAGCGCACTCACACAAGGTCAAAGGTAACTCCCTTCTCAGTGCAGTATGGATGCTCAAATGGCTGCAGAGAATAGCTAGAAACATATTCACAAAACATCAAAATGAAGACTTACGTTAAAATTGTTTACAATGTTCACAAAACAACTAATCGGTGACACACACGACATTCAGACACAAATGACAGTACACTACACTAAATAATATATATTATATATTAATACATATATCTGTTTGATTTCAGTAAAATAAATAAACATAAAAAATTAACCAAAGAACTGCCACCTGCAACAGAAAAACGGCATGCGACGAAACTTTGCCTTGTCGCCGACTTCAACAGTATTTTTCTTTCCTCCGTAGAAAGAACTCCATTCAGTTGTCGTCAAGTAACTACACAGCAGGCATGTCACTATGTAATCACTCTTATTCAGAAAAGCTGTAAGGCCTACTGGTATTATGAAACACTGGACCGTATTCAGATTAAAATTCCAGTCAGAAACATTAAACCTTCTTTGTATTGCCATCTTGTCATTTGTCATTTATCAAATATGCAGTCAAATATGATGATTCAGTAACTGCATTGGCTGTATCATCAACAATGATCATCTAAACAGAGGGTGGATACATAACAGCTCGATGGCTGTTGCACCGATGCAGTACCTGAAGTAGCCAATGGGTTACAGTTCTTATCAGGATCACCGACTAATGAAAATACTAATGACATTTAAAATCACTGATACAGTGTAATCCTCGATCCACATTCCACAAGTATAACTTGCAACTATTTACCAGGTGGTATAATTGAGTAAGCACAGATGATCAGCGGTCAGGTGCAGGATCTATGATTTTAAACATCAATGTTATTTTCAATAATCAGTGATTGCAACATGTTATTTTCAGTGAAAGTTCACAGAAATTTGTTAAGTGCTTCTGAATATTTTCAGTTAATGTAACTCTCAACTGCTTGCCCGGTGGCATTAAAGGTGAGAAAAAACACCGGCACACCCAAAAAATATGAAATTTAAGGCACAAGTTGACATAAGGGACTAGGGTGAAATGACTTAAAGCAACAGCAATCGTGGATATCGCTAAGCTCCGATAATCAGGGATCTGGTGGAGGAATATTCACTCAAATGGCGATTACAACAAGAATAAGAAGAAGCAATGTCAATAACACATGCAAGCAACAACGTCCCTTTTGTCCATATCTCAATTGCAGTATTGATTAATGTGGTGATACAATTTCACTATGACGCTCAGATCAGTTTCCTGTTCCAGTCAATCTTCTTTAAAAATCAAATTTAACAGGCTAATGCAACCCAAATTTATCAAGTTTATTCTTGAAAGTGTTAGTAGTCTCACCACTAATCTCATTTGACAAATTATTCCAGATATTAACTATCCTAGGTGTAAATGAATACTTCTGTAAATCATAATAAAATGTTTGATTTAATAATTTATAGTTGATTATAGTTGTTCCCTGTTATAACAGAAGTGAAATTCACACTAATTACAGGAACAGTAGTTATGTGACTAATGTCATATTTTTGCTTTACTATCTTGAAGACTTCTATCATGTCCCTTCGAAGTCTTCTGTACTTCAGTGTTGGCAAATTTGATGCTATTAGGTACCACAATCCTTGTAAGAATATTTCTTAATGATATTTATAATATTATTTAAGAATATTATTTTTTTTCTTAAGAATATTTCTTAATCAATTTTGTAGCCCTCTTTTGCAAAGCAAAGCAAAGCTGTGTAATGGGCATAGACATGTGCCTCTATGCCCAGCTTGTGCAAACGAAAAATAAACAGTGCAAAAGTGCAACTTGTCAATATCAACAATATTAGATTACAGTAGATTTCCAATATCTTCAGTAAATATCACTGATGATATCTCCTAACCATCTCCATAAATTTCACTGGTGTCCAGGCTCAGTGTTATTCTCCGTCCCTGAGGGATGGAAAATATAATTATCCGTCCCACAGGGACAGACATTCGGTGCGTATAATTTTTTTTTCTGGGGAGGGGGCGACCCCTCCCCCGTGGTTTTCGACGCTATAACTGCCACTAACCCTTACTCCTACTGTACTGTAATTTTAAATAATATATTGTTATAAATTCAATTATTATTTTTATTATTTTAAATAATATATTGTTATAATTTCCTCGGGACGGACAATTATATTTTCCCAGCACTATTCTCGGTACAAGTAGGGTTCGTGGGCCGACCCCTGTATCATTACGTCTAATGGTTGTGAACACAAATATACCCAATTCCACTTGAAATTCTTGCTCCTAAGTTGTAAATTTGTAACTTTATATCGACAAATTTCGAAAATAGTGATGTCATACATAGAATATCAAACTTATTATTACGCAAAATCGGATATGCACCCGACACCCGGTGTGCGTTGACAATGTGACAACTATAACTAGTGTTGTTACGATGATCGACATCGACATCGCAATCGCGATTATTTCCAACATCGTGTAACATCAAAATCGCGATGTTTGTGATTGGGTTTTAACGATTATCTTAAGGAACTTGAACCGTTTCTTCCACGGACAACTTTGTTTACATAAAACCGGAAGTGATGACGTCAAGTCTACCGAGTAAATAAGTAAATGCAATTTGCATTTGTGGGCAAGTGGTAGTAACTTATTACCCTATGATAGGGCGGCCTCCGTGCCTCGATCAGCTGCTGAATCGAGATCAGATCGAGGGAAAGGCTGTGCAATCAAAGCTCACAACATCTCCGCCAGCATTTGACTAGTTTCACGCGACACTGTCCCAAAACATATCACGCTGACTCGACTCACTATGGCGGCGCGTTACAGCTGTACCGTATTAGTATCAGTAGGCACTGTGCCCAGTGTGTCGACTCCCTGTGCTCCTATCTGGGTGACAGCGAGACCGACAACGCTGGGTCAGTCTGGAATCAATTTCAATCAGCATGTCAAACGCCGCACTCTGCGTGTGTGCGTGGCCGCGTGGGCCTATCAGATTTCCGACAGCGACTGACTGCAGACTATACCACTGGGCCTGTTTGCTGTCTGAGACGATATACCGGGCGTAGCCACACCCCGACTGCATGCATTGCATGCAAAACGGATTCGAACAACTGAACAACTAAACGACTGCCTGCAGTCCCTCAATGTATCTCTTGGCCGCTCATACGTTGCTAGTGCTACTAGTACTAATTGCAACCGAAAACTGATGGGTCTGCATTCAAGCTGTTGAGAAAATAAGCCTACTAAATTATAGCGTTCAGACGCAGTCCACTGTTGGACACGTGGCTTAGCAGGCTGCACCCCCTATTAATACACAGGTTCTCAAATTTCATTAATATTCCATATTTATATTCGTCAGGTGGCGCTAGTGATCGCGATCACTAGCTGATGACGTCACAATCGTCGATCACTGCGTCAAGTGATTGAGGCAAGCCCTACCCTATGAGTGATGCGAGATTGCGAGTGTCCTGTAGGTGTATAGTCCAGGGCTGGAAAAAAACCTAGGTTTTTTGGAAATTTTTTTCAGGTTTTTAGGTTTTTTAGGTTTTTAAGGTTTTTTAGGTTTTAATGTACACAGTGCCGAACACATTATATGACATGAAAATATCTGTCTGCTAATTCATTATTTATTACAGTGTGCTAAATTGCCCAATTTGAAAGTGATAGATGGATGAGTATAAGCCTATAGATGTGCATGGCATATTGTTAACTGCAGTGCATGATGGCGGTACAGGTGAAGAATAGTACTTTCCAGATGAATCACTTTTACTGCCTACCAAACACAGCAACTCTGTGACCTTGAAGAATTGGACAGCAGTGGCACACTCGCAACAACCGGCCCAGCAATGATAATAAGAAGTGTGATCCGGATTAGACACTAAACTGCAGAGACAATTACGTGCGTCGTTTCACTGGTCTATTATTTACACTGTGCCACAGACAAATATATATGTATGACCATACTGCAAAGATTCGGCCATGTGAACGCAAAAAAAATGCAATTCATATTAAATGGTAAGTTGGATAACATTTCTATTAAATTAGTTGCATAATAAGTGAAAAAAAGCTTAAAAACTTAAATCGGACATTAAATTTTTATTTTTTAAAAAACCTAAAAAAAACCTAAATTCGGACTTTTTAGGTTTTTTAAGTTTTTTGAAAAAACCTAAAAACCTAGGTTTTTTAAAGACATGTCAAACAGCCCTGGTATAGTCATCTTCTTGCTTCGTATGTTATTCTGTCGTATATTAATTATTCTGTAGGCCTATAACTATTTCATAAACCACAATTAAGGCCTAAAGTTCCGGCTGTCGTCGTTGTGCGTTTGACTACCAGCATAACTAGATGAAAACTAAAGAGCATCATCATCAATTCATCACTATCATAAAAAACTGCTGTACAGCATGCATCATCAGTACAGATTTAGACTACTTAATAAACACCGATCCGCTTTATAGTCCGTCACAAGCCAGCATTTCGGCAGCTCCAATATTCGTACTTCAAAGACTTGGCCGCTGTGCGTGCGTGCGTGCAAAGAGCGTCACACGCAGTGAGCGGGTGAAACCTCAAAATAGGAGTTGGCCAGCTATACTCTACCACACTACTCAAGTTCAACGTGTCAGCGTTTTGACGATTGAGTAGAGTTCAGTGGGATTACGCAATGTACGCTACGATCGAGTTCGCCGAATTGCTTGTGAAGTGTAGGCAGCTTCTCTGGCTGCTGATGGAGAAGTGGTCAAGTCAAGTGGACAGTTTAATCCTATTTCACAGTATGAAAGGCAATGGGCGCTTGATGCGAAGCCTCACGTACTAAAAGCCTAACAGTTTCCACACGCTGGGTGTCGAATCATAGCATGCAGTACCCAATTAAATTCCCTACAAAACGTATATATCCAAATTTTCATATTTTGAAAATTAACAGAATACTATGGTTTTGTAACTTATTTATGGAACGACCGTCGTATATATAAATATCAAACGACCTTATTCGTTTATTTTGAGACAGCAGGGTTGTTAATAGGACTAACTCATCTGTGTAATGTTTTTGTAATTACGTCAGGTTATCGTTGTCAACGCACAATGGGTGCCCGATGCATATCCTATTTTGCGCAATAATAAGTTCTATATTCTATGTATGTGACGTCATTGTTGTCGAAATTTGTCCATATAAAGTTGCAAATTAACAACTTTGAAGCAAGAATTTCAAGTGGAATTGGGTATATTTGTG
>Ga0209339_1000449_pt1 | contig 15157 bp, 9 predicted proteins | sample OlaalgELextract3_FD_187376 | JGI IMG/M metagenome (GOLD analysis project Ga0209339, IMG submission 187376) | Olavius algarvensis symbiont microbial communities from Tuscany, Italy - Type A ELBA extract 3 (SPAdes) (version 2) | ecosystem: Host-associated > Annelida > Digestive system >... | reverse complement strand
CAGACAACTTTTACGATCGTTAACAAACAGCTTGCTAAAAATTATTAAAATCGACTGAACTGGGTCGCAGTTATAGTCCGCCAAAGTTGGCGCGTTTTTTTGAACCACAGTGTATAACGTAAAATAACTCGAAAACGGTACAAAAAAAAGCTATAGTTACAATGGCCGACCAATAGAAAGTCGTACAAGGTCTATCGAACGGCACCATTTTCAATGACTTTGAACGACCCCATACCCATATTTCAAGGTCGGGCCATTCTTAGACGCTGAATATCTCGGAAATGGCTAAAGATACGACAATAGTTACTATGGAAAGTGAATAGGAAACCGTACCCACGCTTTCGAATGGTAGCATTTTCAATGACCGTGAGTGACCTCTAACCCACATTTCACGGTCACAATGATATGCAACGGCAAATAACTCGGCTAATGGTGAATCGTGTATGATCTATCCAATGATGCCGTTTACAATGACCTTGAGTGACCCTTAATTTAGATTTCAAGATCACGGGGTTACTGTTGATGCCCTCGACGTATTGTGTGCATGCGCAGCTGACGCGTGATCTGCTTGCAATAGCTAAGTTCTTGTTTCCTGTAGGCTGTAGGCAGGACACATGCACCGCAGCTCCACAGCCCGCTACCCAAAACCCCTTCTCCTGCGGGAAGTTGGACTCCTCCTCTTCTACCCCACCTCTCTCGGCGCTACGGTGCATCTATCTCGTTTCTGAGTCAGCAGCGTATGCAGGGCTTGGTGGTGAAGCCCTGAAAATATGGACCAATGAGCCAGACACATAGCCATATTTTTCATGGCCATATTTTAATGACAATATTGGATTTTCCTTCCACCAGAAGTGTTCTACGGTGCTTAAATGTGCTAAATTTCGTTTGCGGCCTGCTGGAGAGGGGTATACTCCCTCCCCATTCTCCATCCTTTTGAAGCCTTCGGCTTGTTGAGCCTTCGGCTTGTTGTCTCACTTTTGCCTCCTGTTGAATTTAAGTCTGGCTACGCTAATGGTGGAGATAGGACAAACGATTCCATGTTGCACCGGCAGCTTCAGAAACTGTTGCCGTAGAAACATAACGATGCCGCTGCAACATGTAGTCCGCGAGAGAAGTGTCGTTATATGCGGAAAGTGCGTCTCTAGCGCTGTCACCAGGATAGTCTACTCTACGGCGCCAAACGCGATCCGTGACATTACGATTTTATAGTCAATTTGAGTGCGTCTGCAATGAAATGGAGATAGTGCGTGGCCTCCAGTGAAGAGACGACGGGAGAGTCAGCTACGTACAGTACTACCGTGCTTTACGACACGATGACTGGAGATGAAGATAAAACAGCGTCCCGACGCGTTACTTCTACTTTCGCTCTATCTACCACCTTGCCGACAACACTACAGCTACAGACGTAACGATAGCGCGCCTTGTATGCTGCTGCTAATAGCCAACATTATGTGATCATACAGGACGACATTTTCTCTGCCCTAAAGCGACAAATACAGTGCTGACTTCACGATATTTGCCTGCTGTCTGGACTCTAGCACACGATGCTGCGAAAATCACGAAGACATTGGCTTCTGTGACTGAGAAGGTACGGTCAAGATTGTCTGTTACAACGCCTCTTTATGATGCTTCATCTTAGAATCGCTGACATTTTGTTACCGAATCGTCGAGCTTTATTTGCACGTTACTCTAGTCTACTCAATCTGGAATGTCGATTGTAGGAGTTTCAAGGAGAAGGTCATTTAAGGAATTTCATATAAAGCACAGTAGAAACAATTAATACATTTGTAGTGCGACAAATGGTCAAGTTTTGTTCCTTATTTAGCGCAAAAAAACTTCTAAGTAATGCGAAGCTTCGCGCGGTTTTCTCTGAGTCTGTTGAGCTGTTTGTCCGATAATGCAATCAAGTCGATGTGCCACATGAAATCGAAACCGGTTTCGGTAAATCGATTTCACCATCAAGCTGCTTGTCGCAAGCGTGTATGCCAGTTTAAGGGTTAGCCTATAATAGCTATAAGTGGATTCGCGTTGAGATTGAAATGGGTTCTGGAGTTCGTTGCTTGTTGGCACACAAGAGATGTTTACAGCATCTGTTTTGTAGCACGAAAGCATCGTCGATCGTTACGTCATTTTCTGTTGAGCATGTGTACGACTCGACAACGATCAATGACCGGGTGTGTGTGTGCCTTGACATCTGAAACGACGTGGACTTTGTCATCGTTACATCGTTACACGGAGCATTGGTCAAACAAGTCTTGCACTCGCAATGCAACTACGCTAATACAAGCAACTAAAAGCATGAGGCTTATAAAGTCAGTACCAGGGTATTGTACGAAACGTTTTGTAGTGATTTATGGGGTTAAATATGACATTATTACTCTGTATCAGAAACGTGTCGTGTTTGAGGAAATACGATACCAGAGTGTGGCCGCCGGGTTCGGCCGACACGTTATGCCCCCGCCCGCCTCTAATGACACAGGTACAACATTTTGTTTCCCGAATTAAGAAGAGGCAGAGATGAGACTACAGACGATGTCAGCTTATGACCTTGACCTTTGACCTTGGAGGTCACTGCGATTATCGGTCATGCGCGTCGTGGTAGTTTGTCAAAGTGCCAAGTGCAAATTTTGTAGTATGGCCCACACGGGTCAGACATACCATGTGACCTTGTGACCTTGATCTTTAACCTCTGAGGTCAAGGCGCTTGCCGCTGATAGGGGTTCACGTCCTCCATCCGCACACCAACTTTGAAGTTCTTAGGCCTTACCGTTCGGAAGATATGGCACATTTTGTGTGTCTGCGTTAGTCGGCCTGTAACCCTGACCTTTGACCTTTTGATCTTGAAACTGGTGCGCAGTGTAGCACATGTCATAAGGTACCCTCCTGCCAATTTTGGTGATACTACGACAATTCGTTTTCGATTTATGGGCCATCGGGCCAACACCGCTCAGACTGATCACGTGACATTGTGACCTTGACTTTTGACGTAGGAGGTCATGGCGCCTGTGGCTGATGGTCGTCGTCCTCCATCCGTGCACCAAGTTTGAAGTTGGTAGGCTTCGCCATTCGGAAGATATGAAGCACGATGTGTATCAGCATTAATGAACCTGGTGACCCTGACCTGTGACCTTTTGATCTTGAAACTGGTATGCGAGACGAAGCTAAGGTAAGGACCTTACTTCCAAATTTGGGCACGCTAGGCTTTTGAGTTCTCGAATTATTCGCTATGTACGCGACGCACAGATAGACAGAGGGACAGACAGACGAACGGACGGACAAAAGCAACGCTTATTGTCTCATCTCTACGGTCGGCGGGATAACAATAACACACAAATATGTGTTGTAGTTTAAATTTATTTTGTCGACGACAAGCACTAGTCCGCAGTTATAGCTGCTTGGTTAATCGTTTAACATTTGCACTTAAGTATCAAGTACAATACACGAAGTACTGCAAGACTGTTTTAACAAGTTGCTCTGCTGTCGCAAAGAGGCCGCGCGATGCTTCGTGTGTGTCAGTAGTTAGTTTCAACAGTACAAAACGTCGAGTAGTCTTTTATTGTTAGTTACGTAGGCTACAGATTTGTCACTGCGTGCAGTTAAATGCGCTGTTCTGTTGTCTATAGCGTAACGTTGAGGCTTCTTGTCATAAACATTGCGTCGTCTTCTCTCGCAGTCAACACCGCCGCTTACTACCAGCGATGTGTCATAACTTGCGAGACGGTTGCCGTGGTCCACCGGCGACCGTGTTTACAACACCTGGCCTTAACACAGGCAGTCAAGCGGCAGCCAGATATAGGCTCAGAATCGCGATTTCTGCCTACCCCACCTGCATTCAACGCCCCCGTTAGGGTGGGGAGTTCGCATTGGAATATCGCCATTCCGTTTGGTATGGAAAAACTAGAATGGTGTGGCTATACGAAGGTGAAAAAATTGCGAAGATATCTTTATTCGTTTTGACAGAATGTACGAACGTGACAGACAGACAGACGCACAAACGCACGCACAGACGCACTGACACCGCATAATGGCATAGGCCGCGCTTGCATAGCATCGCGCGGCAAAAATTGCTTTGCCCTGAAAGCTCAAGACAAATACAGCGGGTCATTTCACTCTTTTGATTAGTCCTTTCGCTCAGTGGAATCGCTACGTGTACTCACAGGACTCAAGGAGTAATTATCATAGGTATTTTATTACATTACATTAAATAGGCTTTTTATTTACATCTTCTCAAATATTTATTATTTATTATTATTATTAGTATTATTATTATACTTAAGCAGAAAGCAGTTATGCAGACAAATAGGCTTGCAGACGTCTAAGCATTTGGTACACAACTTAGGTTTGGGAAGTAGCTCACCAAAAACAACTTTTAGGGTCAAAAACAACGGGGGTCTGTACTAGGAAAGCATTCAAAACAAGTTGGGACCCTCTGCTTATTTCTGCAGCCGTTGAAGCTAGCAACTTCAAATTTGGTACACAACTTGGGTTTGGGGAGTACGTTACAATAACAACTTTAGTACCGAACTTGGTAGGGGCTCGCTGGGCTACAGGATCACCGCATAAATTGTGGTCACTGCGTACCGCGTACCACGTGCAACGTGCCACGTAACAGCTACAGAAATGTAATGAAACTGCAAATATAAATGTAAAACTGCCCGTGTCCCTCCCTAAAAAATAAAAAAAAATATTGCCAAAAGGTTCCAGTCTCTGCGTAGGGTGCAACGACGTCACAGACGACAGACGGAGGGCTCATGTCATAAGGCGAAGGTAACGTAGTAACGTTCGCCTACAAACGGACGATTGAAATGCGGATAATAGCCTAAATGAAGTCTGGTGTGACATGTCAAATGTCAGTGAAGATTAGCTGCAGTAACATGGAGTGTTATGCGTTGATGATTATGCAGCGTTGCTGCTGACTGTTGCTCTTATGTTGCGTAGACACAATAGACAAAATCAGCGACAGACTCAGGTCAAGAGGTCATATGGCGATGTCAGTCGAGGTCACGGCAAGGTCACTGCGGTTCACAGCGACAGGGAAAGGCAGACGAGTGGCGTCGTCGGATATGGCACGCGTCTGTGCAAAACCAATTATTGACCGGCAGTAATTTCTGCGCGCGTGCTGCTATCACCAATAAACGTATAACGTCTAGAATTGGTTGTGACGTCATTCTGTGACGTCATGAAGTGACCGTGACTGTTGACTATGCAGACATCAGCCTGCAACCAGTGATGTTAGCCTTTGACCTTGGCCTTGGTCCTTAAGGCCAAAATCCAACTCCTTGGCCTTGATACCTCAAGTCCTTGGCCTTGATGGTGGTCCTTGGCCTTGGCCTCGAGGCCCTTAAGTGCTTGCATCAGCCAGTGTATTGTTACTGATGCACATGATAGTAATTCTCATGTTGGTAATGTCAACAAAATTCCACACGTTGATGACTTTACTTATTTAGAGTATTTCTATTGTCGTCGTGAGTATTTCAAGCCCCTTTGTTGTTTATTTGAGTATTTGAGATATTTGAGTGCATTCTTGTTGCTTCTGGCAGCTCGGCTCCGGCAGAGCGAATTCTTTTTCTAAGAGTGGGTTATTACAAAGATAAAAATCAAGTTTTTTTTAAAAAACCCGCCAATGATTTACTAGCTATTTAATCATACACCAAAAAATTCAACTTCAGAATTAGCATTGCACAAACATAAAGCAATGTCCATTCTCCAGACGCTGTCGTTTGATCGAAACTCATTAGACATTATCTTCGTCGTTAAGTTACGTTAAGCTTTCCATACTTTGTCCTTCCTGCGTTTTCCAAAGCGGTCCCGCGTTTTATAGTCTCGCGTTTTCAGCGCCCCTCTAGCCTCTATATCACCATTTTCGAGTTATTTGACGTTGAATAATATCGTGACCTTGAAATCTGTTAGGGGTCACTCAAGGTCACTGGAAATGGCACCATTGAATAGATCGCATACGAGTTCCTATTCGTCTTCCGTTGTAACTATTTATTTATTTATTTATTTATTTTTTAACTATAGCCGTATCTTGTACCGTTTGCGATCCCCGTTACCTCTACTTGGCTACATCTGAGATGTGATGTTGGTCTGAAGGAAGGGGAATATAAATAAAAACTTTCTCTGTGTTACAGTATTGTGTAGGCTACTATTATAATGGTGCACAAAGATACGAGCAGTTCTTACAGGTCGGTTGACTGTATCGGGCTTTGATCTTGCTTGGTTTAGCTCTCTGTCTTCCAAGCGCCTCTGTGTCTTCGGTCTTAATGTGCTATATACACCGTGTCCCAGAAAAAAAGGTAAGCCACTTGATGTTTGCTAATAACTTTGACACATGTGGACCGATTTTCAAAATTCTTTCACCAGGTGATTCGTAAGAAAATTTTCTATGTGCGCATCACAAAGATTTCCACCTCACCTGCAATATGTTGCTACACTACCTTGTGAAAATTGAAAATCCAAAAATGTTACTGACTTTGACAGCACCTCAACAGACTGTTGACATGTTCCGGAGGACACTTTGAACATTTAACAGTAGTTAGACAGACTGTCTCAAGACTGCTCACACTGACTGACTGACTAACATTTTGAAGTTTGCCGGACGACTCGAATCAGCAGCTAAACCTTATTCAGTTGAACACTGTTGCATCATGGTAATTTTCTTCACCGTGGTTATCTTCGCACCGTCTTCATTCTTTCTATGGCTATACATCGTATTTTGTACACATATTTAAGTAAAATCATTAGTGCGATATTTTTGAGGCAGGTTACGTAAGATCTCACGTTAAATTTTACTTAAACATATTAATTGTCACGTTGAACGTGAAAATTGGGTAACATTTTTTTTGGATTTTCGACTTTCACAAGGTAGTGTAGCAACATATTGCAGGTGAGGTGGAAATGTTTATAATGTGCATATAGAGAATTTTCTTGCAAATCACCTGATGAAAGAATTTTGAAAATTGGTCTACATTTGTCAAAGTTATTAGCAAACATCAAGTGGCTTACTTTTTATGGGACACGGTGTAGATACTAATTTTATTTGCTTACATTCTTTTCTTTACCTTTTAGTGAGCTGAGCCTGGTGGGATTGGCCCTTGATGTGGTTGACTAACCATCGACATTCAGTGCTATGTTGTCATGTGACCCGTAAAATCGTCTCCGAAATGACCTATAATGTGTCGAGTGGGACGTTAAATTCTACTGTACCATACCTGTACCGTTTGCAAAATAAAGCGAGATATTGGTCAAAGAAACGCCAATGTGTATACCCCCACCCCCTTCATTTAACTTGCACGATCGCCTGGAACTCCTTGGATTTTTTCCTCCAAAAATTTTAATACAAACTGCCCAAGTCCCTAAGCTATTAGATGGTGCAAAAACATTCCCGAAAATTTCAACCCTCCTTGTGGGTAGGGCGCAACAACGTCACAGACATACGACAATCGACAGATGGACGGCCCATGCCATAAATCGAACGTAACGGTAACGTAGTAACATTACCCTAAAATTAAATCGGAAAAAAAACGGACGAAAATTCCTCATGACTGAGTGGCGTGTATTGGCGTCAGTAAGCGGCAACCAGCAGCTGGATGGAACGATATTGATGGATAAATTACAGGTGTATTGACTTCTGAGTGCTGAGGCTGGTAACCATCCTCATCATTATCTCGTCTTCGCGTGTGCCGTGCACGCTGTTTGTCGGCCACATTGTTCTGTATGGACTCCGCACTCTCCGTAGCCATGGCATGACGCCTCCTGCTCTGCATGCACGCTGTGTTCCAGTCTACTGCACTGGCCAAGGTTACCTATGCTTCTCCAAAATCAATCATTACACAACGCACATAATTTTATTCGCTTGACTGAGACTCTAGCAATCGACTGACAGTGTCAGTTAGATAGACCAATGCAGATGTTGTGCTACCTGTAATTTTGTATGCAAATTGATCGCGATGTGTCATAACTTGCGAGACGGTTGCCGTAGTCCACCGGCGACTGTGTTTACAACACCTGGCCTATTGCAGCGTGGTACTTGGTGGGGATCCACTAACGCCGCGGATAGGAACCGCCTTGAGGCCTTTATCCACCGAGCAGTTAGGCATGGTTACTGCGCACATACTACACCTACTCTCTCCTCGCTCTGTGATAAAGCCGATAACACATTGTTTGATAGCATAATAACCAACAGTACTCACCCTCTCCACAGTCCACATCTTACTTCCACCCAAAGTAGAGAAACACTACTTTACCCGTCCCAGCGGCCACTTTTATGAACTCCCACGTAAAACTAGCGCACTAGACGAAAACAATTTCTTTTATCGTCTGTTATATCGTGACATTTTATCGTTTAATTCTGCTGATTGACATTTTTTATTTAAATTATTTGTCTTGTTGTAACAGCGGTTTGTCTGTTTTTCATTAAAGTACTACAGCAACAGCAACTTTGTCCACTGGTTTTCTGTTCAACTTGACTCACTTATCATTTCTACACACACACATGTTCGTTTATTAAAAAGTTGTCAGAGTCAGACGCAACCCAACATGGAGTAATAGGTAAAATAAAGAGTTTGTGTACAAAAAAAGAATACAAAAATAAATGTTATTAACAATCCTTATATAGCATTCTGATAAGAAAGTCTCGTTCAGACAGCTCACTAGAGTTAGTTATCAGTGGCTTGTTGTGTGAACGTTCCCTCAAACTGTTGTGAGCGTCAGGCCTGTCAGGTAAGTAGCGTTGCAGTACGTGTTGCGAGTTATTCTGTTTTTATTCGTTCAAACAGTGCATCGTCAGCATCGCTAAAGAGCTCAGTCGCTGACTGTAGGTCCTTGTTGCAGAAACCAAGTCGCTTGCAGCGGTTCAGAAACGAGTCCAGACGTGCACGATCCGCCGCTGAACACATACCGGACCACGCTGGTGAACAGTACGTGATCTTGGAGATGACTGTTGCGCGGAACACGTCATGCAATGAATCGGGTGGAATGCCGTGACTGCGCAGGACCCGGAGAGCATACATCAGGCCGGTAGACGCCGACAGCAAGTTGTCCTCATGACCGGTCGCCGTTAGTTTGTCATTAAAAATTACGCCGAGCACTCTGAAGCTGCTGACTCTTTCGATGTTCAGACATGGCAGCGGCAGTTGGACTGATTTGTCACGCTTGCCTCGTGCAGTGATGATAATTTCTTTCGATTTTGCACAGTTCAGTTTCATGTTGTTTGCGGTAGTTTTGTTCGTCACTTCTGAGTCACAGAGCCGGTAGTTAATGTGGTTGGAATTGAATCCCTGTTCATTTTACAAAGTCCCAATTTTAGCCACCAAATAAATAACATACACCTCGTCATTTGACAAACCATCAGTCAATCATCGTAAAATAATTTGCTCGGAGCTGGGCAAAGAGCTGGGGTTCAACCTCTCTAAACCTCCCGACAATTTAAACGCTGACCGTATCGTCTCACTTCAGCTATGGCCTCGCTACCATGTAGTCTCACGATGACCACAGTGGCCTGCTGGCCATCTCTCAGCGGAGGATGCTGGCTGTGGTCCGTACAGACACAGGCCAGACGGCGACAGAAGCCATTTGACGCCAGCTCGCCTGACCATACACAACGCAAGACCACACCAGTCGCTCTATATGAATGATATTTGATATCAGGACCACAGCGATCGACCGAAAATCGAACGCCACACATACAACGTGGTTATAGTGTTATGGCACAGATTTATGACCACTAAAGCCGAATAGCCAGTCTCTATAATCGCTGTACACAACAGCTCAAAGTTGACAAAATTTTTAACTTTACATTTGATTTACTGATATGTACTTCTTTCTTTTGAACTCATGACCCTTCTTCTTCGTTCATCTCTGTCAATCGCTAGTCGGACAGTCTCTGGCAGTGTACACCACACCAGTCAGTAACATAAAAAATTTATCTCCATCGTACGATGTTACAGGTTTTTACTGCTGTAGAAACTGCTGCATAGCATGTTCTCGAGTGCGTCAAAGTAAAAATCATCAGCATGTCGGCACGCCCTAGACACATGGCATATTTGTTTTGTTTTGTTACCTGACTAATAAAATACGATAAAATATAGATTTAACATAACATTTCGGCACAACTATAATTATGCATACAACATACGCCAAGTATGTAACGTAACCGATAAACTACTGAACGTCATTGCTCACGTTCAAGTCACGAACGTCGCTTTTGTTTATTATCGCACTTATTTCTACGTTTCTGATGAAGTTTTCAAACACGTCGAGCGAGAAATTTCTACTCCGGTTTAGTCTGTCTACGTTGTAACCTAGTACGTCTGCTTGGAGGTCGGTTGCCTGAAACACTAACTTTTGTTTTCTTGCATAATTCTTAGAAAATTTAACCAATTTAAGTGAAAATTCCAGACGAAAAGCTAACGAAATGCTGATTCCAAGCATCTAAAATAATTTGTATTCTAGTTCAATATTCTTTGCTAGCAGCAATGCAAACACGAAGTCAGTACGAGTGTCGTTACAGCAATGCGATTTACTAGTGAAGATAAACAACTCATTAATGGATGTGAGTCAGTAAAAATATGCAGCAAAACGCTTTCTCAAGATGCTTTTTTGGACAGAAGATGAAGTCTTGACGGGTTGAGACGTTGACCAAAATCGGTGCAAGATCTTTAGTTTTGGTGGGCAATGTGTTGTTAACCATAAATCAGTGACGCCACTGCTGTCATTTTCTACGTTAAATGCTGTAACCCACTAAAACTCTATCCTGTAGCAGGAAACGCCTTAAGAACGCAATTTGCTTCACACTTTTTTTTTAGTCACGAGCATTTAACTAAATATTGATCTTAACGGTAAATCTCACAGCTGTAACGGTACTTTTACTAACGTCCTCTTTAGATCGCTGCTAACAAAGAATATTTAACGATAAGACAGATTATTTTCAGATGTGTAGATTCGCCATTTCCTCAGCTATATTATAAGAAGTTTTCATTTAAATCGGTGATATGTCTAAGACTTATGTAAGAAACCAAAAGTGGGTGTTTTTTTCTGAACACAGTGTAGTTACACGTATCCCAAGCCAACATGCGATATGTTTATTTAAATGGGATAATATCGACATGGTGGACGGGGCCAAAACGATACTCGATTTTGCCGCATTTCATGTGACTCGACCTGGACCAATGATGTTGGATTATTCTTGTCAGTCATAAAGACAATAGCTGATAACTGTATCGGTATTAACGCTTTATTTCAATATCACACTGGACTCAACTTGATCGAGTCAAAGTCGCCCATCTAAAATATTACGCCAATTGGATTCTTCTCGTAATTCATTACGAGAAGAATTCTTCTCGTAATTCATTACGAGAAGAATGGCGAGTTTTGTGTGAAATTTTGCATAATAGCCTGTGCTAACGGACTTCTTCAGGTGAAAACTCAGTTTCTGTTTTGTAAACATTTCCAAAGTATTTCTCGGTTTCCCAGTTATGCCGACATGGTTGCCGTTTCATTTTGTGAACGGGCCATGACGCTAGTAGCAAATACAGCAACAGCAGCAGCCGTCCTGGCTGCCAGTTGCGATGTCAAACATGTTGGAATATCGCGCTCGGTCCAATGTACACTGTGTGTGTATGGAAAGCGGTACGCTGCACTAACTGTACGATTTTAGTCAGCAACGGCTTTCCGTAGCTTTTCAAATTTTAGAGCATTTTATGCCAATTTTTTATGCGGAACTTGGACTGACTTTGTGACGTCACACGGCGGTCAGCGCCACGATGCAGACGCCACCAGTGCAATACGCAGCGGCAATGAGTGACAGCAAATAGCAGCAGTACGGCGAACGCACTGGTAAGCCTACTTGTAATAGTGGAGGCATTGGTCACGCAGTGTGTCCATGTGTTCTGTTGATATCGCTGTGCTACGTGGTAGGCCTGTTGTGCTGGAACGACATCGTCATCATCTGTCGTAGGACGTCGCCGACATTTTATTGTTCATCTCGTCGCGACGTAGTTCGTCAATCGCTCGTCTTTGTTCGTCCGTCGTTGTTTATCGCTGGCACGCACCTGCAGCCCGCCCAGTCATTGGTCGCGTGGCACCCCGCCTCCCTCCCGCCAAACGTTGCATGCCGGGAAGACAACTATGAATCTTCGCCATCTCAAACTGTGGAAGCGTCACGCCGCGGCGAGTGACGTCAGCGGTGACGTAGGCAAATCGCGCGACGTGGTCGACGTGAGAAGTCCCAGCTCGGACTCGGGGTACTCGGACGTCGCGCCGACTTCGTCCATGTTCAGCCGCCAACACGGCCAGCCGGGCCACCACGGGCACCCGCCGGCGCACCGCAGTGCCGGCGCCGACCAGCGCGACCGCGGGCGAAGCTCTGCCGTGGCGGCAGAGCTATCAGGACGGCGCAAGACCGACACGCCTGCCGCTGCCGGACTGTTCCGTGGACTTCGAAGTTCGTCGACGGCACGCAGTGGCGGCGACAGTACACGAAGGACGCTCTCACCGCAATCAGCCGAGGTCAAATCGCCGACGGCGCCGAAGCCGACGTCAGCTGATGGTGTGACAGTTGAAGCGTTCTTTGCCGTCGTGCGCGAAGGCAACGTCGACAAACTTCGTCAGTTCCTTCGCGACACCAAGTTCGACGTCAACACGCGCGACACGGTACGTTACGCAGATCAGTTCAGCTTTCAGTCGTGTTCACCGTACACCAAGTTTAAATTTAAACGCAGTTTTTGCCGCACGATGCTATGTATAAGCGCGGCCTATGCCGTCGTGCGGTGTCACGTTCGTGCATTCTGCCGAAATGAATAAAAAATATCTTCAATTTTTTTCACTATCGGGTAGCCACACAATTCTAGTTTTTCGTTACCAAACGTCATGAAAATATTCTGACTGGGACCCCTCCTAATGGGGACGTCGGATGCAGGTGGGGTAGGCGACGAATAGCTTGCTATCGATCGATGACTGGTAGAGTGCGAACAACAACTGCGACCGTCCACCGTTCAGTTTACCGCACAGACGGCGACGCAACAGTGAATCTTTCTTAATCACAACCAGCATGGACGACCACGACGAAGAGAAGAGAAGAGAACATAATTTATTTGTACGCAGCGGTAAATCTGAAGCGAAAGTAACTAATAACAGAACATTGCGCTCGAAGTATTGTACTATTGAAGCTAACTACTGACAGACACGAAACATCGCGCGGCCTCTCTGTGACAGCAGGGCTATTTGTGTAATGCCTAAATTCCATTACACGAACTTCACCGAAACTTCCCCGAGACAAAAGTCCACGACTTGTCTACGACTTGTCTCCGACTTGTCTCGGTGAAGTTTCGGGGAAGTCGCGGACGTCTCGGGGAAGTCTCGGGGAAGTTCGTGTAATGGAATTTGGCCTTAACAGGACTAACTTCAAAGACTCTGCGACCACGTTGTCCAAGAAGTATCGCATGCAGGCAATCGAGCCGTAAAAAACACCCCACGCGACAAACTTCTGTCCGTAACTTTCAACATAAAGATTATTCATAGTTTTTGTAGTATTAATTTCACAGCTATAATACAAATGTATTTGTCTATAGGCTAAAACATTCGTTTATTTCGGAATCGACGACGCACAGCTGTAAATAGCACAAGTAGCTCTGCTGTCGCAAAGAGGCCGAGCGATGCTTCGTGTTTATCAGTAGCTTCAACAGTACAAAAAGTCGAGCGAAATCTTCAATTATTAGTTATGCTCTCGCGTTAGATTTACCGCTGCGTAAATCAAATTATGGTTTCTTCACTTCGGCGTATTCACTGGTGCGTGACTTTCTGTGCAGTAACGAGACTTGCACCGTGACTGTGATACACCACTAGACGGACCACCGTCAGTTGATAGCACTTCAACAGGCATCTATTGATAGCCAGGTATCGCCGACAATCGTGTTGATAGCAGCTAACCGTCTCAGCGTTCACAGCATGCGATGAAGCCAGATATTGGCTGAGAATCCCGATTTCTGCCTACCCCACCCCACCTCAACGCCCCCGTTAGGGGGTTCCCGTCCGAATATTGCCATGACGTTTGGTATGGTAAAACGAGAATGGTGTGGCTACCCGATGGTGAAAAAATTTCGAAGATATGTTTATTCCTATTGACAGAATGTACGAACGTGACGGGCGGACGGACGGACAGACAGACAGACAGACGGGCGGACACCACTGACGGCAAAGGCCGCGGCAATAAATCAAGTCGCGATGTGATCATGTGACTTAAGTTCAACAAAACGACCCGCTTCAGTGCACATCATCATCATCGTCTTTAATGAACGCCGTTAAACCGCATCCACTTCACGCAGTAGTGATGATAAATAAGCCAAGTAGCTCTCCTGTCGCAAAGAGGCCGCGCGATGCTTCGTGTCTGTCAGTAGTTAGCTTTAGTAGTACACTAACGTCAAGCGCAATCTTCTATAATTAGTTATACTCTCGCGTTAGATTTACCGCTGCGTAAATTAAATTGTTCTCTTCTCTTCGGCGTATTCACTGGTGCGTGACTTTCTGTGCCGTAAACAGACTCGCACCGTGACTGTGATACACCACTGGACAGGCGACCGTCAGTTGACAGCACGAGCTCCATCAGTCATCGATCGATAGCCATATATCGGCCGACTATCGTGTTGACAGCACCTGGCGGTCGCAGCGTTCACAGCATTGCGATAAAGCCAGATATTGGCTCAGAAGCGAGATTTTTGCGTACCCCACCTGCATTCGACGCCCCCGTTAGGGGGGTTCCCGTTGGAATATTGCCATGCCGTTTGGTGTGGCAAAACTAGAATGGCTTGGTTACCCAATGGTAAAAAAAATTGAAGATATGTTTATTCGTTTTGACAGAATGTACGAACGTGACAAATCAAATCAAATCACTTATTGCAAAACGTAGACGAGCTTTTGCACAAGGTAATTTAACTTTATTTCGTAACCTTCGGAACCGAGTTAACAGAGTGAGAAAAAGCTTGCAGAGACAATTCTTCCTAGACCGAGTTGAAAAACTTAAATCTGACAATCCATCACGCTGGTGGAAAAACATGAAATGTATTTGTCGGTTTGCTCGTTGTAAGACTGATAATAGTAATTTTGACAACATGTTATATAAAGCTGCACCAATTGATAAATATGTTCTTGCAGATACTGTTAA
>Ga0209339_1000448_pt1 | contig 15157 bp, 10 predicted proteins | sample OlaalgELextract3_FD_187376 | JGI IMG/M metagenome (GOLD analysis project Ga0209339, IMG submission 187376) | Olavius algarvensis symbiont microbial communities from Tuscany, Italy - Type A ELBA extract 3 (SPAdes) (version 2) | ecosystem: Host-associated > Annelida > Digestive system >... | reverse complement strand
GGATGCACCGTTTGGCCACAGTGCACGCGCGTGACAACCAACGACGTCACGACACAGCCTATCTCAATAAGCGCCTCTTTTACTAAAGTAAAGTGAGGCGCTTAATAATATGGCTCTATGCTAGCCCCGGGAGCCGTAAAATAGGCCTGATCCATTTCCTGACTGGATGACATAAAGGGTGATCTGAACCAGGCTTCAGTTTCGTTAGGTTCAGTTTTGTTTATGTTATTAGTTTTTATTGTCATTTAGGTTTTTGTGTTGTCACTCAGTTGTAGTTATATTTGTTTTGTTAGTCTCTGCCAGGTGATTGGTTAGGGAGATCGTTGTTTTGCACCAGTCAAGTGATTGGTTGGGAATATCATCTCTGAAATGACCTATAATGTGTCGAGTGGGATGTTCAACACTTACTACACTGTGTCTCAAAAAATGCGCCAACTTTGGCAAGCTGTAGTTTTGACAAGCATGGACTAATTTTGATAATTTTTCGTAAATAGCGTCAGCACACCTTCAAAACTGATATGCACATTCAACTTTCTTTGTCCTTTTACTTTACTATTTCATTTGCTTTTAAATAGCTGCGATGGAAATGACACTAAACAACGTGTTTTCCTCGGTAGACTGTTGGTGACTCTGAAAAGAGACGGTTGTGCACAGTAGTGTGTTGGCTCTGAAAAGTGCCGGTTTTAGTTATAGCAGATGTTCAAAGTGATGTCCTTTTGCCTTTATGGATGCACACAACTGCTTTTCTCCACTGACCAACAGCTTTGACATTTTGTTATATGCTTCCCCCAAGTGTCATTGATGCGCCGCTGCATCAAGTTGCTGGTGTTGAGGACATGTGTCTTGTACAATGTTTTTACACATTCGTGCATCAGTCACCAAATTCTGTAGTCGACCGGGTTTCCGGGTCAACCGGACTGTTTGGCAGACACAGATCTGGACAGATAGAATCCGGTGGTACCTGCTTCCTCTTCTTCTTCTTCTTGTATGCGTGAGATACTGCTCCAGCGGCTGCAGTCTGAGTTTGGCGTGACTGATACACCACTAGACTGGCTCCGTTCGTACTTGGAAACCAGGACCCAGTTCGTCAAACTGGGCCAGCATCAGTCACCAACTGTCGGGCTCGACATCGGCGTTCCGCAGGGCTTCGTCCTATGACTACTGTTGTTCGCTATCTACTGCAGCGGTGCAGCCCGGTGGCCGATGTCATTGCCAGCCACGGAGTACAGTACCATCAGTATGCTGACGACATGCAGCTCCGTCTCGCCATGCATGCTGACAACACATCCGACGGACTGTCCGTTCTCGCCGCGTGTACCAGTGACGTCAAGCAGTGGTATATGCAGAACGGACTGCAACTCAACCCTGACAAGTCGGAAGCACTGATCATCGGCACTGCAAACCAGCTGCGCGCCGTTACTCCTGCCATATCGTCAGTATCTGTAGCTGGCGTCGATCTCCCAGTGGCTGATGAGATGAAGGCACTCGGTGTCGTGCTTGACTGCCGTCTGACATTCCAGAAGCACGTCATGGCTGTAGCACGATCCTGCAACTATCACTCTCAGGCCATCTGCCACATACGTCATCTACTGAGCAGAGAACTTGCATTGACATTGGCTTGCAGTCTCATACTGACTAGAATGGATTACTGCAACTCGGTGCTGTACGGCACTCCATCCAGCAGCATCCAGATACTGCAGCGAGTGCAGAACAATGCAGCTAGGAGTCAGGATCATCCTATCATAGTCTTAAAGTTCAGTGTTGTGTGCAACATTTCTGACTAACTCCAGAAGCGATTTGGTACCATACGTAGGCAGCAGCGCTGTAAGCCTTCGAGTAACTTGAATGTACTTGTTCTTACTGCTGACTGCAGTTTGATTGCCAGCGTTGAACCTAGCAATTAGCTGTTCTGTGTGGTCCTGTTCAGCCTGAATATGTTCAATGAGTTTGTAAATGTTCGAATGATGGCAAGAAACTGATGACTGGAACGCATGATGCCAACCTTCCACCGAATTATTGGTTCGCGGCAGTCCGTCGTTGGAGTTGGAAAGGTTGGAGCTGATCGGCGATTACGGCGCAGTCGTCAAATATAATTGTCCTCTGAGTAGTCCTAGACTGGCGAGGTTCATCAGGACGATTACAGGTGCATCAACAGTGGTTTGTTTGGCAGAAGTGTGAAAACACCTGTAACTAGACGGTGCTCCAAGCCACCACCAGTTCTAGCTAATAGACCACGAATGATGCGTGCTTTTGTCGGCGCATATTTGTCTACGCGTTATTGTCGGCGCGGTTTTGTCCTGCGCTTTCGTCGGGTCACCCGCCAGAACGCATCATTTCTGTTGCAGCTATTTAAAAGCAAATAAAACAAGTGTATCGGAGACGATATGAAAGCCGTCACTCGTCTAAGCCCAAACTCCATTAAAAAATATGGTGAAAAACGATTTTTAATATGGCGGATGGAATTCTTACACCTTGCAATGTGGTATGTGGCTCTGGAATCATGACAGTGAATTCATCAAGTGGCAGCACCCTGCAATGTGACACGTAGCTCTGAGACCATGACATTGAGTTCACCAGGTGGCAGCACCCTGCAATGTGGCAGGTGGCTGTGGGATGACATGGCATTGAATTTGCCCAAACGTCACCCATTTTGGAATTCTTCATCTGGTTTCGATTTCGACCATATCACTGCAGTCGACATGTCATTTGGCACCAGTCTGCAAAATTTTATCCAAATCAGACCACCCTTGGCAGAAAAAATGACATCATGTCGATTTTCAAGATGGCGGGTCTCTATCATCTTGGATTTCAGGGGTCCATTAATGGGTTCTTTGAAAAGCGCACATACGACTTCCTGTAGGTCGTCAATAGAGACCATAGCTCTAAATTGCTTTGTTTTTGAGAAAATCGCATTATTGCATTTTGGCATCAACATCGAAGATGGCGGATCTCGGCCACCTTGGACAGGGTGACCACTTATCTGGAAAACCTGGAAATGTCAGGGAATTTGACAGCTGTCAGGGAAATGTCGGGGATTTTACTAAAAAACAGGGAAATGTCAGGGAAAAGTTGCCTAAAACCGTTTATTGTAAACTGCATATTTGTGTCCATAGAGGTATTTAGTAGGAGTCTATTCTGTCTTAAATGTTAAATGTATGGTTTCGGATCATGTACTGTTGCATTTCTACCCGCATTACTGACAATAACACTAGTACGGGCATGATATGAGTAACACTTAACATGCCGAGTGCTGCGAACTGTCAGGGAAATGTCATGGAATTGTCAGGGAATTTCACATTGTCTGGTGAGTGGTCACCCTACTTGGATTTTTAGGGTCCAATAATGGGTTCTTTGAAAAGCCCACGTATGACTTTTGCGTCAATAGAGACCATAGCTCTAAATTGCTCAGTTTTTGAGAAAATCGCGTTTTTTTTGTATTTTGGCATCACACAGACAAACAAACAGACAGATGAACACATGGACAGCATTGATGCACTAAGCCACTCTCGCGAGCGGCAGCTTAATAAGTAAAAATGAAGCGACAAGGAAAGTTCAATATGCATATCATTTTCGAAAGTGTGTTGATACTGTTTATCAAAATTATCAGAATTTGTTGAAGCTTGTTGAAATTATAGCTTGCCAAAGTTGGCATGTTTCTTGAGACACATTGTATGCCTATACCGTATGGTGTTGATATATTGCCAGTTCATTTTCATCCTTACATTTTATTATATCTTTTTTGCAAGAATTTTCATAGTTTTTAGTGGTACATTGTCCATGGACATATATACTGGTACTGGTACAGTTAAATAGAAATATTTAACTGTTAGCTTCATTGCCATTGTTTTAAACAATCTGAATCCAATGAATATGTAAATTGTGGAATATATTGTTTAGCTAATAAAGCAGTGCAATGGAATGTTGGACGCAGGCAAAGCGTTTACTGCAGCAAACAGGTTTGTTGGCTGCATTGCATCATTTACTCTGTAATTACCACATTATGCAGGCTGTGGAATATGAGTTGACCTCTGCATTACTGTCATTATCAGCTTGCAAAGGCAGTGTAATTAAATCTGTTTTGCATTGCAAAAATGCATGTGTGTCATCGCAGCCAACAGGAACTGTCATTGATCATTGTCATATCAGTGCATATCAGTTTACACTTGCATAGCAGTGTGAAGGCAGCATGAAGGAGTGAGTGATTAAGTGCAATGCACTGACACTACCTCTCATCTTTCGCCTGTGGTATCTATTCGTCTCTGATGCAGGCATCCAGTTGAATCACTGGTTGTTTGCTGCAGTCATGTACTGCACTGTTACTGCCTGTTCCTGGCAGGTGTTATGCACATGATAATGAGGTATGTGTGTGGGACAGATAACTGGCATTCACTGCTGGTGACTGATTGGCTGGCCTGCTTGTGTCTAGGCATTTCTGCTGCGAAGTGAAAAATATTGCACAGCTTTTTATATAGACATGTAGAAATCTCTAACGTTCAATGGACTGGAATCAGACTTTTTAAAAATTGATTACAAGTTTTGATGATTAAACAGCTACTGTGTGATTGTTATAAAGTGATAATGTGTAGTGATTTCAAAGGTCACATCGGCTAGTTGATGTTGATTCACATTTGGTAGTTATTGTAACCGACTTGCACTGAACACTAGTTTTCAGGACAGTGTATCTTATCATAAGCTACAGTTTGTTATACACAGAGAGAATAAATCTTGTGTGTTAAGCTGATGACTGTCTGCGTGTTGTCAGTGCATTCGTTGGAGGACTGAAGGATGTTGCTGCCTGTCTGCAGTCTGATGACATTGCTGTTGTAAGTAGTATTTATTTAGTTGCATTAATTTTAACTGCAATTTTTATCTTTGTTTCCATGTACTGGTTGTTACTAGTTCTAGTTTTTGCCTGAATTTTTGTTGCAGTTTCAGTTACAGTTTTTTTGTTAAACCAAGCATTTAGTTTATTTTTATTTTTAGTTTTACTGCTTAAGCTACACATTTGAAATATTTGATGAAAGATTTTTTCTTGCTGAGTTTCATTGTGCTGTTTGAATTTTCACACTTCAGTTTTCTTATGTTTTTGTACATTTAGGTACTTTTACGAGTATGTACGATTTTATAATAAATATATTCTGCAGTACTCAATTACTCCAGTAGTTTTTATTTTCATCATTGCCTGCTGATGTTTTGGTACTCCCTTGACAGCTAAAATTATTGTAGGTTAGCAGCATAATCAGTCAGTTTATTTTTCTGTTTTAATGGAATTCTCCTTTAATACCTCTTTATTTAACGAAATTTAAAATATGCTTTTGTTTTACGTCATTTTCAGTGTTTATTGTCATTTACTACACTGACAGTGTATTGCTGCCTTATGTGTGGTTTTTCTGCTGTTTTTAAGTACTTATTTATTTTATATGTGTGCATTTGGCACACATGGAGGATGATGTCGACATATGGTGCTACGCAATCTTAGAGTTGCATGCCAGAAACAACAACGACGATTTGTCATGTTCTCATTTAAAGAAGCTTGTAGTGCACAAGCTCTGGTTATGGCAGGGAATTAAGGATTTGAAACATTGATGGTCGTCGTTGTCGTTTCTGGCATGCAACTCTAAGATACATCGACATCATCCTCCACAGAGGGCAGTTCTGAGCCAAATCTGCTGAGCTCCGGGGAGCGTAAGGTGATAGGATATTGGTGATAGGATGATGGTGATAGGAGTTAAGATATGGGCTTGATGTAATTGAAGAAATAGAATAGGTCACTTACAGACACTATATTGTGCATCCTCTTTAATAATTTTAAAGATCGTTCACAAGCGTGCCATCACCTAGGTGATTGTTTGTTGCATTTATTGTTGCTAGTTAATTGCCAGTCATTTTTGTCGTAGAAGTTTTAATTGTAACACTGCTGTTTATTTATTGCTGCTTCTCGTAGGATGAGAATAATGCGGCAGTAAGTGAATTGTTTTGTTGATATTGTATTCTGACTTCATCTGTTGGCATGATAATTTTGTTCATTTGAAAATTACTTCTAACTGATGACAGTTGCATTATTTTGTTACATGATTCATGTTTTGTTCTTTTGACCAGTGCACGATCGCTTGCTTTATTGCCAGTTTTCTTGAAGTTAATGAGAATGGCTATTGTTTACTTATTCATGTGTGTGTCGTTACAAAATATTGCCTGTCATATCTAGTATACTTTTTATTCACTTGTCTGCTGTAAATAGCAAGTTTTTGGTGATTTTTGCCGCATGATGCTATGCAAGCACGGCCTATGCCGTCATGCAGTGTCCGTCTGTCTGTCTGTCACATTCATGTATTCTGTCAAAATGAATAAACATATTTTCAAAATTTCTCTCCGTCGGGTAGCCACACCATTCTAGTTTTCCATACTAAACGTCATGGCAATATTCTGATGAGAACCTCCCTAACAAGGGCATCGCATGTAGGTTGTGTATCGTATCGTATCAATGAGGGGCAGGGATTGATAGCCCTGTAGGCCAAAACCTACGGTTTTGTCCATAAGCGCATCCCCAGAGAGACTCCAGCATATGCTGGGAGGTTGGACAAGGGTGGGACTGTATTATCAACCCCGTAGGCCGTGGCCTCTGTAGGCTTATCAGCCGTTTCCCTTGTTAACTATGCCTGTAAGGGACTCTGCATCGTGTGCCTTGCTTCACATGACGAACTTCTAAGAGTGTTACGTGGCTCAGTTACTGCAGGAGGCTTGTGCGCTATGCACATTCTCATGCCCCAGGACCGCACGGTGCAGAATCGTGTATGTGTAAGTTTGTGTGCGGCTACTGGTTGTCTGTCCACTGCCCCTGCATACCTGTTCACCCACAGTGCAGTGGACAAGCGATTGCGTGTAGGGAAGGAGGCTAGTAGCCTACTGTATTGTTGAGACTTTGAGCTCATATTTGTTTACTCACCTGACTTTGATCTTTTGTTTCTCTGGGCTTTGGTGTGCGCTGTGAGGCCATTCAATTGGCCAGCAACCAACCACCTCCAGTTCCGTTTGGCATTACAGGCCAAGTTTGGCAGCCCTAGAGGCGGGGCCAGTGTATAGGCCTCTCTATGACCCCGCAGACGCAGCCGCTCATCTATTATCATTGATCCGCGAGAATTACCCCGTTTGTCTCAGTGAAGTAATTCAATTACCGTTCACAGATTAGTGAGGACAATGGCAAACCCTCTGTATCTGCCTGAGACATTAATCTCATAGCATATGTGCCAGAAATTATATCAGCGTCCCGGTCTGGGTCTTGAACCCCAGTGAACCCGGTATCATCCAGCCAATCCTGGCGCATACCGTGACTTAACCAACAGCTTCAAACAATTAAGCCACATAGGCAGACATGCAGTTGGGGTAGGCAGAAATTGCGATTCTGAGCCTATATCTGGCTTCGTCGCATGCTGTCAATCTGCGACCGACTAGGTGTTATTAACACGGCGCCGCCGGACTGTGGCAAGTTGTGACACTATCGCTGGTAGTAAGCGGCAGAGTTTTTTGATGGCGGGAGACGACGACAAAATGTTTATGACAAGTAGTGTCAGCATTACACCAAAGACACAGAACAGCACTTAATGGTACACTATGCAGTGATAAATTTGTAGCCTACGTAACTAACAATAAAAGACTCTGCTCGAAGTTTTCTACTGCTGAAGCTAACTACTGACAGACACGAAGCGTCATGCGGCCTCTTTGCAACAGCAGAGCTACACATGTACTTGTTCTTACTTTTCCTCGATGTACTCGTGTCTTCTGTTGTCCTCTTCAGTGTTTCATATTCGTTGTTCTTACACAGGTTATCTATGTATCCTCCTTTTGCCTTTTGTAGTTATTCCAAACTGTGGCACATACGTTGGCTGTTCCTCACTGGCATCAGATAGTGCTTTGTTCTATGAGTTTATGCATTTCAGTTCATTGTTAGCATGATGCTTACATTCACAGCTTTTTAAAAATATGTCTCAGTGTTGTGTATTTGTGTATCAGTTGACATTAGAATTACGGTTGTTAAGACCAAATTCTTTCAACCAGTTAACCTGGAGTAAAAAGACCAGTTAAATGGTGTCTAGGATCGCTCAGTTGCAATAGGACTTGCCTCGAGACTGAGCGATGATCGTGACGTCATCACTGCTGATCACTAGCACCAGTAGCGCCGTTGATAGATCTACTGAAATGCATGCATCTTGTAGCAGACATCAACAGACAGTCAGCTAGTGTAATGTAAGAAAGAATTGATTAAAGTGATGTCAAGTTAAAAACTACAAGGACACTTTACACAGTCACAACATGTCGAGTCGGCTAGCCGAAGTTATCGTCATGATGGGAACGATTTATCAGGTGTATCACGTTTCACTGTAGAACGAGCCCGTGATGAATGCACTACCGATGTTGTTGTATGCCACTGGCCACTGAGTAGACAGCAGACCACACAGGCCGTGGTGGGTGGCCTAAGGGACCACCCACGTCGTTCCCACACACTTCATGTGCGGTCATCATGTGTGGTCACCGCCGATATGACAGTGGACATTTGACCGTAGTGGTTTTGTAATACTTTTCTATGAATTTAATGCAGAAGGTATTGTGTTAATTACTGGTTACCAGACCCCCTTACCTCCACTTGGCCACATCTGAGATGTGATGTTGGTCTGGAGGAAGGGGAATATAGAGAAAACCGTCTCTGTCTTTGGTATTGTGTACTATTATAATGGTGCACAAAGGTACAAGCGGTTCTTACAGGTCGGTCGACTATCGGGCTTTGATCTTGCTTGGTTTAGCTCTCTGTTTTCGAAGCGCCTCTGTGTCTTCGGTCTTCATGGTGCTATGTGTTAAATTTTTTTTGCTTACATCCTTCTCTTTACCTTTTAGTGAGCTGAGCCTGGTGGATTGGCCCTTGATCTGGTTGACTAACCATCATCCTTCAGTGCTATGACACTGTTGGTTGGGTCATGTGACCCGTAAAATTGTCTCCGAAATGACCTATAATGTGTCGAGTGGGACGTTAAACCCTACTATGTATGTTTGTATACTGGTTACCAGTTATACTGGTCCCATGAATTTGGGACCGGTCCGTACTCCAGGATCGTTAACAAGCCTAATTAGAATGTTAATGGAATAGAGTGAACAGTAGTGATTGCAAAGTTATTATATATCTTGGCTCTGTTATGATTGCATTTGACTCTGATGTTTGTATTTGTATGCGATATAAGTTGCCGGCATGGCGTAGTGGTAACGCATTGGACTAGATCAACGTAGTTACTCCACGCCGGGCCCGGTTAGTGCCTGGATGGGTGACCATCTTTGGACGGGTAAACAACCTCGGCACAGAACCAGGCACCCAGGTCGACTCAGCCTGAGCCATCCCTCCATGGGCAGTCAAGCGTGAGTACTGGCTGTGGCTCCGGCCACTGTTAGAGAAGAAACGGCAAGTCCTGCGTAACAGTAGGCCCTGTGACCAGGACTGCTGGCATACTGGCCTATAGTCAGTTAACGGAGCCAGCCATCTGGCTGACATAGTTCGCATGCTAGCTTAATTGGGGTCGACCCACACAGGCTGAAAGTGCCAAAAGGGGATGAGCTCCCTAGCAACGGAACTTAGCTATCTTTGTGAAATCTTCTTCTTCGTTGCATGTCGTGTTTTGTATTTTGTTTTGTCTGTGCTGTTTGTCATTTACTTTATTATTTAATGATTTTCATATGTTTAATGTATTATGTGGATATATTTAATCTAAATGAAGCAAACTGTTGTTTAGCTTCATATTTGACGTTTTGGCCTGTTACTATGACGAGTTGGATGTCAAACCCTGCTCCATTCCAATAAGGGACAGGGTTTGTACAGCCCTGTCGGCCAAAACCCTGCTTGCTCTCTCCCTCCTGTTTGATGTCGTTGCTGATGTTTTTAGCAGGTGGTACCGTTATGTAAGATGTTATTTCTGTCATGTATTTGCAGGAGGCTCTAGGAAAGTTCACTCAAGTGCTGACAGAATTACAGAAGTATCATAATGTATGATGTATTTTTTTTTGAATTTGTTGTCATCATTATTCTCATCACATGCACATTTAATTTTGTGGTTGCCATTATTACAAGGTGTCCAGAAGTGCATTACACAGTAAAAGTCATGTGAGTTTATAAAAACACAATACTAGTATATGTTAATGAGCAATATTAATAAGTGTGTTTTCAAAGTTGTTTGAAAGTCGACAGGGTCAGTCTCTGTGCAGATATGTTATTGGCCAGCTTGTGCTATACGTAGTATTAGGTGTGTTTGAAGCTTTATTGTAACAAAGCTGGTACATTTTCTGAAGATGAATTGCATATTTTGAGTACTAACAATGTTTAGAATTTAATACTAAAACAAGTTGTGGTTTGATTAAATAATAATACAGTTTTGGGGAATGGCAGAAGTGCAGGTTGTTTAATGTTGGTTGTAGATATTGCTGGATCAGGCACATAGGTCCATTGTGAAAAGTCTGACTAACTTCATAAAGACGTATGTATGCTGGATAAAAACTATTTTATGGCTGCGTTTCCAGTATGTGAAGTGCACTGATGGTGTTGTCACAGAGCTGTGCATTCTTCTGTGCTCTGTGTTAAAAGATTAGCAAGTTATACAGTTGATGAGCACTAATATTTCCGATTCTATCGAGTTAAAGGCATTGTGAATGGAGCAGTTTTGTCTACAGTTAACTAGTAGTTGTCTGATGATGGCTGTTGTCTTAACATTTAGCTAGTCAGTCACTGTAGTTTGTTTTGTTTTGTAAGTTTTAAGATGTAAATTGTTCATAGATGACATTACTGTAGAATGTTAGCATTACAGTGAAGTGTAGTTAACAACCTAACGTATTGTAAGGTTAACATTATAATAAACATAGAACCATTTCACCCACTTTACCAAAAATTTGCTGCATTAGATAGAAAAAAATATGTTAATAATATGTAAGGACACAACTCAACCATTTTACGGGCAGTTGCCATTTACTTAAAAAGTCAATCCAAGGAAACCTTTGAAAAGAAATTGCTGAAATGGTATCGTCACAGTATTGTCAGGGTGGAAGCCATTGCTGGGACCTAACTGACAGTGTAAAAGCAAGAAGTTATGTGTTAAAACTCTGTTAATGTTAATGTGGCAATACTAATAGTAAATAATGGCCATTATTTAGTGCATTTACGTTGTTGGTTATGTAAGTAAGTAAGTAAGTAAGTAAGTAAAAAAGAATACTTCTATTCGGCGCAGTTAAGAACAGTTCACAGTGCACTGTCGCCTCACTGTCTGAATGAAAATGTGTTCAGTAACCGCCTGAAGTGTCGTATGACAGCCCACATGTAGTTGTTGTACATTGCCGAGTGGCTGTTATTTCTGGTATGACAGCCACATGTAGTTGTTGTACATTGCCGAGTGGCTGTTATTTCTGGTATGACAGCCACATGTAGTTGTTGTACATTGCCGAGTGGCTGTTATTTCTGGTACAGTGACGTTCGTCGTCTGAAAGACACGCGTCGTCACTTTGAGAAGATCAGCGCCGACATGGACAGTGCATTGGTGCGCAATGCACAGGCGGCTCGCAGCAAAGCACAAGAGTGTGACGATGCACACAACTACTTGACTGCAATGACGTCCGGCTTCTATCATACTGCTCTCGACTATGTCTTTCAGGTATGCTGCATGCCATCAAGCACTTTTTGTGTATAGTTGCTTGGTTGTATTTGATTAATAGGAAAACAGCAGTTGATGGCTAAGGCAGTGGAATCACACGCGGTTGTCCCAGGTTTAATGCTGCGTGTCATCCTTATTAGTTGAGAAGGATGTCCGGCCAGAATTGCTCCCTTTCTCCAGCAAAAACTCCTACTTTACATGTAAGCCGTTGAACGGGAGTGTGCATATCATTAAAGGGAATCTTTTTTAATTTGAAAGAACATCTGTTGGCACGTTGATTGCTGATGTCATGTTTTGTCTTACGCTGATTTTCATGATGTCATGAAGCTTGCAGTGTTGGGCCCTGTTGCTCTGCTGTAGATCAATGTTCTGCACTCGAAGAAGAAATTTGACGTTTTGGACACGGTATGATTCAAATCCAGTAACCTCTAGAATCTCTAGTTTAATTTATTAAAGTTTGTGACAACTTTTACTTATGCAGTAATCTGTATTAGGTATTTTATACTAAATACAAACAGTGTTTTGATGGTTTATCACGTGATAAAATTATAAAATGTCTTGAAATTGTTTTGTGTAGGTGTTGGCTTATATGCATGCGCAGAGCACGTTTTTCCATCAAGGATTTGACTTGTTCGATGACTTAGACACATACATGAAGAAAGTTGCTGCTCAGGTGGGCATCTGTTGTGTCCTGTGTAATCAACTGTGTAACTGCGATACCGATGAAAACATCCAGACCAATGATAAGATTCAGTCAGTATCTCAGCTTTTGTTTAACCCTTCATGGGCACATTAAAACTGCAGAGCAACAGACCATTATACAGCAATATGGTGATTGGTACACTGGCCGTTGATGGGTGGGCTGTTACATTTGGTACAGCGAGGAGGGGACTGGGCGGGCTGAGGCCCCGCCCAGTCCCATCCTCGCTGTACCATATATGACAGCCAATGTACCAACTTCATATCAATCGATGTGTCGCTGTAATTGTCTCACGACTTTTTTTTATCCGGTTTTGGTATTTAAGGTGCTGCGGTTGTCCCTGAAACCGGGGTAGGCAACACCTGGCAACGCCTCTAAAGACTTGCCAAAATATTGAAGCAGGGTTTTTAGCAGGGTGGCTGCTCTGCCTATCCCCCAACTCAGACGTGACGGCATCTGAGACTCCGCCGTTCCCAGGGTTAAATGGCCTGTTTGTCCATGTCTACAGCAGATTATCCTGAGTCCTCCAACAAGTCTCGGTAGGAAAAGTTTGGAGATTGCTGGAGCTCGGGCACTGGCCAGTAACAAGGCACTTTGCATATGACCATTCTCTGGAGTAGTAGTGTCTGGATGATAAGAGGGAAGATCATCAGAATTGTTCTGTGCTGTATTGTGTGCCACAACTGTGCAAGGTGATATATGAACAGTTGGTTTAAGTTTATGTTTAACCCTTTAGAGTGCAGAGGCAATTATAGTGCCACATTGAATGATATGAAATTGGTACACTGGTCGTTGATGGTGGGCTGTTACATTTAGTACAGCAAGGATTGGACTGGGTGGGACCGCAGCCCACCCAGTCCCCTCCTCACTGTACCAAATGTAACAGCCAACCCATTAATGGCCAATGTACCAATCACCATATTGCTGTATAATGGTCCGTTGCTCTGCAGTTTTAATGTGCCCCTAAAGGGTTAATTTTTGTTGTTTTTTGCTTCTTTTTCTGAACTAGGACCAGTTTGTGTTGTGGTTACTTTTTTGTGTTTTTGTGTTGTTTTGGTGTATCTTATTATCGTTTTTAGTACCGATGGAATCGGTTGCCTGGAAAGACTTGTCTCCAAAATGAGCTATGATGTGTCGAGGGGGTGTTAAACCCTCGCTCACTTTTGCTGAAGTTTTCCCAATTTGTGGGGTTTCCAGCCTCAGTCCAGCACTAGGGGTGGCGCGGTGGCTTAGTGGTAGGGCGTCGGACTTGCGATCTAAGAGTCGCGGGTTCGAGGCCCGGCCGTGACGCTGCTGCGCAACAACCTTAGACAAGTTGTTCACACCCTACTGCCTCTGTCACCAAGCAGTATAATTTGGTACCAGCGAAAGCTGGGAAGTAAACAGGCATATCACGTGGTGCACCAACCCGTATCACGTGGTCTCGCAGTGTTCGCTAATGCCTGGCTGTCGGGTTGGCTTGCTGAGATCAGCGCCGACTTACGGGAAAACGGCAGCGCATTAGAGGTGGTTCCACGACGATGCGCTATACAAATCCACGACTTTACTTTTTTTACTTTCACTAGGGGTAATGGGGTAATTCAGTTCATGCAATACATCCATGTGTACAACCATCCAGTGATGTCAGCTATGTCGTGCTTCGCTATATAATAATGATAAAGTAATAATAATGGGGAATTTCGATATAATTAAATATATCATTATTGTATTGTGTGGTTTTGTTGACAGCTTGAAGTGATGAGTGCTGAAGCCGCTGCAGACCAGCGAGACATGGAGAACAGACATGCACTCGTCCAACAGAAAGTATGATTTTTGTTTTACTGGAGTTCTTCTGTGTAGATTGATGATATCATGTAAATTTATTATAGCATTTTGGCTGAGTCGGAGGTTTATGTAGGTGCATTTTAATAAAAAAATCTTTTGTTTTAAATAGTCAGTTTTTGTGTGCTTAACAAAGGTCATTTCTAAATGTTTTGGTCGCTGCTGTATGCCTTCCGGATACCTATTTAGTGATGTCGGGGCTCAGATGACTGTTTGCGTTTATGTATTACTAGTGACATAACATAATTGCTAGTAACTGCTTGTGCAAAGCTACTTACAGTTGGTTATAGACAATGTTTTTATTAAATAATTGATCATTATATTAATAATTTGACAGAGTACCTACTCATCTGAGAGTCAACGAGTGCATTCTTCAGATTGCTGCAAGTTGGTTTTGTGCGTGCTTTTGAAAGAAAGTGTACTAAGTTATGTGTAAAGTCGAGACATATTTTCAATGTCTGGGTAGCAATAAGTCTGAGCAGATGCTGTATTGATTAGTGAACGTTATTGTAACTGGTGAATGCAGATGCGCAGGCAGCAGCCATATTATGTTGTCCTTTGTCAACTGTTGGTATGATAATGTCTCAGTCTCACTCATGAATCCTGTGGTTTTTGGCTCACTTTGTTTTGTCGGCCATCTGAAGACCATTGATTTCTGCACTGTGTGTCAGATGAACTGCTTATGTTACAGAATCTTTGAAACGTCTGTGCAGGGTGTCTACAACTCCTGGAAATCTCCTGGAATTTGAAAACCCTCCTGGAAATCTCCTGGAATTTAAATGGTCCTCCTGGAAATTTTTGTGTAATGATTATTGTATGGTTAATGGCTTTACTACATGATGATGTGGCATTGTTTGTGCATTGAAGAATGCAATATAAAAATGTTGTTAATGTTATAGTCGGTTGAATAGCACAGTGATGAGCGTTGGTTGGAGCTCATCGTCACATGCTCCATTAAATATAG
>Ga0209339_1000447_pt1 | contig 15200 bp, 12 predicted proteins | sample OlaalgELextract3_FD_187376 | JGI IMG/M metagenome (GOLD analysis project Ga0209339, IMG submission 187376) | Olavius algarvensis symbiont microbial communities from Tuscany, Italy - Type A ELBA extract 3 (SPAdes) (version 2) | ecosystem: Host-associated > Annelida > Digestive system >... | reverse complement strand
AGTGGTCATTTGCCAGCTGCCGTTGTAAATGGCGGAGGAGATAGATTTTGAAAATGGAAGGTTTTCAAACTTTGAAGGGCTCGTGACCTTGACCTTGACCTTCGATCCGGCCATACGGCATACCGTCGTGCATCACTCGTCGACCTCTACCTATATACCAACTTTCATTCAAATTGAAGAAACTTTTTGTGGACGGACGGACGTACGGACGGACGGACGGACGGGCAGACATTTTTTCCCTCTAATATTATTAGGTCGACTTTTCGAAGTCGACCTAAAAAGGCAAGACTTTCATAACAAAAAGTAGTCGGATAAACAGGAAAACGCTGAAGAACGGTGAAACTCCATCAGTTCATAACAATGGCAGTTCAAAGGCAGAGCAAAGAAAGTAATGGACTGAAAAGTAGCGGGCCAAAAACAGACTAGAAGAGGGCAGAAGGCACCAAATGTAGACGTGAACTAACTAAATGTCTGTTTGGCATACAAGTAAACATCTCTGAGCCTTCAGAAAGCGTCACCTCAGCACTGATCACAGGCACCACATTGCTTTCAGCCCACCTAAAATATGACGAGCACACATGTATCCAGCAATAAACATTCTCGTGCTACATTGTCTGTACGTAGTCAACTAGCAGATGAAGTTACAAAGGATTAATTTAACGATTAATTAGCTCAAACATTAACTCCAGCGGAGACTTTTTATTCCTCTTCTTATTAGCTCTTTAACAATTAACCCTTTAATGCCCGCATTGAAACTGCACAGCAACGGACTATTACACAGCAATACAGTGATTGGTACACTGGCCGTTGATGGGTGGGCTGTACCAAATGTAACAGCCCACCAGGGATATTTCTACACCCCCCTAATGCCCCCAGGTTAGGGACTACACCCTCCCAACTGCCCAAGCTCCAGGGGGAGGGGGTGTAGTTGTGCGGGACTGCGTGGAAACTAGGTGCCTAAAAACAGCATGTGTTTTGGTGCATATTTAGTTTGATAGTCTTGACTGTAATTGTGTTAACGTTTTGGAACAAAGGTGCTATCTTACCCTGTTATGGCTGCTGTTCTTCATTAAAATATTACAACTTATACTAGACAGTAGAGACCATAGTACTCAGAATGTATGCAAACCATGTGTATAATATAGTCATTAGTGGGCCCATTTCCATTCTGTATAAGAGAATTTTGGATTCATCACATTTTCACAGCTATTGATAATGGATATTATACACTGTGGTTGGGAAAAAAGAACTGCTACAGTTTGTTTTCTAACTTTGTCATTTAACAGCGTAATTTGGTTACATTTGGAAAGTTTGTACAATAATTAACGCCAAGCACAATTGCACAAATATGTCGTTCCATGCAGAGAATGATAATTATAGGCTACTGGCATATCGATGGAACCCTCAACCACTGACATGCAAAGTTTACATGAGGTTAAGGTACTACAGACAGGAGTCAGTCAGCGACACCAGATTGTGATGACTTGTGAGACCATCAGTCATTATCATCAGCTTGGAAGACAACAGTGAATTACAACGGCAAATTTTGGGAGCCCAAAAGCACCAGTTTTTGCGTGTAAAACAGGCAGCTGAATTGTAGAAAAAACCAACAGAATGCACCAAAAGTCACCATTTGGAGATCTAAAGTGGACACCCCCTCCCCATACCCAACTCCCCTCGGCACCTTGTCGACCTCGGCCCTTCGGGCCTCGATGTTCCACACCTACCATTACATTTTTACACCCCCCAGTCTTCATTTTCTAGAAATATGCCTGCAGCCCACCCATCAATGGCCAGTGCACCAACTTCACATTATTTGATGTGGCACTATAACTGCCTCTGGACTCTAAAGTGTTAAGGATAACCACAGCAGTATCAATGCATTCACGTAAATCACACAAGACATTCAGCTATCGTGGACAAAATGTGTGACAGCACGTGCAATCAGTGGTACAAACACACACAGTATGCATGTGTGGAATGTCTATTATAACTTAATTACACAACAGGCAAACACGACGTACATGTAAAACGGTGCATTGTGAGTCCGTTATGGTCATTAAAGGTCAGACAGAGTCACTCAAACTGGTACCAAATGAAGGGGTGTATGTGATGTTGTATTAATCAACAATAGTAACTTTTGTTGTATGTCAACCATTTCTGATATAATTACATCAAAAAATAAGAAAAAATCGCTAATGTCACACATCCTACTGTCACTGAACTACCCTGCATGTGATGATCTCTCGGAATTTATGCACAATCCTTACATCACTGAAATCAGCAGACATGGGGCTATCGTTTTGTCGCTGACTGTATAGGTCTATCTTCATTCACGTTTAATAAGTAGGCTCTCGAAAACGTGAAATATAGCAGAAAGTGAGCTAAAGGTGCATTATGTCATTCAAGATGATTCAAGGTCATTGAACCTGGTACCAATCATAAGTCCGTATGCGATTTTGAATTAGTAGTCAATAGAAACCTGGACCACATTTTCTACCATTTCTAAGACATTGCAACAAAAACTACAGAAATTGCAGTTTTTTCCCACCTCAGCCTCATTTAAGGGCTTTACTTGGACAGATACCCTGGGTACTGCCATGCTGAAAATTGTATCAAGAAACTATAGACCGTCCTTGGGCTGTATGCTCTGGTGTTCATTAATCTTGACACCGTTAGTGAATAACCAAAAACCAAAAATCAATGATTTTATACACAATAATAATCTCGTTCAAGGGGTGACCTCTGTGTATTTATGCCCAGTCTATACATTGGTGCAATCTATGCACCCGGGGCAACCTTTTTGCTGCTGACAGTACTGTGTAATAGCTCTGGAAGAAAGCGATATATGGTAACGTAGTGCACTGTGGACATTTGAGGTCATTCAAAATCATGATCAACTGACAGTCCATATGCAGTCTCCTATCAGTGGCTAATGGAAAGCTAAGTCATATCTCCGATACAAAGGTTGGAAATCTGCATTTTATGCCAGTTCTATCCCCAGTCTCATCTGAAGCCCTTGCAAGGGGTGTTCCCCTGTGACTAGGGTATAAAAGTTGGTCTCAAAAAACCACAATCCCTGGGCTGCCTGACTGTAAAAACCATACAGTCCTATGTTCATCTGTCCTCACACGGTATCGGCTGTGATATACAGACAGACGGATCACACTGCCTGTAGCTAGGATGCACTCTGCATAGCTATGCTATGCTGCCGTGCACAATAACTCTACTGATGACTTGCACAGTGAACCAATCTACATTGCAGTGAAATAAACATTTCAGTGACTCACTACAGCCATGATCTACAAAGTCAAGTACTACGACCCACACATAAACACTGCACAACTTACACACAGATGCACGAGATATGTCAGGTAAATGACAGTGACTGTCTGGTATTAATTACATCATTCTTCACCTGTATGCTATATCACGTTCTTTGTGCTAGTATGCATTTCTATCGAACAAAATTATCTCACCTGCAGATTATATTATCAACAACTATATACATCTAACATTTGCCTACACAATTCAAATTTAAACTACAGGAGATGTGGTAAGTAAGTAAGAGCGATTAACGTGTCCACAAATGACAGTGTCACTTCACAGACATGACAACAGTAATTACGGGTAACAGAGTTCGAAGAAGTATGTCTTCAAGTGAGAGCAGAAGACGGGAAGTGATGGCGCAGATGTGATATGCTGCGGAAGACTGTTCCAGATCCGTACAGCGGCAACTAGAAATGCTCGGTCGCTGTAGGTTGAGAGGCGTGTACGAGGAACAGAGTAAAAGTAAAAGTGTAAAATTACAACTAATTTATTAAGTTCTCATCACATGCTATAAGCCTTGTGGCGAGCATGTCAACGCTGACATTTAACCATATGCTCCAGTCTTTAACAATTAACCAATAAACACATAAATAACATACTGTGTACTGGAATGGTTGAGATGATGGCCACTGGTTGTCATTCTGTGGCCAAGGCCACTGTGACTGAGTCTGCCATTGGCCCGCAGCAGCATTATTATTCCAACCATACGCACCACCGCTGGCTGGACTTGGCTGACATGGTATCGCTCCATCATCAGACTTTGACACTGCTGGTTGCACTTGACTGGACAATGAAGTCTGCTGCTGATGTCCCGACATCACAGGCGGATTCGCTGAAAACTGATTTGGCGTGGCATATGTCTCAGAGGACTGGCTCGTAAACGATGCACTGTTCGGCTTGTTTGGCTGGCTCCAAGGCATAGCTGCAGAACTCTTTCCAGTTCCTGAGAAGTTTGAAGAATAGCCACCTGGCTGGTTAGAATGCCAACCCGAAGAATCACCAGAATACTGCGGCCAAGCTGCTGAGGAAGGCGTACTTGTAGATGAAGTACCGCGGCCAGCTGGACCAGGTGGTCTATAGTTTGAAGAATAGCCACCTGGCTGGTTAGAATGCCAACCCGAAGAATCACCAGAATACTGTGGCCGAGCTGCTGAGGAAGGCGTACTTTTAGATGAAGTACCGCGGCCAGCTGGACCAGGTGGTCTATAGTTTGAAGAATAGCCGCCTGGCTGGTTAGAATGCCAACCCGAAGAATCACCAGAATACTGCGGCCGAGCTGCTGAGGAAGGCGTACTTGTAGATGAAGTACTGCGGCCAGCTGGACCAGGTGGTCTATCAAACCGCGGCCTTGACATCTAAAAACAGCATCTAATTTACAACTGCAGTACTGTCACTACATTATTACAATACCAGCAAGCACAAACAACAAGCTCGTTTTACAGCCCTTGTCTAGGTCTAAACCCAGGTGAGCCGGCACCAGAACAATCACCTGTTCTGGACTTTCACATGACCCACAGGAGGTACTGCTCATCCTCCCAACCCATGTCGATCCTGTCCTTAAGTGCGCTGACCACTGACCAGCATGCCAGTAGACAATACTACCTGAACAGCACACTAAAGGTGAGAATAGAAGCAGTGATGCCCCCCCCCCCGATTTCCTTCCTGTCACAATCCTCCAAATAAACACATGCTTGGGATCAGCATCAGAGTATACTGGTTAAATAACCCGCTGGTGTTATAGCAGCAGCATAATATTTATAAGAGTAAAACATCTCTATGCAATTTTTGATTATTGAATGGGTATAGCATAGTAGGGTTTAACGTCAGGGTGCGACCATATCGGCCACAACCATATCAGTCACATCAAGACAATATCGGCCACAGCAAAAAACCATATCAGCCACAAAATATACGGCGAGTTTATTTGGCGTCATTGTGACGTTACGTCTCGGTTTCGTGTAGTCCGTACTCCGTGAATTTGAACGTGAAAGTTTGTTAATTACCGAATGAGTCGGTCTGCCTTGCTACTGCGCTTAACTGGCGTAGGCCGAATTGTTCTACTGTTGGTGAAGAACAAAGGCAATAGATGATTGCTCAAACTCAAACTATGCTACTGATATAGGCCTATACTCACGTCAAAGTGCTTTGAAATACGTCGACAGCTGTTAAGTTTTTTAACTCTGCTTATGTTAGATGGGAGTGAATCATCACATCGCAATCCGCTATTATATATATAGCACCATGAAGACCAAAGACACACGGGTACTTGGAAGATAGAGAGCTAAACCAAGCAAGATCAAAGCCCGATATAGTCGACCGACCTGTAAGAACTGCTCATACCTTTGTGCACCATTATAATAGTACACAATACTGTAACATAGAGACAGTATTTTTTTTCAATATTCCCCTTCCTCCAGACCAACATCACATCTCAGATGTGGCCAAGTGGAGGTAACCGGGGTTTTTGATTACTGAAGAAAAGTCATAAAGATACACAAAAAACATGGACAAAATGCACAACATCAGCACTAAATGTCTTATATAATTCGCGGAGATAATACAGAATAACACTTCAGTGGATTACATACACATTTTGAACAACTGCCATAAACTAATGCCGCTGCTTGAATAAACTTATTATGACCAAACCATCATCATTATTACATGTAATATAATCCGTATCAAACAGAATACATGAAAAATTTAAATAATCCAAACGAATAAAGATTCTATCATACTGTCTACAATACATCAAACGTTTACTATACCTGAGGTGGTTTCCCTCGTACACTGGGAAAAGATGACTGCCCAACAGATGGTTTGGGAGGTACTTTGCCCAAGTTTCTACCACTTGGTACTGGTCTTACGCCAGGCTGTCTGCTGCCAGAATTCCAGTCCGGTTCTACAGCTTCAGGACCACTGTCCCACTGATGTGCTTCATAAACATTACCAGCTGTTTCACTGTTCCAGTGCCAGCCTTTTCCAGACTTGCTGTTACCACCATCCTTCCAGCCACCAGGCCACTGCTTTTGTTCACCACCTTGATTTGTCATAACTGACTTGCTAGGTCCTTGAGGCCTAGGCCAACTATGTGCACCAGCAAAGTTTCTGCCTGTTAATGGACGAATGGCTGGGCCTTGTAACGGTGCAATATTACCACTGCTTCCACCAGGACGCACCAGTACGGCAGCAATATTCTGTGGTGCTTGAAATCGAGGAACAGGTGATGGGCCTAAAATGCCGTCACCAGTGGCAGCAACTGGGGCTGATGAAGTGGATATTTGTTTTATGGCAGTCCGAGATGAATCAGCAGCGTCACTAGTGGAAGATTTCTGCGATGACTTGGCAATCAACGGTCGAACCAATGGCAGATCGAATAAGCTCACAACGCCACCCAATGATGCTATGGGCAGCCTAGCTTCTGCAGGGACTGGCTCTTCAGAAGCAGGCATTGTTATCCTCTGAAGCAACTGTGCCTGAATGTGAGAAGCAAAAACATGGTTGAACGCAAACTGTGAATGGCTGCTCGACATGTGTAAGGGTGACTTGGGAGTCATTAACGGCGGTGGTCCAAGAATACTTGATTGATCCAAGGAACTCGTACCATCAACCTCAGTTGAAGACGTTTCACATTTATCATTGTCAGCCGTCAGATTGTCGAGTGCTTTCTGCACAGTGGCTAGTAACTGCATAACGTCGACCAGTGTACCAATCCCACCTTGCAAACTGCCCAACATCCCGATTAGATTTGCAGCTCTTCCACCCTGATTCACAGCCATCATCACATCTGTGTCACTGTCTTCTGACACTAGTGGACTGACAAACGGATAAATAATTGGTCGAAGATCACTCTCGTTTTCACCTTTACAGAAAGCTACAAGTGAGTACATGGTACACGATGTCTGCATGATCATCGGATTGTACATCATCGCTTGCATGTTGCAGTCTGGCTGTAAAAACAAAAACAATTTAACGACAAAATGCCAATGTATGCCAGAGCAGAGAAAAACACAACTGATAAGCTACAAAAAAAAACCATGAATGAATTAATGCTGTTACTAAACTGTCTGTATAGCAGTCTTCTTCTTCTCATATGCGCATCATAAACCATAACTGGTCAGCCACGCAACAGCGTCTTCATCAGCAGAGTGTAGCCGATAAGCCGCCATTTAGTTTTGTCAGGGGACAGGATTCGACAATGTGGAACATCGTCTGGGTCTTGCCACAAGGACACAGATCAGTGTCTGTAAGTCGCCATTTCCTTCTGCAGGCACCGCAGTGTCCCTGTTCCGTGCGAAAACGGTTCAGCAGAGATCACTGTTGCCGAGGGAGGTCGAAACTGGGTTGCCGGATTGTGGGGTCGCACACTAGGTGAGAATTGACCACCTGAGCCGACTTCCAGTTATGCCTCCATCGACTTTTGATATCAACTGGTTGCAAGTCAAGCCACAGCGGTTTCCTGGATGTCAGTCGTAGCAATGGTGGGTTGAGGATATCAGGCTGGATTGGCCAACTGTCAGGTTTGACGATTTTTTCCACCAGCTTGTCAGTGGCAGCCTTCCTTCGTAGGGCTGACGGTTCAATGTTGGAGAGCGCTAGAAGCCACGTGAGAGGTTTAGAACGGAGGGTACCAGAGATGAGGCGCATGGTAGAGTTTAACTGCACATCGACCTGACTGGTGTGAGCAGAGCGTGACCAGCAGTAAACAACACTTACAAACAAGACTTCATCACGAAATTCATCAAGATTAGCCAAGGGAGACGGTAATGTCAAACTAACAGACACAAGACTGTAACAGACATAAAACAAGAAGCTCAGCTCTCGCAGAGAAATCACATGATGCTCTACATTATTCAGAAATGTCATTGTGCATAAGGCCAATAAACAGCTGCCCAAGTGTCACTTTAGAAATGCCTTTACACTTCTCACTAAACTGTCTAATTTTCCCCATTGTGACCTCTGATGGACATTTAACACCATAAAGACTCTATGCGAACTTATTTTTATCGCACAGTTTTTGCCACATGATGCTATGCACAGCACAGCCTATGGCACGGCACGGTGTCTGTCTGTCATGTTCAATTGTTCATGTATTCTATCAAAACATATGAAATGCTTTGTTTAAAGCTTAATGGACCCTCATGAAACTGGTCTTTGTTGAGATGAACTCCTCGATGTAGGCATCATTGGATACAGCCTGGCTAGCCAATTACTTGGCAAAGTGGTCCAGACAAACTAAGCTAAGTGAAATAATACACAACGCAAAAAACCTAAACAACTAAACCTACTGAAACCAAACTGGCCCTGGTTCAGGTCGCCTTTTATGCCATCCGGCCAAGAAATGGATTGGGCCTATCCTATAGCAGCCCTGGGACCCACACGGGGCCATAGTAACCATGCCTGTACCTTGTACTGTTACTGAAATATTAGCACTAGTTATGACCATGACAGCTGTTCAATTCAAATACTATTGTTTTGTTGCAGGTGATAAATGAGGTATGGTATTCGCCCTGGAAAGGTTTCAGCAGCTGAAGTGACCTTTGATGATAAAATTTAGCCATTTTGTGACAGTTCATGAGTTTGCCAGATGGACAGAATGGCTAGAGCATATACTGCACTTGCATACAATGCACCATGCAGTACATAGCAACAACAACAGAATTATTTACACCAACTTACCGGCAACAGCTGCATCAACATCGGAGTTGAAATGTCTGGAATCATCTACAGAAATTCAACACATTGAAGGACCAAATATATCCAAAAGCATAAAAGCTCATTCAAATACGTTTACTACATAAAACACATAACATTGGACAGCATCCAGTACATCCACATACAACACAAAAAAATAATGCGTTTATATTTAATAGAACAGTAACACATAAGGAGTTAATAAAAAAACTCATTAGAAATCATATGTCATAACTCAGTTTGTTGCCATAAAATATTGCATTGTTAATGGGATCCATTTCCCATTACACAGTGTCACACAAGTATTGATGGGACATTTTACAATTTTTTCAGTCACATGGATTGTCAGAATGATTCGTGCCAAAAATTATGAAAGTTGTCTAAATTTGTCAAAGTTACGGCCAAAATACGGTCGGTCCCTTTTTCGGACACAGTGTAGAAATGTTAGCCAATTTAAATAAAAATTTCACACAATATAGCTGACAGAATGCTGAATGTACACATCTGAAAATAATTTTTTTTGTCTTTTTGTTAAATTTTCTTTGTCAGCAACAATTTAAAAAAGATGTTAGCAAAAGTGCCACTACAGCAACAGAATTTACTGTTGAAGATCAATATTTATAGAATGGACTCAGGCATAACTTCCAAACTGCCAGCCGTTGCAGCAAACTTTCTCCGATTACAGAAATTTTTACTACTTCAATTAGCCTACTGCACGGAGGTCAGTTATCCACTATCAGTCCGCTCAGCAGACAATATGACTTGATCATCTTTAGAGACAGAGGCCGATCAGCCGCGACGACGTGTATAGTGCACCACTCACACTGCTGTTCTGCAGTTCCTGGACACGTCAAGCAACGACGACAAAGTCGCCAACGACTTTGACATGTATCTCACTATAGCAGTCAACTGTAAGAGCACAGTGGACAGCATGCAGTCCTGGAAGATGCACGACACCTGCACGTACGGATTATGGATAATGAGGGCATTGCTGGCAATGTAGGTACTACAGGTACACTGCTAGTCTACTATCTCCTCTTTGGGACCAGTGAAATGCCTGTTTGGAACCCAATTGAATCCACAATCCTGAACCGGGACTTCTCAATTCTGGGAGCTAACATCCCTCGTAAAATGCACTGTAAGTCACCTGCTGAACTAGAGCAGCAAGATAAACACTCAGTACAGCACACTGCACATTCAGTTGAGAATACAACGACGGTTTGCTTAAAGGAGCTTCACCAAGTAAACCTACACACATTAACACAATAATATTCATTTCAATGATAATTATTAGTATGGCTGCTGTCGCAGACAGGCACGCGATGCTTCGTATCTGTCTGTAGTTAGCTTTAACAGTACAATACCTTGAACGCAGTCTTTTATTATTGGTTATTTCCGCTTCAGATTCACCAATGCATACAATTAATTTCTGTTCTATTGCCTTCGGCCTATACCCGTCAACTAATAAAATCGATGTCCAGGCTTGGTGTATACACAAGATTCACTGATGCTGGCACTTCGTCATCAGTCTGCATGATACACAAACGCTCTTGCAGTCACAGATCGCAAGGCAATATATTTGTCAAAAATCGTGATTTTATGGGGTCCCCATCAAAATATTGCCATAACACTTGGTACGGAAAAACTAGAATGGTATGGCTACCCGATGGTGAAAAATATTAAAGATATGTTTACTTATTTTGACAGAATGTACAAACGTGACAGACGCCGCATGACGGCATAGGCCGCACTAATGCATAGCATTGCATGGCAAAAAATGAACAACAATTTGCTCATAACGATAACAGACTTAAAGCCATAACTTGTAAATGCCCATTTGGCAACTGTTAACAGAGAACACCAACATCTAATAACTACTGAACTCAGCAATAACGCCACAATAAAGTACAATTATGATAGTTCTACACACATAAGTATATTGTCATCAGTCACTAGCATCACTAAATTGTGGATATTGCTCACTTGCTGCAACTGATACGCATAATGCATTCATTACTAAACTAAACACGTTACAATGACCAGCATCCAAGCTATTATGATTGATTAATCTCAACAAAGTCTACTGAGTTTTGCAGATAATGGTAAGGAAGTAAAATTACGTACTTTTACATCGGCATGTGCTAACTATGTACCTGGCTCATCCGACAAGGTCTGCTGATTTTCATACACTCGACACTGCTCAAGTCTGTGTAACAACTTCTTGAAGTTATTCAGCACTTCCGCAAAACAATACAACACCTCAGTTCTCATACAATGAACACACACTAGCTCAACCAATAGCGGCCTACAATCTAAAGTGGCTATGAACTGGAATATATCCCACCAGTCACAATTTTGACATTGTCGACTAATCTCTTGGACCTCCATCGATGTAGTGGAGAGAGCGAGTCTGATATCTACAGGAAGACTGACCTAACATGATTCATGTACAAAGGCACTTGACCATAACATCCGACATTTCTTTATCAGTTTGTAGACCAGGATTAGACATTACAGTATCTACTTACTCCGAATTTGCTGTACAGCGTTAACACATAGAGCTGTCAATGCTTCAATCAATGGCGTTTCTACCATATAATGCATATTCCCTGTACTTCACACATCACCAATCAACCTCCAGTCAGTTCTCTTATTACAACGAGGCTACTAACTCTATGGTGTCAAAATGTCACACACAATCTTGGCCTCAAATCGGTGCAAAGGTCCGTTCAAGATGGCATCATGTCGTGGAGACGGCCATGCTCTGTGAAGGGTGTACCACCTAAGATGATGATGAAACATTCCAACAAACTTGCACAAAACATTTTCACATGGCTCTTATTTAGAATTCAACACACAACTGAACACAACAATTTCAAGAAGCACAAAGATTAAACAGATTAGGACAGAATAACCAACACACACACAGCAGGTGCCACTTTCCTGGTGAATCGGAGTTTGGCAGTTGGCCCTCGATTTTTCTTCTCCATATATTCCAAACTTGCACACTTTCTTGGCACAGGCCAGAACTTTTTATGACTCCCTTGACCAAGTCTTCCTCGGATGAAAGGGTGTTTGTGAAAACTGAAAGGCAGGGTATGTACAAGTTGTGTGAGAAGTTGTCTGACATATATGAGAGATATGAACGATGAAATCGAGGAACTTGCAGCATGAAGCAAACTTAATGGAACCAAAATCACTGTGACCAGATGGATACAAGGATTTACATTCAAAGAAAAGAAGAATAGAAAAGCTAATCAACTCGACATGGGTCCAGAACGATGCCTCCACCAAGCCTCCAAATCTCTTTGGCCTCATGTCATGTAACTTTGATTCTATGACCTTTGCATCTGAGCTGTTGCGACACAATTGGCATTTACCGTAATATGTGCCTGACAGATTTGGTTAAAATTCGTCATAGTTCTCGAGATATCTCGCCGGAAGGGATTTCTGTAACCTATTTAGGCCTCATGTGACTTTGACCTTTGACCTCTTGACCCCAAAGTTGATCGTCTCATGGCCTTGTCCCATGGACAACTTGTGCCAACTAGCATCAAAATCTGTAAATTCTATTTCAAAATATTGTGTTGACAAGTTTGGTAAGAGACGAATGAATGAACGGATTAACAAACGGTCAATATGAGAACATTTAATGCCTGCCAGTCTGGCCTTGTGGAAGTGTGAAAAGTGCTGAGCTTAAAGAACTGTTAGGAACAGAACAATTCAGCTCTGTGATTATGACGGATAAATCTAGATGGATTAGATATGTCGAACATAAAGATGACTCCAATTGGGTAAAGCAGTGAAAATGATGGAGGCAGATGCAACTAGGCAGAACAATCAACACATACGAGCCTGTAATCATTATAATCTTTAAAAACCAAACAAGCAGTCATACCTGAAACAGAGTTTTCCTTAAGAACGGCATTTAATTTTGGATCCAAAATTGGAGTTTTACAGTGAACATTATACAACTTTGACGGCAGTTTTCTCTTAGCTCTTGGACGTTGCATCTCTGCATTTTTCTGCTACAGTGTTACAACACAGTGTTACTTCACATTCCATTTACATGTTTCACTTGCATGCAAGCTGTGATAACAAAGAACAAATCCATTCAGTTCTGTACGACTTACAACAGACTGGCACAGTAACACCATTACTCTGTCCATTCACGTAACATTTAGAAATGTATGTTAACGTATGCAAGAAAATTGTTCGGATTAAGCAATAATTAATTCTGAAAACAGGACAACCTTTTATGCTATTACAGCACATCTGTCCCAGCCGGCACAGCATGGTTTATCAGTAGTTTAGAATTGGTTTAGAATACGTTAAAACGGACACAAACGTTTAGCTAACCACTTCTAAACATTATGTAAACATTTATCGCTAGTTTAAATCCATTCATTTAAGAAAACGTTTAGATTTAAACTAACGATAAATCTTTACATAATGTTTAGAAGTGGTTAAGAAAACGTTTTAACTCAAACTAAACGTTCGATATACGGACATTCTAAACCTATTCTAAACGCAATCGTAAATGTTATATAAACATTTGCTAAACGTTTGTGTGCCCGCTGGGGTAAATGCAATGGAAGTACCAATGCATCACATCACTAATCCAGACACGAGGCAAACACCAGACTTACCAGAAGTGACATCTGCCGACAGAAAGCCTCTGGAACAGTTTGTCCAGGTACGCACATCTCCAGCTCAACTTGCTGACCTTCTATTACCAAATTCTCCAACTGGCGGCAAGCATTCTCCGCAGTAACACCATCAGCAAACTCAACAATAGCAAAACCAACAGGTGTGTCATCCTTTCGAGCCACCTAGATCATAAACATTAATATCACATTAATTCTTATTAGGTGAGCAAGCACACATGCAGAGGCTTTATACTAGGGATGTCATAATTCTGCACCAAAAAATTACAAATTCTGCAAGCGATTTGCAAATTCTGCGCACCATTTTGCGAATTCTGTGCAAATTCTGCGCAACATTCCAACCCGTTTTTTCTATGGTAAAATTGTCTGTGACACCAGTGTACTATCCAGAGTATCGTGGCTTGTTGGTCCACTTAAGTTAAGAGTTACTATTCAACTTACACTGTTGAAAATGCATTGTGACTAGCGGCTGGCTAGTATACAGATGTCAGCTGGTGTCACTCTTGCAGGTAGTTGTGCATTTTGCGGAGGCAGTAAAGTTGTTGGGCATGAGTCGTGTGACTCTTGACTCTGCGTTGACATTTAATCAATTTTAACCGATGTAAGTGAAAGGGTTAACAAAAATGAGCAAAATTTTCGCATTTTCTGTGCCATTTGGTAAGTTTTCCTCAATTCTGCACCCCAAATTTTGCGCAGGGTGGCCAATTCTGCGCAAAATTCTGCATGCGCAGAATCGTGACATCCCTACTTTTTACAAGCAAACAGCCTTAAAACATGGCAAATGAGCAAGTTTACAGTTACCAAGGAATTGTCACTGCAGATAATGAAGAGCCATGCACTGATTTTGATTGCTATGCCAATAATGACAGATTAATAACAAAACACGAAATTCATAATGCAGAGCACACACCACACTATTTATATTTCCTACATGTATAAACATAACACACAGAAGCAAATGAAAAACCAAGAAAACAAACTGACCAACAGCAAGTTAGCTAAACTGTGTTACAAAAACTATACCATTTTGTTTTCTTGCACAACTTTAAAGGCAACCAATATAAATAAAATTTCAGATGATACAGCTGAAGTAAAGCTGATTCTACACACCTGAAATTTGTCTACTCTATTGCTTAAATGCTCTCTGCTAACAGCAATGTAAAGTGGATATGTAAAAGTGCTGTTCCAGTAATGACATTTATCGTTAAAAATAAACATTTAATAAAATGTGTGTTCACAACAGGTTACACATGTAGATAGTTATGTGATGATCAACATTAGCACGTGTGCTGTATTTAGTGCATTTGCTGTATTTTATTCAAATTTTGCACTCTGCAAATGTCTTTAATAATAATAACAACAGGTCAAAGTAACTTGACAAAAAGCGCCTCACAGAGTTAGGGATCACACTGGTTAGGGATCACCCCAGGGGGTCGAAAGTTGTACCATTGAATTCCTGGGGTAGGGTTTCCTATTAGTGTTCCATAGTAACTATAGGCCTAGGATGCA
>Ga0209339_1000446_pt1 | contig 15205 bp, 6 predicted proteins | sample OlaalgELextract3_FD_187376 | JGI IMG/M metagenome (GOLD analysis project Ga0209339, IMG submission 187376) | Olavius algarvensis symbiont microbial communities from Tuscany, Italy - Type A ELBA extract 3 (SPAdes) (version 2) | ecosystem: Host-associated > Annelida > Digestive system >... | reverse complement strand
CTCAAAAACCAAAAGGCCTAGGAAGACGAAACTTTGCACAGGGGTACCCCAGGTCACATGCGACTCCCACACCGACTTCAAGGTCAAAAGTCAAGGTCACAGGGCGGGGGCATATTGTGGCGGCCACCTAGCCGCACAGCTTGTTAGATGAAGTTAATGTCCGTACCATGGAAACTTTGTAATTTAGAGTTTTTATAGTCCCAAAGCTGCACTGAGGATCTTGGTGGTGCTTTGCTCTCGTTTCTCCGTCGGTTTATGCTTTAGATTACTAGTTACCACTGCTGCGGTGGAGGTTATGCAAGCAGGTTAGCTTGTGTGTCATTTACTATGTCTGTCCATGTGCAGGATTACTGCAGAAATAATCGGCTGATTTCATTGAAACATGATGTTGTGATACGGCCTACCGATCGGAAGAACTGATTAACTTTTGATGGTGAACCGGTCCTGGATACGGATTCTGGATCACTTCTGCACTTACCTCACCGTCGCAGAATAGTGGATTTTAGGAGACTTATTAGCATTTCTCATACAGTCAAAAGCCTATTTTCATGACACTCAATGAAATGACTGATGCTGACGAGGTAATGAATCCACAACTTCTTGGGAGCGATCCGGCAGACATCCAGATCCGAATCTGGATTAATCAGGAAATCTGGATTCGAATCCTGGATCACTTTTGGTAGAGGTTAGAGACCCAGTCTAGTTGATTGTATGCTGTCCATTAAGTCTGATCTATTGCTGCTTACAGGCGAGGAAGTCAGAAGTGCCAAGCTCTGTGTCTAATGTGGACATAAGCCGTCATAATATCAGTGGTGATAGCAGTGTCATACAAGGACTGAATTCGCATGTCTACAGTGCCGATGCAAACGCGGGAGATTCTTATGGATCTTCCGTCGCAGAGACCAACAACGTCGAGTCGTCTCCATTATTTTCCAGTCCATCGCCGGCTGTGCGCACCGACGACGAAAGAAATGATGTGATACAGAATATTGTCGGCTTGTTGAAGCAGGATGCTGGCCGCAATCCCGTCGCATCCGTCAACGAGAATACAAAAGTCGATAAAACAACTGGCTTCATATGGGACTTGGATGATGTTGAAGACTGGTTGGGAGAGCTGCAGTCAGCTACGGAGCCAGCTGCAGCTTCCGTTGTTCTAGATGAAACATCTGCGTCACAGCCATCTACACTGCCTGTATACAACAGACCTATCGACAGCGTTCAGCTGTCAGCTGTGTCGCGCTCTGGTCTTGCTTACTGTCGCAACAACATATCTCTGACATCAAGTTCTCACTGTCGCCATTCAGGTTACTGCTCACAATGCTGTTTGTAACCTCACACCAGTGATAACCGGCAACGTTTTGTTTTTGGTGGTCTTCAGGGGCATAGCTGGCTGGGATATGGGGTCGCAGGACAGTCTCAGAATGCACCAAATCCAGTTTTCGGCTGGAGCTCCCGCTGGGTACCACTGGGGGAGGTTATGCCGCTCCCCCAGACACCCTAGTCGGCTGGGGATGGAACATATTTCTCTCCCCCTTAATGCCTTTGTTATCTCGATCTCGCTGCCTTCAGTGCCTCGCTTCTTGACACCCATTTCGTAAATCGTGGATCCGCCCCTGTACTGCACAGAAATGTTGAAAACATGGAGTAATGTGAGTGGTTAACGTTTGGAACCAGAAGGTGGAGGTCAACTTCATTTCTGTGCATGAAATTGCATTCGGCTGTAACGTCATTATCGTGTTTGTTTTGTTGCAGGAGGTAGAACAACGAAAGATGCTAGCGTGCTGACTGATCCAGTTTGGGTTCTGCCCAAACTGCCATGCTCCAGCGACTTACCACCAGCATCCTGCATGATGCAAAGCAATGCTGATTACAGGTATACTGGTGGTTATAGCCACCGAAGTAGATGCAGTCTGCGCAAGAAACATACCTGCGATGATCGTTTCTGGAAAGTAAGATCACGCAGCAGGTCATCTTTGAGCTCCGTCTCAACTTCAGGTGGCAGACGCAACCACATGTCGTCCTGTCAGCATGAAGCTAGGTCCAGGCAGCGTGCATCGCAATATAAGTCGCTATGCCGATCATTCAGGTCACATCGTCCACTGATGGAAAATCGCTCTTCTTCACGTAGTTCATCATGCGAGGGATGTGAAACTAACTGTCGTCATTACAGCAAAGCAAGAAAGGCTTCTCGTTCATGCAAGAGAAAATGGCACCAGCCGCAAATGACCAACACATCAAGGCAAAACACTGAGCTATATGAAAATATTAGATCAGATAAGAAGAACAGGTATTGTTCTGGGTACGAGAGATCCAGGTCAGTGTCAAGAGAATGCTGTGTTAAGTTTGTTCCTGCTCGTGTCGGAGCGATGCGTCAATCATTACCAGTGGCCACATCAAGGAAGAGGTCGCAGCAGTATTCAGGATCAAATGCTCAGCCATCAGATGCCCAGTTTCGCTGTACTGACTCGCATTCCAGCAAAGAAAGAGAGGCTTCACTATCATGTCTGAGACAGTGGTGCAGGCTGCAAATGACCAGCAGATCAAGGCAAAACACTGGGCTGTGTCAAAATTTTGGATCAGATAAGAACAGAAATTGTTCTGGGTACGAGAGATCGAGATCATTGTCAGAAGAACGCTGTAATAACTTTGTTCCTGCTCGTGTTGGAGCGATGCATCAGTCCTCATCAGCACCCACATTGAGGATGAGGTCACAGAAGTATTCGGGATCACGTGCTCTCTCGCCGCGTGTCCACTTTCGTCGTTCCAACTTTCCCGTTTCCAGCTTATCCCGTGTTGGAAACATGGATCATTTCTCATCTCGCAGATCGACAGCGGCCACACCAAGCAGGACTGCACAGCAGTATTCAGGATCACGTGCTCTTTCGCCATATGTCCACTTTCGTCGTTCAGACTTTCCCGTTTCCAGCTTATCCCGTGTTGGAAACATGGATCATTACTCATCTCGCAAATCGACAGCGGCCACACCAAGCAAGACGTCACAGCAGTATTCGGGATCACATGCTCTTTTGCCACGTGTCCACTTTCGTCGTTCCGACTTTCCTGTTTCCAACTTATCCCATGTTGGAAACATGAATCATTTCTCATCTTGCAGATCGGCAGCAGCCACACCAAGCAAGACGTCACAGCAGTATTCGGGATCACGTGCTCTTTTGCCGCGTGTCCACTTTCGTCGTTCCGACTTTCCTGTTTCCAACTTATCCCATGTTGGAAACATGGATCATTTCTCATCTCACAGATCGGCAGTGGCCACACCAAGCAGGACTGCACAGCAGTATTCAGGATCACGTGCTCTTCCGTCACCTGCTTCATTTAGTCGTTCCCACTTTCCTTTTCCCAGTGTGTTACGTCCCCATTCCAGTACGAAGCCTGGGACACCTTGGTAACCAGTGCTGAGATGTCATGCTGTCACCGTAGATGGAAGGCTTTTTTTGCAGATTTTGGACTCCAGTATCATGCCTGTAATTGTGTGATTTATATCCTCTTCAGTTGGCTTATCATATTCAGTGCAAAACCGACAGTGAAGACGAACAGTATGCTTACAGTATTTTCTGTTGCTTCTGAACAGTATTGAGGTATTCATATGTTACACTGATAAGTTGTTGTGAGTTATGATGCAAGTTGTGATTAGATTATTGACCTAGTGAATCTACAGGCAAAGCAGTTAGCAGTCTGCTTTCATATAATATAACACAGTTTAACTGTATTCATGCAGTTACTAATTTTTGTATCAGAAATAAGGTAACTTTTACAGGAACAAAGTTAATGGCATTGATGATTGTCATTGTGGTAGCCATTTATTTTAAATAGGGATGTGTGGAAAACCAAAATTCGGTTTTAAAAACCGAACCGTCCAAAAAAATTGGCATCTGTTCGGACGGTTTTCTGAGATAAACTGCATGCAATCCGCCATTCAAATAAAAGTGAATAGAAGTAGCTTTACTTGCATTAAATGAGCAGATAAAGAACGTTTTAAAACACGACAACAACACAGTTTAGCGTATAGATTTTAGAATACAATTACATTACTTACTCGTTGTGATTGTCAGTGACAGTAATGCTGTAATATTTGCTGTAAATTAACTACTCCGCTATTGCATGAGTAGTAAATAACTGTAATACCAGAACCGAACCAAACTCATTCCGAATTGAATCCAAGATTTTAAAAAAAACCGAAACCGAAGTTTAAAAAAATCTATTCCGCACATCCCTCATTTTAAGATCTCAATCTTGTATTTTAGCAACTGTTTATTGTTTGATTTACATTTATAAGTTGTTTTGAATTTGGTTTTTGCTTCTTATAATGTTCATGTATACAGTGTTACCAGTCATATGCCGTACTAATTAAAACATTGAAGATATAAAAGCTTAAGTTAGTTATAGGCTAGAGGTCATGCACAGCAAGTGTATGCATTATTTTCCGGTTAAAGATTGGGTTCACCTGGCTTAAGTCCAGACACAAAGTCTTTACTGTTATTAGTTCAGTAGTACATACAGGTGAAACGATGAACGTAGCTTGCCACGATCACTTGGCCACGAGTTTGTTTTACGTTTGTGGAATTTTCAGTGCTTTACAACACTGGTAGTTGTGGTTTTTTAATGCGTGAAGCTGTATGATCACACTGGTGTTTTGCAGCCACTTGGCCATGAGTTTGTTTTACGTTTGTGTAATTTGCAGTGCTTTACAACACTGGTAGTTGTGGTGTTTTAATACGTGATGCTGATGATCCTTGAAATTCGAACTAGTACTGATGATGACAGTGTTTGCACATTTTAATTGTCATACTGTTACTGTTACTAAAGTATTATGTGTATTTTTTATGTTTGTGCTGCTTAAATTAGTACATTGGACAACGTTTGGTAATAGTGATTTGCAGCATTACCGTACCCGGTTTAGGAACTGGGTACCCGGTTGCAATTACCTGGGTACCCGGACCCAGTTTCAAATTCAATCTGACCAAATAATGCAAGTAACGAAAACCCGAGCTTGGGGGGTCGAGGCATCACAACTTATGATATTGGTGGTTTCACTGACTAAGGACATTGAAGGAAATTGGAAGGAAATACTCAGGGAATTGAACGACGAAGTTTGTGAATGTGAAGTCAAAAGTACATTAGAGCTACAATACTGTTTAACGTTGTGAACAGATGCAAATACAGGACAAAATTGGTGGTATTTTGTATGATCACAATGGAATACCGGCGGATTTGGAACCGGTTAAGGAATTTTGGAACCAAGTCCGGTAACCCGGTTCCGACTACAAATCACTAGTTGGTAATTATCTCTAATAGTTGATGTAGCAGTAAATGTTAGTGCTCGTTGAAGTGTGCCATGGTACATACGGATAGTGAATTTGCACAAAATTACATGTAATGTTACAGTGTGTATGCAAAAAGACAAAGCCAACTAATTTTTAGCACGGCATCGTCAAACCGCAGCTAAATGTTCAAATTTTTGGCATAGCTATTTGAGGAAAATTTGCAAGTCTGGCTATGACTGTTTTCCACCTCACCTGTGTAATGCCCGTACCTGGTAAACCGCTTCAGACAAGTTGCATTTTGACGATAAACAGAACAGACAGTAAAAATCACACGTTCAGAAATTTATTGAACCATGAATCCATCGCAAAATGTCTATGACTTAAGCAGAGAGACGGTGTGCCACTAACGGCTGCAATAACAAATAAATGGTCCAGCTTTCTCCACTTGACTAATATTCTCTGTTTCTGTTCCGCAAGAAGTCATTATTACGTAACGTGCTTTGGTGGAAATCCAACTGCAGTTGTGGAGTCAGGAATAAGTCCTTGTCTTCCAAATTTTACAAAATTTCATCCGTGTTGGCTAAAATTATGCTAAAAAATCTTGCTTGCTTTGTTTTTTTTGTGTGGTTCTACTGGAGTTGTGAAGACTATGCAGATTGTAGTCACATTTCATTGATATGCTGCTTTATTTTTTGAAGACATTTTGCAATTGTTACAAGTCTTTCATTTATAAGCGGCGTGGATTAGGGCCGTTGTTTTGTTCTAGACTGCATCGCAAAAGTACCCGCCTTTATATTTTTTGTATAGCTACGTAAAAAATGAACCATTTCAGTAATTTTTGGTACAACGATTTCCGAGAAAATTATCTGTGTTGTGAATTTGTGCACGGCACCTGAAAAATGTCACCATTGTTAAAAGAAATGCCGACCAGTTTTGGCTTAGTTTGTAGCATGTTATATTACTGTAAAACAGGAAAGTTTCGTGAGCAGGAAACTCGCAAATTTCGCATTTGGATAAAATTCACGAAATTTTCTGCCGCAAATATTTGCTTATACTGTATAACGTTAGTTTACCCGTGCAACTTAGAACATTTTCTAGTACAGCACTCAGCATTAGTCAGTCATAAAGACTGCATTTCTGAGTTTGTAACACATTTGTTTATTGTTGTTTATTGGTCCGACATGAAGTACTGATAATTCAGTCATGCAGTTGTTTTAATGTCAGTGTCCTATAACAGTGTCAAATTAGTTTGGATAAAAACCGCAAATGTTTCCCGACACGAAATCATCCAAGATCGTGAAATATGCAAAAGTTTCCTGCCTCGGAACTTTCCTGTTTTACAGTATTATAAACATATTTTACTGACGTAAAGATTGCAAAGTTGCCAGATCTGTTTGGTTTTCTTTGCAGTGTTCATCAGTTATGCTTTCGCTACACTGTGACAGTCGGAATCTTTTCAGTTATAATCTATAAATTTATACATATACATACAGAAATAATGCTGATCTTTATTATTATTATTACCGGGGTATTATAACTGCTAAGATTATAGTGACACTATCGCAAAAAAATGCTGCAGGGGCACTGATTATCTGTGCATCTTTCAGGTTAATGCCGCAGTTTGAAAAAATTTACAACTTTCTTGATGATGTTGTTTACCAAAAATTGGTTTATTTTTGACAGTTGTTCAGAAAATGAAAGGTTGGTGTTTTTTAACACACTGTATGTGGCATAGCACACAGAAGCAGCAAATTGTTTTTAGTTTTGTCGCCATTGTAACGACAATATTCAGAGCTTCCAAGCTAAGCAAGTATTGTTACTGAACTAATTGTGTGTATGGCCAGTCACTGGTTTGTTCATTGTTGATTCTTCAGTTTTCTTTTGTTTTTATATCAGTATAATGTCAGTGCTGTCATTTTTTAACATAGCAGTTTTGGTAACAATTTGATATTGGTTTATTTTTGTAATTTTACTAGAAAAAAGTTTTTTGCACTCATTTTATGTTGTGATACCATGCCAGATCCAGACGATGTAGCTCTGGTGGCTATAGGATAGGCCTGATTTGTTTCCTGGCCAGATGGTGTAAAAGCCGACCTTAACCAGATTACAGTTTTAGTAGGTTTAGTATAATGTTTTGCTAATACCAGCCAAGTTATTGGTTAGGTAGACCAGCTTTTTTTCCACGAGTCTAGTGATTGCCTGGGAAGATAGTCTCTAAAATGACCTATAACGTGTTGAGTTAGCCGTTAAACTGTTAGGCGTACTGAATATTTACGAGACGGTGTATTTACAGCAATATAAGTGACCTTATTAATGGTGTTCAAGAATAATGAGTAGTGTCAGATACAGCAGACCCTGACTAGTGATGTGGATCTATATTTGCAAAAATAAGCAAGCATGATTTTTCTGCCATTGCTGATCTAATCCGAAAGTTTCATGAAATAGCTGGCAACATCTCCGGTTGTCTTGCTCACAAATTGACACAACTAAAAACAGTACCATGCCAGAGTAAAGTAACAAATATAAAATAAAACAGGTTTACTGTGAACTGAAAACTGTTTCTGAATTACTGACGCCAGCTAGAGACTTTAGTTCTAATTACCACATCTCTCAGAATGGTCTGTGACAAAATTTTTGTTACTAATTCTCTGCATGCAGTAGAAAATAATTAGCGATAATTTTCGGGAACGTACGAACTACTAGTACACTAAGCCTACCTTGGGTAGTTGTATGGAAAGCTCTGTACTGATGCATCAGACAAAACACTGTTCGACGTGGTTCACTGTCACAGAACTTTTGTTTCATGCATAGGTGACTGAACATTGCACACGGCAAAATGTAAGTCAACTATCAGACAGTCATACTGTGCAGCAGTTATCAACTTCTCACAATCAACATATACAAACGGCACATCAATACGAGTGTCGGCTGCCGATGTGGACGATTGAGATTAACTAAGTTATGTCAGTCTCGCATCTTCTTGCAGTTTACTTACTATTAATGCTTTATTGCTCAGACTCCGATAACGCTGGTGGACAATTCTTGAAACTTTGCAGCCAATGACAAATCATAAAGGTTCATCAACCGTACTAACACGTTTTAGTAGCAGACACAAAAATCAACGAGCCCTTCACAATATCGAGAAAACATAATTTTGACAATTTTTGTACAACTGTAGAACGGCAGCACAGTGTATTTGGCTGACAGCACACAATGCACTGGCAGATCCAGAGTTTAGGGATGTGACATTAGCCGATGCCCTCCCAACATGTACCAATTTTTGACGAACTTATTGTGTACCGGGGATGTAAAGGCTCACGTTAATTTAAAAACACCATCACAGAATGCACCAAAATTTTATTTGGAAAGGGGCGTAAACCCAGTGGCAGGGGCACTGGGCAACCCCGTTTCACAGTTCTGGATCCATCATTAGAACAGTGGTTCTTACTCCAGTCATCACATTTGGCAGTATCACTTATCTTTGGTTTGTTTATCGGGAGGTATAAAATAAGGACTGCTGTACTTAGGGTGTCCAACGTCGGGATCAATTTTGGCATTTGGAAACTTCTTGCAGTACGCTTCATAGGCTTCCTGGAGACGCTTCACGAAGTGCTGGCGTTTACCAAGTAATTTCTCGCGTTGTAGCCTCAAGTATTTATGCTGCCACTGGCCGCTCAGTGCCGTCGTGCCGCGGAAGTAAGTATTCATATGCAGCGGTACGGTATACGCTTTGCATTTCCGCCAATATCCAATACCGAGTTCGTTGTACGCCCAGCGCTGACCGGGTTCACAACTTTCACCGGTTTCCAGTTTGCTGTAAGCTATGTCGCGCTCTGCTACCACGTCCAGCAGGTTCTCCATACTCTCCTCAACCTGTCGACCCAACAACATTCAATGTGTTGCAATTTTTACAAAATTTTTACATTTGCCAAGGACGAAGTTATGCAGTCAAGCTAGTTGTTCTGTCATTCTGTCTGTGTGCAGGACTACTGCAAAAGTAATCGGTGATTTTTTTTTTGAACTTGGTGTTATGATTGGGCTACCAGTCGCAAGAACTGATTCCAATCACTTTTCCACTTCCCTCACCATTGCAGAATAAGAGATTTTAGGATATGTATTAGCATTTATTATTATTATTATTAAGGTCATTTGTAAAGTGCAAAATTAGAATAAATACACCAAATGCGCTAAGTCAGCAGTTAAACAGAAATGTCTCCAGTTTGGCTTTGAAAACATCCAGCGAGATGGCAGGTGACCGAAGTTCAGTAGGTAATCTGTTCCAGACAACTGGTCCATTGACAGCGAAACTTCTCTTCCCGTAGTTAGTCTACGTGCGACGAAAGTCACCAACCATTTTCACGACATTTGGCGAAATGACCGACGCCGACAAGGCAATGAGTCTACAACATTTTGGAAGCGATCCGGCAGACATCTGGATTAATCCAGAAATCTGAATTTGAATCCCGGATCACTTTCGGTTGGTTAGACGCCTTGGCGGAGGTTTGCGCTCTCTGAGTACAGTCTCGTTATTTTTTGACGAGTATCATTGCAACAGATCACACGAGTCAATTAGAGGTGGGAAAGAACCCTCACTGCTAGGGTTCGGTTCTCATCGGGTTCTAACAAAAGTAAGGGTTCGGTTCGAGTTTTTCACAAGTGCAGAAAATTTGGGTTCGGTTCCGTTCTTATATTCTCAGTTTTGAGTTCAGTTAGGTTCTCTATGAGTTCGGCTGTTTGACGATTTTAAATTTAACTGTACCTCAGTGATCACAAAATCGTTCAGTGCTATTTGTAAACTAATGTAAAAAAATTAAAACCAAGCATTAAAGTCGTGTGCCACTAAAGTCCATGCAGCCTGACATCAAAATTCAAATATTCACAAATGTACCGGCTAATGTACAAATTTGCTGAACCCAACCACTACCTCAGTCAGAAGGTTCAGGTTCATCACATTGATGGTTCGGTTTGGTTCGAGTTCTACATATGTTTTCTCCACGTGAGTTCTAGTTCAGTTCGGTTCTTCCCAAAATGTGGGTTCTAGTTCGGTTCGATTCCCATCTCTAAGAGTCAATGGCATCGGCACTAATGACTGAAACCAGCCTTGATGACGTCCACCCGATATGACCTGACCTGTTACAATTATTATGCAGCTGTGCCTGTTCCCAGCTGTACCAGGCAACATTACAGAACAGTCCATCCTGTGCATATCCCTAACTCAGGAATGAAAAGTTGTAGAGAGCCCGGAAAGGTGACCCATATCGTGGCTGAAAATTAATATCACGGTGGTGCCAATTAGACTTAGCAATTCAGATTAGTGCGGGATAAGTTGGTTCCTTGGCTCAGCCGTAGAACATTGGTCTTTGACCAGCGAGCTTTCGCTGTCATGCGCTCGACCTACAGCTGACGGGTGACCACTTATGTGGGTAAACCGTCCGCTATATGTCAGCCAACTACGCCAACTCAGCCTTTCATCCTTTTCGGTTCGATAAATGAGTAGTAAGCTGCAACTAGATGTTGTCACCACAGTCCGTGGCGGCGCCATCTGGTGAATGCAAACGAAGGCTGAAGGCAGGCATGGTGTTGTTGGCAGGTTAAACTGTGTGATCCATGTCTGAGCACCTTGAGGACGAGATACTTGTCATCTAGGGCGCTATATAAATCCACATACCTTTACCTTTACTTTTATAAGATTCACTAAGTTTCACTGCTATCACTGTGCATCTTACAAATGTCTACTAGTAACAGAACAATAGTATTTACGCTTGAAGTACTACACCTTCTCCAGTCGTTCGGGATTCGGGAAAAGTTCACACTGTCGTTTATATTCTTCTTCCATTGTCATCACCATGTTGCGTTCTTTAAGCAGCACGTACCTGCAACATCATCAACCAGAATGTCAGCAGCTCTCAATATCATCAGCTACACTCACTATGAACTGAAACAACACATCGTATAATAATTAGTGTTTCAATCCACTGACAGGGTGACCACTCTCCACTGCCCAGTGAAATTACCTGACATTTCCCTCACGGTTCACGGCACTCCTCCGCGGCTGTCTAATGTCTACTACTGTTTTATGCACTATATAAGGTAACCCAGGGACACAGCTAGGATTTTAATAATGTGGGGCTGAAGCACAAAGCAGGGACTAGTATGGAACGCATCAGGATTGAGGATTTACCCTTTCCATAAATTTTAGGGATAATTAATACTTAAAATTGCAGTGTCCCGGTGCACTCTGGTGCACTTTTTCTGAAGTTCATATTCATAATGCCCTATCCAGCCTAAAATAGATTATGGCCTTAACTTCATTGGGGGTAAAGTTATTTGTTGGGATTATGTTTCAACCCCCTCCCCTCAACCAATGCACAGATACATCAGTGAGCCGACCACACTGGCCTAGAGATATAATTACACTAGACTAACCTAGTGTGATCATATCACCATCCTATATACTAAATTAGCACAAAATGATGATCGGTTTTTCCAAAATATCAAAGTGAATATTTAGTATGTACAATGTAACGTACTGTACCACAGTTTGTGCAGATCTTGATTACTCTTCAAACGAAGCTCATCCTTTTTCCATGGCCGACCTTAAACAGTTACAAGTTCGGGAGCAATAACAATAAGACAATGGGCAAATCAAATGCTTAACAGTTCAACAGTTCGTTTTGTTAATACATCTGAATGTGTTTGTTTCAATGCATAAGACTGAACGTTATATTGTGTTAAATGTCATAAAATTCTCATACATTGTTACTAAAAAAACAACATATTGTTATTAAAAAAACAAATCAATATTCAACTACTGACTTTCATATAACAGTAGCATTACCAAAAACTTTAGGTGATAGATTGATGCTGTGGTCTCTATCAGAGGCCTTTATCAGAAGAAGCTGGTACTAATTTTTCTGCTGAATCTTCACACAGCTGACGGTTGTTATGCTCTCGCCCGTAGGGAAGGGGGCAATAAGCGTTGCTTTTATCCGTCCGTCCATTGTCTGTGCATCCGTCCATCCGCCGTGTACACAGCGAACAATTTGAGAACCCAAAGGCCTAGCGTGCTGAAATTTTGAAGGAAGGTTCCCCACCTTTTATGCGACTAGCATACCAGTTTCAAGATCAAAAGGTCAAAGGTCAAGGTCACCAGGCCCATTAATGCTGACACACATCTTGCCCATATCTTCCGAACGGCAAGGCCTACGAACTTCAAAGTCGGTATACGGATGGAGGACGACGACCCGCATCAGCTACAGGCGCCATGACCTCCAAGGTCAAAGGTCACTGTCGCAAGGTCACGTGATCAGTCTGAGCAGTCTTGGCCCAACGGTGTACCTGTGTCATTAGAAGCTGGCAGGGGCATACCACGTTGGCCGAACCAAACAGCTACAGTTCTTGTTGTATCAAGAAAGCAGTGCATGACTTAGTTAGCAGCTGCCCTTAACTTCAGACATAACAGAGTGAGTGTATGAAGTTTCATGAGCCAAATGTGACAAGACCCATGTTAATGAAACTGAGAGAAATTTTGTGGTCAAGTTACAGGAAGATAGGACAGAAGTGGAATCCCAAGCACAACGGGCTTTGACAAGAAATCAACATACAGGTACAGCCAACCTAACACAGCACACAATATGTCTGCTCTCACTGACCGGCTGACTCAAGAAGACCACTTTTCTCTTGCATGTTTGATGCATAAATTCAATAAAGTATGAGTATGTCATCAACTGATCGATTGCATTGCATTAGTGACTGACACAGAACTACATCTAGATCAATTTACCACATACACTGCATCCCGAAAAAAATGAGACTCACGTAATCTTGAATATCTTGTACAGTTAGTACAAGTAAGTCTATAGCAATGAAATTTTGCATGTGATATCCTGACGGCCTCAGCTATCAAACACGCACATAATTTGCCACGTCACCTAAGTTATATTTCTACACTACCTGACATTAAACAAAAAACCAAAATGCAACACTGACGAGCTGAAGCATTGACACTTGGGACCATATTCCTCAGGGCATCGTCGACGAAGCCACTGACCAGTGGAAAACATGGCATGTGCATGTGTAAAAGCAAAGTGATGTCACTTTGAACACCAACTGTGATCTAGCCACACAACCGGCTCTTTTCAGAGCGACTTCAAACCCACCAAAACCGGCTCTTTTCAGTAATGTCTGTTGAGATAACAGATAAGACAATGTAACTTTTCAGTTTTTGTGTATGTCAGGTAGTGTAGTAACATAACTAAAGTGAGGTGGCAAATTGAGTACATGTTTAACAGTATATCCCATGCTACATGTCACTGCAACAGACTTACAAATGTACAAGATATTCAAGATTATGCAAGTCGCATTTTTTGGAACGCACTGCAGTTTTCGGTTGTGTTATACAAAATTTTATGGCTAATTTAACTCCAACCTAATGAATCTATTTAATAGACTGTAACAAAAAAATCAACTTTCACTGACATACTGGACAGCATAAACAACTGATAAACTATTATAGTTTGCTTTGCATTAATATTTAGGCCTAAATAATCGATGCTTTTGTAACTGCAGCATCTACGACATTTGCTGCTATTACATATCCACGTGCTTTCATCTCTCAGTTGAAGTGTACCGGTGGAATCGCCTATCGACAGAACTGAAACTCATGCGGTCGTCGACAGCAACATTCAAGCGCCATCTGAAGTCTTTTCTTTTTCGCATGGCGTACTGACTACATAATGCACCTTCAGGCTGACTGTAGCAGGTGCACTACAAATTCTGCTGTCACTGCTACAGTGCTACTGTATCAAACTATAAGAAATAATAACAAAGATCATCTTACCAACTTTAACGCTTTTTGCTGCCCAGTTTTCTTTAGTGTCAAAGAACTCCATAAGATCACTCTGCGGTCGTGTTGTGTGCATGCATTTGAAACAACTACTCGATTTCTCACAAAACTGCCGACAACAACATGCATTTTGGTTTGACATATGTTAGCAAGAAATTAAAACAGTATAATTTCCGAACAACACTTATTCGATTTTTTTTTGCGGATTTGCTATAACAAAAAATCGCTTCACTGATATACTAGACAAGATAAGCAACTGATAAACCGACAATTGTAGTTTACATTAATATTTAAATAATGCATGCTTTCATAACTGCATCTATGACACTTGCTGTCATAGATGCAGTTATGGCATAATTTCAAGTCAAGTAATTTCATGTCTCAGTTGAACTGCATCAAACTATCAGTAATTATAACAAAGTTTATCTCACCACAATGCTTTCTGGTGCCCAGTTACTAAACAACTATAACAACGAGAGAGCTGCAAAAATTAAGTTAACAAACTGTTTCACAAGTCTTGTATTACTTACAGGGTGATTTTAAAAAAGTAGCCCCCCCCCTAAAACTGAACGGAATATTTTCACCTCGGTTAAGTCTGTTTGCGTGAAATTTTGCAAATTTGTTGGTAATTCATATCCACATATATCTGCCAATTTTTGCAGATCTATCTTAATATTTCATCAAATGGTGTTAATTTTTCCACGAGTATCCATCGTTTTCACCCTGCTGAGTTTTGAGTATTCACCCAGAAAATGAAAATGCCGTGTACCAGCTTTTTGGAAATGATGTCATTTTTTCGTCGTCACGTGTAACTGTAAAGAGAGCATCTATTCTCCCAACGGTCAGGTAGCTCATCCCTGAAATAGCTATTCTCCCGATGACCAATCATGCGCATGCGTACACTATACCTTGCTACGGCTTATATTGGTGCTTTAGAACACTTCCAGCAAGTTGCGTGCTGGCGCATTGGGTTATCTCTCGCCCACTGCGTTTTAGGTTCGTGGTTCAACCCAACGGTCAGGTAGCTCATCCCTGAAATAGCTATTCTCCCGATGACCAATCATGCGCATGCGTACACTAT
>Ga0209339_1000445_pt1 | contig 15208 bp, 12 predicted proteins | sample OlaalgELextract3_FD_187376 | JGI IMG/M metagenome (GOLD analysis project Ga0209339, IMG submission 187376) | Olavius algarvensis symbiont microbial communities from Tuscany, Italy - Type A ELBA extract 3 (SPAdes) (version 2) | ecosystem: Host-associated > Annelida > Digestive system >... | reverse complement strand
AGGGACACTGCGGTGCCTGCAGAAGGAAATGGCGACTTACAAACACTGATCTGTGTCCTTGTGGCGAGACCCAGACGATGTCTCACATTGTCGAATCCTGTCCCCTGACAAAACTGAATGGTGGGTTATCTCGGCTACACTCTGCTGATGAAGACACTGTTTCGTGGTTGACCAGTTATGGTTCATGAAACGCATACGAGAAGAAGAAGAATAAAATCGTTTTAATGTAAAAGTTATGAGTAAGTAAACTGGTAAACAGCTAAAGTGCTAATACAGAGAAAATCATTAGCTTTTGTAGCACCCCATTTTTATGCTTCTTAAAGTGCGTAAATGAACGGTTATTTCACCTGCTACAAATTATCAAAATTCTCTAAAATGTGCTTTACTACGACGAAAGAAACTGCATTGGCCCCGTTTAATTTGGCCCACTCGGTAGATGTGTGACATTATGCGAGAATGACAGTGAATGAGACTGGGAAATTACAAAATGCGAGGTGAGACTGTGATGAATCAGATAGCATCCCACAGGCCCGCACAGCCCCGCATTTTGTATTTCCCCCACCCAACCCCTGATTATCTGTGCTGCGAATGTTCTCACACATTTTTATTTCCCAACCTTGACATGTCTGTCAAGGTACATCAATACATCAGCAGCTGGAACAGTACATGGCAGTATTATGTTTCTACACAGGTGCCAGTCTACATCAGTTCTGGATTCAGCATCAGGCTGTGTGTCCACCTCTTGCTTCATTGGCTCTAGCTATGTTATCAGCACCAGCATCGTCAGCATACATGGAATGTACATTTTAGCTTTGTGGAGTGCTGATAGCTGGAAGACGAAGTTGTCTGAAAAAGAACCTGGAAATGAGAGTCTTCATAGGCCTGTCCCGGTGGCGCTGTTGGTAGTGTCACGGTATGCACTGCCTGGCTACGGTAATCAGCGAGTCTGGGTTCGAGGCCCAGGCTGGCCGGATCATTGTGTGCGTATGCTTCGAGATTAAATTCTCGGCAGGTGACGGTGACGTCTTTAATCTGTGACCGTTGGCCTAATATTGGGTTCAGAGACGCTCAGTATTAGTCGCTGCTTGAACCACTGATGACAGATGGCCTCCTGCTGTATGCGCTGGCCGGTCATCAATGGCTCTGTTCACGTGCACTGCTAAATTGGACCCTGGGGCCCACGGTGCAAGGTGCGCATGAGCTATGGCCGTCCATCATGCAGTAGGTATTAGTCGCCAGAGAAACAGTGGTTATAGGCCGAGCAGGGTAAATATCATGGCACAAGGTCTCTCCACGCCCGATCCCCCCTTTAGTCCTACACACCTCTCTATAAGGAGAGGTCGCACAACAACTACACACTACACACACCATCACTCCATCAGGTTAGCCTGATGGTGTCTCACAACACTACACTAGTCCCTTCCCTGGGGTTGCACATTGGGCCAGCCTGTGAAGCAGGCCTCAGCGCTGGCATCCGAAGGGAGCGTGTGCCACCCCAAAAGAGAAAGAGAAAGAAAGAGAGTCTTCATGAAACTGAACAAGCACATTTTTCTGTGTCGTGGTTGAAATGAGACATTAGACAGTAAACTAAACACTGGTAAGAATGAAAACTGAATAGAAACGTAAGTGACTGGAACTTTGAGAACTAGAACTGAATAAGAACTAAAATGGTAACTCGGAGTATGAATGAGAGCCTAATAAAACTAGAATAAAAAAAGTACTAGCAAACTGCTATTTAGCCAGCTAAGTGATTAGGATCACCTGTATCATTGTTGAGTTATTTGATGTTGAAACTATCATGACCTTGATATATGGGTCAGTGATCACTCAAGGTCATTGTCTGTCTAATGCTATGCATGGACAGCATATAATTTACTTGTGTGTGTCTGTCTGTGTGTTCGTCACACTTTCTGTCAACTCGCCTACAGGTCAGACCCCTCAACGGATTTTTACAGTTGATAGCTTTACAGGCGCGGATTTATGCAAGGGTGTGCCTTTTGGGGGGTCTCGATGATGAATAATCACATTTAGGGGTCCAAAGACCCCCAAAACACCCATTTCGGGGGCCTGAATAGGCATTTCAAGCAAAATATGCAAAAAAATTCAAATAGCTATATCTTCAGATCTGTGTATCAGATTGACATGAAATTTGACAGGGAGCTGCGACCAGCAACAGAGACTTCGTGGGTGGTCTTGTATGGTGGTAAAACAATTCCAAGATGGCGGACGGCCGCCATTTTGAAAATCGATATATCGCCATATCTCAGTGAACAAGAACTTAGCTATCGCAAACAGATCGCGCGTGAGCTGCGCACACAAAACGTCGACGGCATCTATAGGTCTAATTACCCATGACCTTGAAATCTAGGTCAAGGGTCACTCAAGATCACTGGAAACGGAACCATTGAATAGATCATACACGACTTACTATTAGTCGAGTTATTTGACGTTGAATATTATCGTGACCTTGAAATGTGGGTTAGAGGTCACTCAAGTCACTGAAAATGGTAACATTTGAAAGCTCGTGTATGGTTTCCTATTCGCCTTCCATAGTAACTATGGCCGTATGTTTAGCCATTTCGCAGATACTCAGCATCAAAGTATGGCCTGACCTTGAAATATGGGTTTGGGGTCGTTCAAGGGCACTTAAAATGGCGCAGTTCGATAGACCATCTACGACTTTCTATTGGTCCGCCATTGTAACTATAGCTCCATCTTGTACCATTTTTTGAGTTATTTGACGTTGAATAATATCGTCACCTTGAAATCTGGGTTAGAGGTCACTCAAGGTTATTCAAACTGATACCATTCGAAAGCCTTGTGTGGTTTCCTATGCATCTACTATAGTAACTATAGCCGTAATCGCCGTATCTTGTATCCTTTCTGAGATGTAGCGAGATATTAGTCAAAGATCGCGGTAGGCCTATGTATTCGTTTTGCAAATCGTCACAATGAGGCCAGCCCCCAGCTGTTGGTGAGCCCCCACCAGCCCCTCCGCCCCCTCCCTCAAACAAAAATTGAGACTATTTTGATGACGAAGGGCTACAGACGTTCATACCGGCTGTGCTGATAAATGAGGGTGATGGGGCATGGCCCCCTGATGGGGGCCGGCCCCGTAGAATTTTGTCTAGAACTGCCCTGCATCTCAGTCATCCACACGAGATTTTTCTGTTAGTGATAGTGAAGTTCGTTCATTTGTTGATGAAGTATTGATAAATGTCGTCTGACTGGCAGGTGCTGTGCAATGTGCATACAATGCAGCGTTCATATTCACTTGCGCTTCCTGTGCTCCCGTTGAACATCCATTATAACTGGACCATTCATCATGTGATCTGATGCTTTTCGTAGCATCTACGCAGCGTCCACGCGGAATTATTTTATCCTGTCCATCACGGTCAATAGGCTGACATAGTGTGCTCCCCAGTACGGGAGAGGGTCAGGAGGGACGGGCAGAGCCCCTTATTTGTTTGGCTAACTCCCAGTTTCGACTGAAATACAAACACCAAGAGCCAACTTCCCCACCTCCTACCCTTTGCCAGCCCACTTGTCTGAGGATAATTGAAGTGGTGGACCGGCAGTGGATACACTGATATAAATCCTGCTGTGTTGGCTGCTGTGTCACTTCCTGTCTGTATAGTGTACGCCTACGCTACTGTATATGGCTTCCTGCTGGGACATTGCCGTGTCTATAGCCATTTAGCCTCTGACGTGGGGAGTATCAGTAGCGCTGCTGTACTGCGTGTTCAGTGATGGAGAGGTATCGTGTTAAACTCTGCTCAGTTGCTGAGTGCTGACTCAGTGACGTGCGTAGTCTCCACTCTTCAGTAGATCAGTGTGTGATCAGTGTCCCGCTTTGAACGTGAGCTCTGGCGCGCGTTCCGTTGCTAGTAGTTGAGTTACGTCAACTTACGTGAGTCAAGATCACTGTAATAATTGTTTGATCACAGCTTGACTGAACTTTACAAGTTAAGAAATTGTATTTTTGGCACTTCATGCAGGTAATAGTTGAAAATATAGCCCACACATGCAGGGCTATGTGTACAAAATCGATCAGTAGAGTTACGGCGAATGTTCTGCCTGGAAAGAAAAGAAACCTAGCCGCAATCGGTGCAGCTGAGAGAGATGGCAGTTGGATAAGTGGTCGGCAGTCGTCGTGGCTGTGTGTCGCTTTCTGCTGTATTGATCCATTAAGCGTGTGTGGCCGGAATGATGAATGGAGGGAAGAGGCAGATTTGACTGAGCTAAAACTGACCACTGCGACGTGTGTGGTCAGTGGCTACTGCTGCTGCTGACCACGTCGCCCTAGCGACGGACGCCGACCTACTGGTCGTCTGTGTGACTGTTTGTAACTTCGTTTCTCTGTAACTGTGTCAGCAACATTACATCTGTCGTCTTCTTACAGACTAGACGGGCAGTGACTCTAGGATCATGCCGTTGAATTCGCCAGGTGGCAGCACCCTGCAGTGAGGCGCGGACGAGATTTGCTATGCATGGCGTCACTTGTTTTTTTCAGAAAGCTTTTAAAAACTCACTTTTTAAGTTTTTAGCTTAGCTTTTAACGTTTACTGACGTCTGTGACTTGTGTACTGCACAATTGGCCGCCCGGAGCTGTGTGTTATAGTCGCACTATAAATCTCCATATGGTGATAATGATGACAGTGTTCTCGCCAACTCAGCCTTTCAACATTTTGAGGTCAATAAATGAGTAGTAAGCTGCAATTATATGTCTGCGACCACAACTAGTGGTGGCGCCATCTGATGAATGCTTACGAGGTAGAGGCAGGCACAATGTTGTTTGCAGGTGTGATCCATAGCTGAGCGCCTTGGAGGTTTCACGACTAGGTGTTACCGTACCAGTGTTGTATTCAGCTGCATGTGATGCGTGTATTGTAGCGCTGAACTGACTTAGTTGAAAATGGCGACGCTGAGTGAGACTGCGGAGACAAAACGCCGTTTCTCGGAGCTGCTGTCGAGTCTCAGCGAGTCTCTGCCGAGCCTGGCAGACCAGGTGGACGGTCTGGCGGACCGCATGCTGCCCGGACTCTGTCCTCGCGATCAGCTCGACTGGTTGGACGTGTTGGCCGGTGAGGTGACTGCTCGCGGTCTGGAGATCGACGAACTGGCTGCTGCTGGTGACCAGCTGATAGCTATACTGACGGAGCTGGACTGCCGCGACACACCCAAGGCTCGTCAGATCCTGTCCGATGTGGAACGAGTTCGTCGTCAGCTGGAGGACATCATGGCGGCTGTGGACCGGAAGCGCGTCGCTCTGGAGGCAGCTCTCGCCCGGTTGATGGAGGCGCATGCCAAGTTGGCGGCGGCATTGGCGTGGCTCGACGACGCCGAGGCCCGTGTGTCGACCCTGCTGTCCCGCGGTGTCTCCCTCAACAAGGCTCGTCTTGCCGACCAGATCTCCGAGCACCGCGCCTTCGCCGCCGACGTGACCGCCTACACGCCGAACGTCGGCACGGTCGCCGAGCGCTGTGCTTCAGTCTGGATCGAGGGACGCGTTTCCGAGCTGCAGGACCGCCATCACGCTCTGGTGCAGTCTCTTGACGAACACGACGGTCGTCTGGACGACATACGACGTCGGTTAGCAGGCCTGCTGGACGGCGTGGCGGCGCTCGACCAGTGGATTGGCAGCACGGTCGGTGCGGTGGGTCGTCGGTCCGTCGACCTGGAGGAACTGTGCACGGCACGGCAGACGAAGCGGCACGAGCTGGACTCGCTGACGTCTGCCGGTCGAGAACTGACTTCCGACTCGATGACGACAGATAAACACTGTCTGAGAGACGCCGTGAGTGACCTGCGAGCTCGCTGGCGTGAACTGATGCAGCTGCTCACGAGTACCGTCTCCAACGCCGTCAGTAGTGACCTCTTATCTTTCTTTGTAATACTGATAGTTGTAGTGGTCAAATGTGTTTTTATGCTTTAGGCTAGACTGGCAAGCAGAGCCATGATGTTCTCAACCTTTCCATTAATGATTCATCGGTTAGTTAACAAACTTGTGGACATGATATTTTGAAGACGAATGAACTCGTTTTGATGCCAATTGCCACCAGTGTTCCACAGGGCAAGGGCATGAAACTTTGGGATCAGGAGGTCAAAGGTCATGGTCACATGAGGATGAAGATAGGCATGGAGGCGTGGTGGAGGCATCGTTCTGGACCCTGGGTCAAGTACATTTTCTTTGTTGTGATGTTTGTTACCATGACAACATTATGGGAACCAGTTTCATGAAACTTTTAGAATAAATGTATGATCAGTGCTATTAAATTCGCCAGGTGGCAGCACCCTGCAGTGGGGCGTGGGTCGAGATTTTGCTGTGCCTGGCAGCACTTATAATAGTATTGCTTTTGGCAGGACGTGACTATCTGTGCACTGGCATAATCTTATGTCTGTCGTTTCTGTGAAACTTTAAGTGAACACTGAGTGAATGATACATGTGCGCTACTTTAGCTACCACTGCTGTCAGTAAGACATTATACAGGGTGTTTCAAAAAAGTAGCCCCCTGAAACTAAAACTTTTTGGAATATTTTCAATTCAATGAAGTCTTTTTGCGTGAAATTTTGCAAATTCGTTGGCAACTTATATCCACATATATCTACCAATCTTTGTGGAAATGATGTCGTTTTTGCATCATCGCGTGTCTTAGTATTCAATTTGTGAACAATCGATAAGTGTCTGATTTTTTACTAGTTATGTTTTACTGACATTGTTTTAAAGCTTGGTAGGGCCTACCAATGGGAAAATTGTCTTACAACGACAAACTGCATATGCAGATGCTTCGTGAGCAAGGACTTGATGAGAAAGCCATCATTTCCAGTTGTACATTGACAAAGGGTGAAAGTTCAGAAAGTCTGCCGTCCAGACGACCACACTGGCTCAGCTGTTCTGCATAAATCAGGCAGTGGAAGACCTGCCATGGTGTCTGCACGTGCAGTTTGTCTGTGTGAATACTCAAAACTTGACAGGGTGAATACGATGGATACTCGTGGAAAAATATCAATGCCACTTGATGAAATATTAAGATAAATCTACAAAAACTGGTAGACATATGTGGATATGAATTACGAACAAATTTGGAAAATTTCATGCAAAAAGACTTAGCCGAAGTGTAAACATTCCAAAAAGTTTTTTCGGGCTACTTTTTTAAACACCCTGTATATTATACTGTGTATGTGTGGTGAAGATTAAAAGCTGTATTTTCAGGCGACTGTCGAGATTGATGAATTGACAAAGTTTGCTTCAGAAGCAAGTGAAAAGATGAAGAATTTAGAGCCAATCACGAGTGATGTAGATGCCGTTGTCGCACAGCTGCGTGACTTCAAGGTCTTTATTTTGTCATGTAACTGTGTGCATGCAGACACACACAGACACACGTGGATTCAAAACAAATGGAGAGGGAAAATGAGGCCAACTAGTTTCATGCAGATTGCAGAAAGTGTACGTTAAAGTGGCGTGTCTGTGTGTGAGTGCATCATAGTGATAACTGCAATTTACAACATTTATAGCGTTTATTATATGCTATATTTCATTCTTTTTGTTTTTTTACCGCGGCCTGTCAGATACGTTGAAATATTGTTTTTGATGGCGTGTATGCTGTGTGTCAAAAAATGAAACTGGCATAATCTTGAATTATATCTTGTGCAGTTGCAAGTCTATTGCAATAAAGTTTACACAAAAACGGAAAACTTATGTTGTCTTTCTCTGACTAGTGTGAGTGGCTCTGAAAAGAACTGGTTTAGAGGCCGACCAAATTTCGGCTCCGGCTTTGGTTACAGCGCCGACACTGCGTCTAAAATGACTTTCGGCCCGGTTTCGGTTTCGGCTATTGTGGCTGAGGTCAAATTTCCGTTATGGCCGTAAGTGGAACTTGGTTTCGGCATGCCGCTGTAGGTCGACAGCCTACCGTCCGGGCCGTCACGGAAGCGGCTCAGGCTTTGTAATATGACCGCTGTCTCATTGTCCGTCCGCCAGTGGCCATACACTGAACATGTTACAGCTCATATCTCTCTCCTGTCTAAACTTACCACGTCGTAGCCACACTGTTGCCCCATCCCCCATGGATCTGCCGCTGGTCTGAAGATGACCATGATTGCCTCGTTTGTAATGTTTCTAATGCATTGAATAGGTCAATCACTTAATCATAGATTCGTTTTCGGTTGCGTCTGAAACTCATCATAACATTTCAGTGCCAGGTTCGGTTACGGCCTTATAGTTATTTCTCAATTACGGCTGGGTTTCGGCTACGGCCGAAACTGATATAATGGTTTCGGTCGGCCTCTAAACTGGTTGTGTGTCTGGATCACAGTAGGTGTTCGAAGTGACATCCCTTTGCCTTCACACATGCACACAGCCGTGTTTGCCAATGGTCAATGCTTTGTCGATGATGCCCTGAGGAATATGGTCCCAAGTGTCTATGCTTTAGCTCGTCAATGTCGCGTTTCTGTTTTTGTGTAATGTCCGGTAGTGTAGTAACATAACTAAGGAGAGGTGGAAAATTGCGTACGCACTTATTAGCTAAGGCCATCGCGTGCTAAATTTCATTGCAATGAAGTTACATATTTGTTTATTTGTCACCAAGATTATTTAGAAGCAGTTACAGCTATCATTGACGCTGAGATTAGATTGACAGTGGTTCATCGTTAAATTGTGGACCAAAGTCCAGATCACTGGTACAGAAAATTATAACATGTTGCAGATACAACTGTGAAGGGTTAAATTATTTGGACAAATTATTTTTATATGCATAGAATCACATCAGCATTTTCTATCTGTTTTATAGAAATTTTTGTTGGAATTCATTAACTTTTACCGCACACCACCATGCATAGCGCGGACATTGCCGTCGCAAGATGTCTATCTGTCCGTCCGTCTGTCCGTCCATCCGTCTGTCCGTCTGTCACATGCTGGTATTATTTTTGAAATGGTGCAACGTATCATCAGACTTTTTCACTATTGGGTAGGCACACCATTCTAGTTTTTCCACACTAAACATTGTGGCGCCCCCCCCTTTAACGGGGGCGTTGAATGCAGGGGGTATGAAAAAAATCTCCATCTTCATCTAATATATCGCTACATCTCAGAAAGGATACAAGATACAGCCATAGTTGCTATAGAAGACGCATAGGAAACCGTACACAAGCTTTCGAATGGTAACAGTTTGAATAACCTTGAGTGACCTCTAACCCAGATTTCAAGGTCACGATATTATTCAACACCAAATAACTTGAAAATGGTACAAGGTAGAACTGTGCTTACTCTGGCAATAGTAATAGTAAGTCGTATATGATCTATCAAACCGATCCATTTTCAGTGACCCTGAACAACCCCTAACCCCAATACTCCGGGATGGTATGAGATACAGACACAGTTTCAATAGAATACTAATACGGACTTATGCACATTCTACTCAAAGATGTCATTTCAAATGAGCTTCAGTGACCTTGAGTTGACTTAGTGAAATATATAGTGACACGAAGCATTGCACAGGCTCTCAGCGATAGCTGAGCTTGTTCTAGGAGTTATGTAAGAAAACATAAGAGGTTTTTTTTGTAAGCACACTGTATGTTTTAGTTTGAAATACCAACAGCAACAGTTTTGGAGTGTTGCGTGGTTTCACTTCACTGAATAATAAAGTGATTATTTCATGCATAATTCTGGTTGAATGCCACTAATTTGTGGTTTATTTAAAAAGTCAGGTATTTTTTTACAATTTATGAACTAAGTTGTCATTTACATGCTTAAAACATTGTGCAGACATTTCACGAGGAGATGTACTCGAAGCGTGAGAGTGTGGATCGGACTTTAGCACGCTGTCGTCGCATGTTGCAAGAGTCGCCATCAGAAGAACAGTCGACAGTTGACGTCGATATACAACTGACAGTGCTTCGTGAACAGTTCGATGCTCTCTGTCTCAGAAGTGATCGCAGGTCCGTCCGTCTCTGTTTACCTTGCTTCTTCAGTCTGCATGAGTTGTTGTCTGCTCTCTGTCTCAGAAGTGATCGCAGGTCCGTCCGTCGCTGTTTACCTTGCTTCTTCAGTCTGCATGAGTTGTTGTCTGTATATAACTTTATTCACTGTCACATCGTAGGAAAGAAAAAATAAGCAAAAATTCACACGAAATAAACAAAAATAAAAATCACTGTCTAGTGTATATCACATAACGTATGATGTTATTTTACTCACGACATTTGCTATTAAATTTTTCCTGACAAATGCAAACTACTTTTTCCAGTACAAAGTATGTACAAATTTCACCATAGGAGTCTTTGGGCATAACCCCAAGTATTTTAAACAATAACTGTATTTGCCTAACAAGTGACTTGTCATGATTTTTGCTGGCTACATTTACAATTCATTTTCTTTGTCAGCAGTTTTTCATAGAGCAAGTTTTTAGTAAGTAGAGCCAGGTACCAGTTACCTGTCATTATCTGCTGTAGGCTGCTAGTGTTGAAAGAACTTATTCCGCTCGTATCACACTTCAGTCAGCTGAAGCTGGAGCTGCAGGCTTGGCTTCATGACATCGCGGCTGATGTGGAGGCGCTCGATGGCACACCGGGTGACATCACACCAGACACTGACGACCATGCAGAACAGCTCAGGATGTGCCGATATAATGTCAAGGTACCGACTAGATAATGCTGCTTTATGTTGTTTGCTTTCGTAAACGTAACTGTCACAGTTGTAATCATTATATCATACGTCATCCCTTCGTCAAGTGTCAGTCAAACAGTGCCGTGGACCATTTATAGATTTAGTGACAATGTAGTGGGTAGATTTTTTAAGGATGTTTTTTTAATTCTTTAATACTATTGCTAGTAGTAGCCACAGCTGCAATAGTGTTTTCAATGTTTTGGTGATAATAGTAAAAATGCATGCAAGCATATTGGGTGAACAGTGATATAATCGATTCCAAATGTAGTCAAATGACCACAGCAGAACAGGATAATAAATTAGTGTTGAACAGATTCATTCCGTTGGTACAACCAATAACGTAGAAACTTCTTACTTTGCACAACTGAAATATGTTACCTAATGACGTTTTGATGTCCATCGGACATCTTGATCACGTCTTGATTGTTTACAGCTCGATGGAGCACGTGACCTGGAAATCACCTGGTCCCTGGAACTTTGGTTCATCCGAAGGACAAGGTCAAGGATGAAGAGAAGACCGAATTGATCTATCATGTCCCTTGCAAGAACTGCTCCAGCTCATATTTTGGAGAGACTGGCAGGAAGTTTGGTCTGAGGATCAAGGAACACAAGAAAGAAGTGGACTCTTTCACTCCTGGTACACAGACCCGAGCCTCCAGGGCAAAGAGAGACAGGCAGGAAGTTTGGTCTGAGGATCAAGGAACACAAGAAAGCAGTGGACTCTTTCACTCCTGGTACACAGACCCGAGCCTCCAGGGCAAAGAGAGACAGGCAGGAAGTTTGGTCTGAGGATCAAGGAACACAATAAAGCAGTGGACTCTTTCACTCCTGGTACACAGACCCGAGCCTCACAAGTCAGCCATCACACACCATGCCATGGAAGAGAATGTTATGTTATTCATGTTATGAATGTCATTAACTGGGACAAGGCAAAAGTGGTCGACAGAGAGGCACAGCGACAGACCAGATGGATAAAAGAGGCACTTTGGATCAGGAAGACACCGATGTTCATGAATCGGGATGCAGGATCGTACCAACTCAGCCACACATGGGACCAGGTGATTTCCAGGTCACATGCTCCATCAAGCTGTAAACAATCAAGACGTGATCAAAATGTCCGACGGACATCGAGACGTTGTCATTAGGTAACATATTTTCAGTTGTGTAAAGTAAGAAGTTTCTATGTTAGGATAATATATTTATTAATTGTGGACTTGTATGATTTTCTGTCATCACTGACTGTATGTGGTGTAGAGTTACCAAGCCGTGTATATTTCTCTATTGCTGTCTTAACTTCACTTTGATGGTAAGTAAGTAAGTAAGTAAATTAAGTGAAATGAAGGACTGTAGTGTCTGAAATGACAGAGTGTCACTGTTCGCTGTCTGTCTGTGTCTGTGTGTTCTGAAGAAAGCAACAAAATGTCATAGCGTACGGCTAAGCCAAGTGCATGGGGCAGCATGAGCTACTTAGTTTCACTTATGAATGTATGGTTTCCAAAATGTGAATGTGAATGATTGTGTGAGTATAACAAGTAGTCTGCTGTCGCAAAGAGGCTGTGCGATGCTTCGTATCTGTCAGTAGTTAGCTTCAACAGTACAAAACGTAGAGTAGAGTCTTTTATTGTTAGTTACGTAGGCTGCAGATTTGTCACTAAGCCAAGTGCATGGGGCAGCATGAGCTACTTAGTTTCACTTGCAAACGCATGGTTTCCAAAATGTGAATGTGAATGATCGTGTGAGTACAAAAAGCATTCAGCTCTGTTGGATGTGCTGTTTTAATTATAATATTAGCATCTTGCCTTGAAATAGCTTGTTGTTTGAACATTTGTTACGTTCATTCTTACGGCTGCCATAAAGCGCAACGAAGCAAACATATGAACTTTTTAATGTTTTTTATAATGTTGACATAATAGTCATCCATCCGATGTTGAGCAGCGACGGTCATTTTGTGTGTTGTAAGTTGTCGGTGTGTGTCTTTTGTATAGACAACACTTCAGTTGGTTGAAGATCATCACTCGGAGGTGGATGAGGTCGTGACAACATCGCAGGAGATTGCGTCACTGTGCACTGACTTGTACGATGCTTCACCGATCATTCAACAAGCATCTGACTTGTCTCAGCAGTTTGAGTCAAGGAAACAGACCGTTCGACGTCGGCTTGATGACCTCGAGGCGTTTTTCCGACAAATCTTCACTGATGTAAGTATTTTATAAATTTTTTTTTCTATATTTTGCTCTCTGCTATGTGTACGTTTAATATTCATATGAACATAGAGTATGTTTAGACAATGCTATTAATGTCATAACACCTATGATTAGGTCTTCTGTCTATTCATGGGATGTTGCAGGTTTTAGAACGTTAAGTTTAGAATGTTAAGTTTAAATGCAATGTTTTGTTTGTTTCTTTTTATATATTTCATTTCATGATTTTTGTTTGTATCAGTTTTACAGTTCTTTTATTCTGATGACAGGGTTAAAGTTAAGTTATTAGGGTTGGATGGTAGTGTAGAAAATGTCAGAATTTCAGTTGAGTCAATAAACTTGTTATGCTGTTTCCTCGAGTGGTTCAAGACGTTGATGTGTGTCTGTGTTTGAAGACGGCAGACAGCATCTCAATGATGGTGGACACAATACGAAGCGTGAACGATCGCGTGAGCTACGGTGACGACGAACCAACATTGAATGTTGTTGTTATACGTCAACTTGTTGCGGAGAATAGCGTATGTTTCATGTGATATGTTGTTTTACTGACTGGTAGCACGAGCAGCAGTAATACCACAACGTAAACGAAATGCACTTCAAAGCATGACATCCTCACCGCTGTTTACTGACATTCGCTAGCTGGCGTCGCTCACCATTACTTCATAGCATTAGCGGCACTTTATCCACATTTACTAGGTGGCATCACTCACCATTACTTTGTATCATTAGCAGTGCTTTGTCAACATTCGCTAGGTGGCATTACTCACCATTACTTCGTAGCACTAGCAGTGCTTTGTCGACATTTGCTAGCTGTCATCACTCACCATTACTTCGTAGCACTAGCAGTGCTTTGTCGACATTTGCTAGCTGTCATCACTCACCATTACTTCGTAGCACTAGCAGTGCTTTGTCAACATTCGCTAGGTGGCATTACTCAACAGCACTTTCTTCACTGTTTGGTCCATTGTGATGTGGCTTTGGCACAGAGATTACCGACATGATCCCAGAACATTGCTGATCTTCTCTGAAAGTTACATGATGACAACTGTGACTGTTAACAAACAAACATACACAAAGAAAAACAATACGTGTCACCGGGCGAGGTAGAAACTAGATTATAAACTAAACTGCTGAGTTGACTAGTCTCACCTGTCTGACAAGAGAAAGAAATGAGGTATTGATATTTATGTTTTACACACCACATCACTCTTAGTGATGGTGCTGAAGTGTTTTTCAAAACACTGTGTCTAGACTCTAGAGTACGGGTACTGGTACCCGAAGTGAGTACTGTAGTGAGTACAGGCAGCACAGAAGGCCTGCTGCTATTGGCTATAGCTGTGAGATCGAGCGAGAGGCTGAGAATGAACGAGATTGACGTACATCATTGTTGTGCCGTAATTGTCTTCGTTTAGTGCAGATTTCTGTTGATTTAATGATGTTATGTTGTTTGTTCAGGCTTATTCAGTTACATTAGGTTTACGATTAGAGTTAGTACTAGAGTTAGGGGTAGTTTTAATTCAAATTTCAAGTAAAGTAGGGCAGCTGTCGATGATTCAGCATGTGACCAATTTGGGCACAGGTACCCATACTGTAGCCACAGTCTTTTCAAAATACGATACAATTCATAGCTCTTATTCACTGAACTTATTTGTCTCGTTTGTGTCCGTGATTAGTGTGTCGTGTTGACAAGCTCTGGGCGTTGTAGTTCGTACATTTATTATTATGACATGAACAGTTCGTGTGTGTGTTGCAGGACGTGTCGTACTTCGTACATTTGTTATGACGTGCAGTTTATGTGTTTGTTGCAGGAAATGCTCGCCGACTTGAATCGAGTGTCGACGATGATGCAGGACGTTGCTGGTATTGTGGGCCGTTTGCCGGAGACCAGCGGAGATGAGGACAATGAAGAAAAATGTAAGTTATCATTTCACTCAAATTGATATTTCACATTAGTTTATTTTAGCGCCGTGAATTGTTGCCGTGAATTGCTGTATTACTTTTCCAGTGACAGCCAGTGAGTCATCTGCCCAGCCCACTTTTTGTTTTTGCTCACATGTTGTCTAGAAAATTCATGGGACTGAACATTTTGGTCATTTTTACATCCTACAGCTAATTGTGCGAAATGCACAACAGATTGTGCAGATGTCTGGCGTATATAACACCCAAAGGCCTACACTATCCAGTGCGGCTGTCTTGTATGTCACACTCGTAGGCCCACACTGTCCAGTGCGGCTGTCTCGTATGTCACACTCGTCGGCCCACACTGTCCAGTGCGGCTATCTCGTATGTCACACTCGTAGGCCTACACTGTCCAGTGCGGCTGTCTCGTATGTCACACTCGTAGGCC
>Ga0209339_1000444_pt1 | contig 15211 bp, 6 predicted proteins | sample OlaalgELextract3_FD_187376 | JGI IMG/M metagenome (GOLD analysis project Ga0209339, IMG submission 187376) | Olavius algarvensis symbiont microbial communities from Tuscany, Italy - Type A ELBA extract 3 (SPAdes) (version 2) | ecosystem: Host-associated > Annelida > Digestive system >... | reverse complement strand
GCATAATAATCCACTGTCACCACTTGTGAGAACACCGTCACCATCACCGGGAGCTGCCACATCACCATCACGCAGTCCGAGTCCTTTGACGTCTGCATCTGCCATCCATCACCGACACATCACGGGAGGCACTCCACTGGTTGCTGCCCATGTTCCTGGCATCTCGAACATGGCACAGTTGTACAATCCAGCACAGCCGCACACTGGAATTGGACTGACAGCTGTAGTGGCGTCGAACCAGCCACATAAGCCGCCTGTTCTGGCTTCCACTGACATTGGACTGCTGAGGCGAACGCTGTCTCCTGAACGTCGTCTGTCTGGTCAGTATCACAGCCACAATGAAGTGCACCGTCGCTCGATGACTGGACAGCTTGAACGTGGCATCGGCCTTCTCAGCGTTGATCATGTCGCACCTCAGGACATGTCACTCAGACCAGATGACAGGCAGCGTCATACAGTACGAGAGACTCAGTCATCTGGTGAAACTGTAACATCTTTGAGTTTACCTGACAGCATGGCCGCAGGTCAAGGCGACGTTGGAAATTTGGGAGATCGAAGACGGGATTTGCGGTTCTGTGGACGTGGCCCCCAGTCGGAGCCACTGCGAGTGGATGTTGACTCTCCCAGCCGGTCAGTGTCATTGACTGCAGGTTCTTCTCAGAGGAGACAGAGGAAGTACGCATCGGTGCAAGTCAAGCCGGTTCCTGTCGATATTCGAACGGCATCAAGGCAGGACAGTCGAGACATGACATCATCAGACTCTGCTGCTGATGTTTTTGAGCACAGTCAGCTGGCTGGAGGAGATTGCATCCGATCACATTTAGAATCTAGTTCGTCTGAAGACACTTCAAAAGCGATCATCCTGGGAGTTCACAGAGGTGACCCAAAGCTGCGCCCGAAGCCTGCCATTTTACCATCCATTCCAGTCGAAATAAAAACAGGAACGAAAGAAGCAAAGGATTCAAAAATGGCAGGTTCAAAGAAATAGCTCCGGTGATTCTGATTGTTTTTATGTTTTTTCCTCACTCAGATTCATTGCATGACAAGTGGAATGCAAAAATTCACAACTGTTATAAATGCTGGTCATTATGTGGTTGGTTATTCGAGGCATTGACATAGATGGTAAAAATTCAGAGTGTGTTTGCGGTTAACATTTGTTACGAATGCAATCATTCATTACTTTTTATGCATCGATTATGTCAGTCGGCAGTAGCTAGCTACTTGTCATTGGCAGTTGTTTGATCGTTTAACTAATGTATTCATTAATGCATATGCGAAATGTTTATGTTGACAGTTTGTCACAACTGAAAAATACTCTTTTGCAATATTGTGTGACACTGATGTCAGTGTGGGGTGCTTCATTGCCAACTGATCTGGACTGCATACCAGTGGTTTGGCTATTTGCAGGTTGACCGCAGCATCTTTGCACCAAAGATGTGTAGCTGCTTACTAATGTTGGTTGAGCAGATGTGGCTACTGATTGGTTGTTGGCCGTGCTGTTTTGCATATATGCATGTTGTACTGTATCAGCCGCTGTTATAGGTCTCTGTGATTGGTTGAGTGTATTGTATATTGCCGTTGTTCGTGCGCTTACCGTGAGTGCTGCGTTAAAATAGTCATTTTATATATGATAATCACAGCCGTGACGTCCGATGGTAGTGATATTATGGATTTACAACAGTTTAGTTGTATGTGAACATGAAGATAATGTTTCCCAAATATTACAAGTATGAATCCCAACTGACAGATTTCAACTGATATATTTGACAACAGCATGGTTTACTGATGTTGTAGTGCATTCCTGCTTGTGCATATTGATTTATTTAATCTGTGAGGTTACAGAAAATGGATTTGAATTTGTTTTGTACTAAATATTACACTAGCTTTGGCTGAGTGTAAGTCTGTAGGTAGCACAGTATATTAAAGTCTGTAAATTGTAGTAATATTTATCAGGTTTATTTATCTCCTTTTTGAGCATCTTCTGTGGCTAAACAGTAGCTGGTCTGTTAGTACAAATTGTTAATGAAGTGATACGTTGTGCTGGGGATGATGTATTGGCATCTGTGCTGGGGATGATATATTGGCATCTGTGCTGGGGATGATGTATTGGCATCTGTGCTGGGGATGATATATTGGCATCTGTACTCGAACTGAAGACTTGACAAATACGATTTGTTTGATCAAAAATGATTTGATCAAAATGACTGCTGTGTATAAGCACTTTGTAAGGGTACTATGGCAGTCTGGGTTTCGTTTATGTGATGACGGTGTTCAGTGCTGCGTCACTGTTCATTGTGAGGAACAAGGGCATCCGGCATGTAGCAAGTGCTTCAGCAGTCTCAACGTTTTGCCTTCAGGTACTTTTTTGGGACCCGCCCTAACCTGGCAGTCTCTGAAAAGATCAGTTTTTGCTCAGCTGATGTATTTAACGACCCCAGTCCAGTTTAGTGGTCACAAGTTTAGGTCATGCTGTAAGATAAGAGTTTGTTAAGTACCGTATCATATGGCAGTAAATCTCATTCAGTTAAGTAACACAGTGATAATTCATTTTTAATTATCCCCATTTTGTATGCTGCTAACATACTATTGGTCAGCAAAACTCATGCGATATATCTATTGTTGCGTAAAGATCACTAGCAGTACATACCACACTGTTGCTTACTGGCCATTTAGTTTCATGTATGACAAATACGGAGCATGACAAAGATGAAGCATGAACTATGCACAATTAACTTTCTTGTAATTGTACAGTCAATATACTAAAAAATCAGTTGCCTTACAGCCCTAATTCATTGTTGTTACAAAGTGTATTAAATGATGCTTTGTTGTAGTGATAGCCGTGTGTACAAGTGTATGTATACAGTGTACTCAGCCAGATATGTAGCTCTGTGTTGGCGCTCTAGCAGTGTGGTCGTTATTGTTCTCTGCCTCTGTATTAGTGTCTCTGGTTATATAATGAGCATCAATCACTGTGTCCGACTCTAGGAAAAATCGGTTTTCGTGTCTGAATTGGTTTTTGTATTCGATTGTGGTACCGTGTATGGAGTATGTGATGCACTATAATTAGAATATTGTACATATTAAACACTGTTTGACTATACATACACTATGTGATTTGCTGGTGACCGCTATAATGGTACAAATGGTAAGACCGTCAGTAGCAAATGTTAGGAAAATGAGTGAACAAAATACTGTCAAAGTTTGTACAGTATTTTCTGACAGAAAAAGTATGGACAGACTGAATTTAACTTTCAGCTTTTTTTTGTAGTTCAGTTCAACAGACAAAATGAATCAGTCAGACAGATCTATGGAGTATGTGTATTGATAACTGTTAGGAGGACTCCATGTGCTGCATGTGCACTGTATTCCAAAAAAGTGACCACATCCTTGATAATTTGAGCAAGAACTGTCCATTTACAACAGTTTTTGGCACATACATTACTAAAACTATAGGTCATCGACAGGTGTTTTTATTTTCCCACCTCACCAACTTTGTGCAGCTACTTTACCTTGGGAAAATATCGGGACCTAAATAGCAGTAAAAATTAAATAAAATCATGAAGATGCGATTCTGATTTAAAATGTCTATCCGTCACATGCATGGTGCACAAAGGCTGTTGTGTGAATTTCTGGACAAGGGTTGGAAACATGGAAGCATCGATTGTCTGCTGAAGAGAAGCCACAAGACGGGTGCAGTTTCCCAGCAACCAAGCAGGTGCAGACTGCGTTTGGCACTGAGCAGTGGAGGACCTCGTGCTGAGTCAGGAGGACGAGCCAAAAAAGCAACGATCAGCTCGAGATTTTGACAGTTCAAGTGTGCACAGGATAATTCACTGCGATATCCAGCTCAAATGCTTCAGACAGTGTCGTGCTCAGCTGTTGCCTGAAGCCAATCGCGTTGTCAGTCTCACTACCTGATAAACAACCTTATCATCTGTAATAAATCTTGCTGTTGTTTCTTATGAACCGCGAGTCAAATAATGAGTAAGTATAAAGTGATATAGTGGCAGTTTTACATTTAGTATCCTGCTACTGTAGTTCTGGGAAAGTCAGCAACATAAGGCTAAATTCATGATATTTAGGTCGACAGTTTCCCAAGGTAAAGTAGCTGCACGAAATAAGTGAGGTGGGAAAATAAAAACACCTCTTGATGGCCTGTAGGCTTTGTAATAAGTGTACCAAAAAGTTGTGTAACTGGTTCTAGTTCAACTTATCGTCGAAGTTGTGGTCACATTTTTTGGAACACAGTGTAGTACGTATATGCTGTCATGCAGCAAACAAACGTGTACCAGATTTACTTGGATCAGGAGGGAGTACATTTGGGAGGTGGATAAATTCAGACATTGCACTAGTTAACCGTTGTAGTGCAAAGGCAGTTATTGTGCCTCATCGAATAATATGAAGTTGGTACACTGGCAATTGATGGGTGGGCCTTTGATACATTTAGCCTGGAGGGAGGGGATTGGGCGGGGCCACAGCCCGCCCAGGCCCTCCTCGCTGTACCATGTTACAGCCCACCCATCAGCAGCCAGTGTACCAATCACTGTATCACTGTACAGTGGTATGTTGCTGTATGGCTTTAATGTGCCCGTTCGCGTGATTCTCGGCTTATCGAGGGATGCACTTTATTGGAAGATGAAGATGAGGGTCACAGTAACACTGACTAACATGCTTTTTATGTCATTAACAGAGTTAAAAGATTCTGATCAATTTCCACATGCTGATAACAAGTACGACGTCTGTTTGTTTATGTGAAAAACAGTGTATTAGCTGATATATTCGTTTTGTTTGTTTGATATATGTAAGTTAACATAGCGATTTTGATCATGTGTGTCCTCCAGCAGATTCACATGTTTCCGTGTTCAGAAACGTACTTACTCTACACAACTGAGTATATTTACCTAATGACAACATTTCGATGTCCGTCGGACATCCTGATCACGTCTTCTTGACTGTTTACAGCTCGATGGAGCATGTGACTTGGAAATCACCTGGTCCCATGTGTGGCTGAGTTGGCGTGATGTATAGCTCATATACTGGAGAGACAGGCAGGAAGTTTGGTCTGAGGATCAAGGAGCAGAAGAAATAAGTGGACTCTTTCACAGCTGGTACATAGACCCGCGCCTCCACAGCAAGGGAGTGTAGTGTAACTCACAAGTCATCCATCACAGACCATGCTGTGGAAGTGAACCACGACTGGGACAAGGCATAAGTGGTTGGCAGAGAGGCAGTGACAAACCAGATGGATAAGAGGCCTTTGGATCAGGAAGACCCCAAGTTGCATGAATCGGGATGCAGGATCCTACAAACTCAGCCACATGATTTCCAGGTCACGTGCTTCATCGAGCTGTAAACAGAAACAGTCCACAAGACGTGATCAAGATGTCCGATGGACGTTGAAACATTGTCATTAGGTAAATACTCAAGTTGTGTAGATTAAGATTAAGAAGTTTTTTTGTATACTAAATTTGTGAAGCATCTCTATAGGCCAGGATGTGTGTTTCATGGTACGTTGTTCTGTTTCGTGGTGTTCGTTAAACATGTACTACCAATAAGCTTACATTAGCGTGCAATAACAGCTGTTAGGTTAGCTCAACTCAAATATGCATCAATCCAGTGATGTCTGTGATAACGGTAATTGAGCAAAAATGCTGCTAACTGTCTACACCAGTGATGTTTGGACATACTACGTTCTAGTCTGAAATGACACTCTAATGCGATGCAAGTTTCCGGCTTTTGAGCGTTTCGGTGATTGAGTGTCAGCTCGTGCCAAGTTGTGCATGCTGCTGCTTTGTAGTGATAAGGCTTTTAACTGTGCGTCAACTGTTCATTGACAGAACGTTGTAACGGCTCGCCTGTTTGCCGTGTTGTGACAATCTCGTACACATGGTTCACTTTAAAGATGCACTTTTATTGGGAGTTTTGTTTAACACGCCCCGGTGTTAATTATAATTGCATGCCATCCCCGGAAGTGACTGGTTTTTAACTTCTGTAATTATAACGCTACACTGAACTACATGTAGCATATGCAGATGACACGGTGATATTCCTCTGAGGTGAAGGTCATATGGCTGATTCTCGTTGCATGGTAACAGTTGTGGTCCACCTAACACTATATTGAATAAACACAAGGAAATGACTGCAGCAAATTCTCGCCATAATTGGCATGGACAATTGATGCATTTGTAGCATCTTTGAGCTCACTAATCTAGATTATTTGCAGGGATGACTCCAAGGAACTCCAGATGGAGAAGGATATCGATGAAGTATTACAGACATGCCGTTTGACCTACTTTGGGCATGTGACTCGCATGGAAAAGGACAGATATTCAAATATCTTGATGCATGGTTACACACATGGGCGACGACCTATAGGAAGACCAAGGAAAAGGTGGCTGGACAACATTACAGAAAATTATGAAGAGCTGAACCTAACCATTCATCAGGCGTCACGTCTCGCAAACGACAGAATGAAATGGAGAAATACTGTCCACAACAAGGGTAGCCGGAGCGTCGGGGACATCGTATTTGTCGCAGAGGCTTTAAGTCAAAAAAGTAAGTCATGACTCCAAGACAGTAAGTGCTAAGATCAACACATTACTGTAACCTTCAAGACTAAGACCAAGACAATAATCCGCGAGATTAAGACTGTAAAAATACTGTCTCGAGACGAGACAGTGTCATTAGACTTCCCATCACTTTAATCACAGACAGTATCAAATTAACGTCGTTACGAATACGTTTCGTCCGCTTCCAGTCAGGGGCAAGCACAAAACGATGGATGTGACCAAACTGAAGGCGAATGAGTGACAAAATTGCTGCACATGAACCAACTGGTAATGACAACAGTGATGCATCTCGTCAGTCGTCAGGTGTCTTCAACTGCCTTTGTCTCAAGTCACAACCAAGACAGTAAAGGCAAGACCAAGACTGAGACAGTCATCATCAAGACTTGAGACTGAGACCAAGGCAATAACCGAGACCTAGACAGTGAAGATAATGTCTCAAGATAAAACAGAGTCTCGAGACTCGCACCTGTGATTATCTGCCTGTTTTACATGACAATGTATAATCATAATTAATGTGTTGTTGCAAAACTCTGACAGTCTGACTAACAGCGTATAGAGTAAGCACTAAACTGTTGAAAACAGGAATGTATAAAGCCTTTATTATCACAGTAACAGAAAAAAAACACAAATAAAGTATAAAAAAATTTGTGCAACTCTTGACAGGGTGCTAGAAAGGCACAGGCCGTCTATGCAGGCTCCCTTATGTTGAAATGACGGAGCTACTCAACCGAACCGAACGGGTCGAGAACGTTGCTTCTGGCAGATCTCCAAATCTAACTCCAGCCTCGTGTGACCTCGTGACCCCATAGTTGATCATCTCTTACCTTTGCCCCGTGGACCATTTTTGCCAGTTGCATCAAAATCATTTAATTCGTTTTCAAAATATTGTGTTCACAAGTTTAGTAACAGACGAATGGGACATAAAGAGCATAAATACTAACTAACGTAAATATTAAGTAACTCTGTGATGACCAGTCTAAACTGCTGGAGGCACAGAGATAACATAATCAAGTAACAGTAACTATTTATGTTGTGACCTAGTTTCGTCACATCTCTCAGCACAGTGGAGTGAAATAACGTCCCATAACCCACTCTGTTGAAGCGTGAGCAGTTTATCACGCTGTTCGTACGCCCAAGTTGGCCCTAGCACAATGGTCATGAAATAAGTACGTTTTACCACAGTCTCTCGTGGTATACACTCGTTACACTCATGTATACCGCAATAGACTATGGTATAACCTACACATGGTATAACCTACACGTAGGTATAACCTACACATGGTATAACCTACACGTAGGTATAACCTACGCAATAGACTATGGTATAACCTAGCCAGAAATAAAGACAGTGTATACACAAGTAAAAACAGACAAGTTGCATACTGTACTGTAGACACGTTAACACAGCAACCAGTTAAATAAGTAACAAGGAGCTAAGTATATAACACTACTACAATGTGTGCCAAAAAAATGTGACTCGTGTAATCTTGAATATCGTGTCCAGTTGTAAGTCTATTGCAATGAAATTTGGCACGTGATATCCTGATGACCTTAGCTATTAAACGCACACATAATTTGTGAAGCTCATCAGGATATCACTTGCTAAATTTCACTGCAAGACTTACAACTGTACAAGATATTCAAGATTATGCGAGTCTCATTTTTTGGCACACAGTGTACAATTTAGCAGATGTTCTTGTAGTAAGATTCTGAATCTATTGACAGACATAATGTTGCATTTCTAACGGCACTTTAGTTCATAGTACACACCCTTCATAAAGTAAGAAACCGCGTTGACTATAGTTAGCATTTATGCTATACAAGTGAAGTCCTGACTTCTGATGTGTTGAATAATTACATACAGAAGAATTAGAGGTCAAATAATCATGGTTAACATGAATTGTCATCATCATCATCATCATCATTTATTAGTAACAGAAGGACCTGAAGGCCACTAACTCCCACTAATACTATAGTTAAAAAATTTTCGAGTAAAACCTGATGATTAATTTGTCAAATGCCTTTTGGAGATCCACGTAAGTGCCAGTGACAGTTGCATCAAAACGATCACATAGTATCAAGTACATCAACACATGTCCACATTAACATTAGTCCACAAGTGGTGCTGTAAAACTTAAATCAAAACTAGTACGTACTTACACAGCAGACTGTTGCTTTGCAAGTACGAGTATAGTTTATTTCTAACAGTTAATTAAACACATTTAATAGAGAGATCATGGTCTATAATTACTGGGCAATTGTGGGTCTCATTTCTTAAATACCAGTACAACTTTTGCAGTTTTCAGTTTATTCGGGATTACTCCTGTTCTATGAGATAAGTTACATATATAAACTAATAGATCGATCAGCCGCTTAGTTTATTTGCAACTGTTGAAAAACACTGTCTGCAGATTTCTCAGACTTCATAAATGGTGGGTTTGCAGTCGAGCGTTTTTGCTTGTGCAATCATCTGCTCACTGAGCTCCCACAGCCACTTTGCTGTTGCCGCATTGGTCGCCTCTGGTGATGGCGTGCACTGAAAACAGTTGTTGAAGTAGAATGCACTGTGTGACTTGATGTCGGTGGACGTGGCACAGTAGACGGTCGTTGCTGCTGCCTGCTGCTGCTTGCAAATACGTACACAGTATCACGTTAGCAAGTGATAACAATTTCCAATCAATACAGTCTTGATATTTTATTGCACGTCTGACACGCGATATTGATATAGGAATTCTGTCCGTCCGTCTGTCACGTTCCGGTATTGTATCGAAACGGCTTAACATGTCGTCATACTGTCTACAGCATATGTTAGCCACATCATTCTAGATGTCCCAGTACTAAACAACTTTGTGAAATTCCGACGGGGTCGTGGCGCTGAATACAGATGCACTATATAAATTTGCAAATTTCCACCAATATCTGGCTATATGTGGGAAACGATATAAGAAAGGGCCATAGTTACTACGGAATGGTAACATAAAATCTTATTTCATGACCTACTTCTGCCTCCTATCTCTCAACACAGTGTCTGGAGTGAAATAACGTCCAATAACCCACTCCACTGAAGCATGACCAAGAAAGAGCAGTTTATTACACTAAACGTAGGCCCATGTTGGCATATTAGCACAATGGTCATGAAATAAGTACATTATACCATAGTCTGTCGTGCTATACACTTGCTACACTCGTGTATACCACTCCAGACTATGGTATAACCTAGTTATATGCACTCTAACGAACTGTGACATTTCTGATGACCTTGAAGGCTTGAGTGACCTTTGAAGGTCATTTCGGTGACCTACTTACAGTTGTTACTTCGTGTGCGTGGCTTATGCCCGATCTGTCGGCGACAGCTAAGTTTTTTGTTACTTCAAGCCAGTGATAACCAGCCAGGTACTGCAGTGATAGCGATGTTACTTTGTAATGATCTCTGTAACCACGTTTGTCTGTTAGCAATTTTATGGGAAAACAGTTGACCCTGTAATGGGCACATTAAGTCGCACAGCAACGGACCATTATACAGCAATATGGTGATTGGTACACTGGCCATTGATAGGTACATTTGGTACATCGAGGAGGGGCTCGGGTGGGCAGCAGCCCCATCCAGTCCCCTTCTCGCTGTACCAAATGTAACACCCCACCCATCAACGGCCAATGTACCAACTTCATATTATTAGATGTGGCACTATACTTACCTTTGCACTATAAACGGCAAAGTTATTATCGTGAAACTTTCAGAATGGAAGGCCAGTGGTTCTAGGATCACGTTATTAAAGGTATAGGTATAGGTATAGTAGGGTTTAATGTCCCACTCGACACATTACGCCATTAAATTTGTCAGGTGGTAGCACCCTGCAGTAGGGTGCGGGCGAGATTTGCTGTGGCTGGCACTGCTTACCTCCAGTGCTTTGACACTGCTGGCCAGACATCAGGACAGGCACCCCATCTAAAAATCCCAATCCACCAGTTTCCCGATGTTTCCATCGAGACTTGGCAATGGTAACCATGGAAAAATAATTATGCCATATCAAAAAAGCCTAACTATGTAGTATTTTCTATTTCTTACAAAGTACGTGACCATTAAGGAACTGTCAACTTCTGCACATACATGGTTTTTGACACAACATGACTGGACAGTGAACTGCACAGATAGTTGAGTGTGGCAGAGGCTTTTACGTTTAGTGATTCTGATTTATTTCATGACCTACTTTTGTCCGCTATCTCTCAACACAGTGTCTGGAGTGAAATAACGTCCCATAACCCACTCCACTGAAGCGTGACCAGTTTATCGCGCTAAACGTAGGCCCGTGTTGGCCCTAGCATGATGGTCATGAAATAAGTAGGTTATACCACCGTCTCGTTACACTCGTGTATAGCCTACTCACAGTACAGTGCTACACAAATGACGGCACACTCAGTAAGCGTGGAAATACCCAAATACGTCTAAGCTCCCAACACTTACGTTCACAATCATACTATCGGATGTCCCAGGCTATACACTGCCGCGAAGTCACTACAGCAGCATCTTGTGGGTTTAAGTTTTACAAGTGTACATTAACTTTTCTTATCAATGGTAACCAGATTACGGTGTGTGCAGAAACTCCTGCTTCACTTTTTAGTCAAGAGGACAGCTTATAATCGTCAAATACTCAAACTGATAGATTAGATACGTACCTTGCTTTTTGCAAAGGGTCGGACTAGAGCGAAGATGATCCGCCAGACCCACCAGTGTCTTGAGATGCCAGTGGAGACGACGTTTCCTGGGTGAACAGCAAAGCACAGAACACCGCGTTTTGAGAGCTGCTGACGCAGCGCGCCAGTCAACAATATATTACACGCTTTCGACGCATTGTAAGAAAAGATCGGCCAATACTGCCTCGGCAACTGCGGAGATAAGAGTGACTCGCAGATGGTGTGCTCGTTCAGATCTGTAAACCTGCAAATGCAAAAATACACCAGCAGTTCAACACTCGATATTAATTTTCGAACATCTGTAGTGCATAGGTAATAGGATTTAATGCCACTCGACACAATATAGGTCACAATGGGGACGATTTTACTGATCAGGTGACCCAACCAACAGTGTCATAGCACTGCAGGACAATGGTTAGTCAACCAGATCAAGGGCCAATCATACCATGTTCAGCCCACTAAAAGGTAAAGAGTGCAAAATTTTTAAATATATATAGCACCATGAAGACCAGATACAGAGGTGCTCAGAAGACAGAGCTAAACCAAGCAATATCAAAGCCTGATCCAGTCAACCGGCCTATAAGAACTGCTTGTACCATTGTGCACCACTATAATAGTACACAATACTGTAGCAAAGACACAGTTTTCTTAATATTCCCCTTCCTTCGGACCAACTCAGATGTGGCCAAGTGGAGGTAAGGGGGTAAGTTGTAGTGTAAACATCGCTCAACTGCAAATATAACACATTTACCAGGTGAAAGTTTAAAAAGTGCAATATATAATGCAGACAAAGTATAAACCTGTATCAATTTACTTTTTAAATAAAAGTAAAAAAGTAATTGTCAGAAGTTAATCCTTTACGAAGAAACTTGTAACTGTAACTTGTAACTTGATTACATGTGCTTTTTAAAAATAACTTCCACAACACTGAATGCAGGTAAAGAATAAACCTTCTACTTAAAGCAAGTTTAATTTTAGTGAATACTCATGATATACTAATATCCAGTGAAGTGCTGTTACAACGAGTGATGTCAGGTGCAGCAAACCTCGCCCTGTGCCCCATTGCAGGGCGCTGCCACCTGGCGAATTTAATGACATGATCCACTGTCCGTCTGTTCTGAAAGTTGATGACAGCTATATCCATTTCCTATGATATAGCTAACAAAGTTACAAGCACAGTCAACCATAAACATTGCCTCGCCAGCTGTCACTGCAGTGAGGCAAACATTATACAAAAGATGAATAATTGTCTGCCCTGGATGTGAATCAGTCGCAGCTTTTGATAAACTCACATCGATCACTGATTATTACACGTGTGTATGTACTGAAGAAAACCATTCAGATAGACAGCAAGGTATTCTGCTTGGGAGCTCATACCCTTTGCAGCATTTTGAGCCAAGGAAAGTTAAACTCAGTAACATCCAAGCCATGTCAGCCACTCGGTTGCCAGCAGTCGTCGTAACACGCCTAGTCACTGTTATGCAGAACTTGCTGCTTTTTCCCTACCAGCGGCTGTGACCGTTAAGTACTCAGTGCACCTACCAGGGAGGGATGGCTAGACTGAGTGGGCCTGGACGGCTAGTCATGTATTCATAGTTTAAACACACACGCACACACAGTGTGTGCAACAAATGTGAGCGACTGCGAAGACAACTTGGCAAACATTCCGACACCGAAGGACAACAATGTGCACACCTGTGTGATTCAGACGAGACAGTGACGACGCGAGCTGGTGTCGACTGAATCAACAGTTCAGTCAACAGCTGGATGAGGTAGAAATGTCCGAGGTGGTTCGTCTGGAACGTGGTCTCAAAACCGTCATCTGTCAGCGAGTGAGGCAAGCCAAACACGCCAGCATTGAGAATGAGAACGTTCAGTGGACTACAGTTACACAAATACAAGTAACCCAACACAATGAGATAACTCAATAAGTCTCGACTATTTTAAGGAATAAAATTCTAGCTCAAACTACCAGCCACTATACTTCAATCTGGCTGCTTATTACTATGCTAACACTACATGCAACCATTTTAAAAACCATTTTCCAGCAGTTCACCTGGATTAGCTAGTAAACCCTGAATGGTGTTCAGGGAAATTTTTAAAGAATCTGCAAAAGCAATAATTTTACAGATTGAATGCCTTTCATGGCACTGAACGAAGTGTCACGACAACGAAGCCAAATATGCACAAGAAAGCACTCGGAGAGTCCACACCTCCACTAATATCAAGTGCACCTGACCTCCGTGCTGCATTTGACTCTCTTAGCCGACCCGCGTTGTGGCTACTCCTGACAACACTTGGTATCCCGGATAAGATTGTGAGACTCTTTAGAGTACTGTAAGACAACTCTGTTAGTTGTGTTCGGACAGGTGGGACTCACAGCTCATAGTTTAAAATCGAGGCTGGTGTTTGCCAGGGCTGTGTGCTGGCCCCAGACTCATTTGCCACAGGCATGGATTGGTTGCTGGACAGGACTGTTGAATCTTGCTCGATCGGTGTGGCGTTTGGCCAGAGCTCCTTCACTGATCTGGATTTTGCTGATGATGTCTCTCTCCTTGCTGAACTGCTAGAGCTTCTTGTTCCCATATTGGAGACAATGGCAAGTGAGGCAGCATCCCTAGGGCTCGAGGTGAATTGGCAAAGGTACAAGCTTTGGGCTGCAGGGAGGATATGCCATTAACCATCAAGGTTCAGGGCCAGGACGTCATGGTAGTCGAGGAGTTCGTCTACCTTGGCTCTCTTATCCACTCATCAACTGGAGAAGACAACTAGGTCGTCCCTGCATCACGTGCCTCAGCACCATCCAACAGGATCTGAATCACCATATTACGCTCCCCAAAGCAGCAGATTTGGCTCAGAACCGCCCTCTGTGGAGGATGATGTCGACGTATGGCGCTACGCAATCGTGAGTTGCACGCCAGAAACGACGACGACGACGCACCTGACACCTTGGTTGCCTCAGCCAAAAGTGATCTGGAATTTGAATCCGAATTTCCGGACTTATCTGGATGTGGGTGTCTGCCAGATCGCTTCCAGAATGTAGTGGATTCATTCCCTTGTAGGCGCTTGTCATTTTGCCGAGTTTCATGAAAGCGGCTGGTATCAGAAATGCTAACAGATGTGAAAAAAGCCCATTCTGCAATGGTGAGGAAAGTGGAAAGTGATCTACAATCCGTATCTGGGACCAGATCCCCAAAAAGTTAATTGAATCTTCCCAGTGATAGTGATAGTGATAGTGTCTCTCTCCTTGCTGAACTGCTAGAGCTTCTTGTTCCCATATTGGAGACAACTGCAAGTGAAGCAGCATCCCTAGGGTTCGAGGTGAATTGGCAGAAGACAAAGGCACAAGCTTTCGGCTGCAGGGAGGATATGCCATTAACCATCAAGGTTCATGGCCTGCAGGACGTCATGGTAATCGAGGAGTTTGTCTACCCTGGCTCTCTTATCCACTCATCAACCAGAAGCACTTGTGACATCAGCTGCCGAAGTGCCATCACTCGTGCTGCCATGCAGAGCTTAGAAATTCAGATTTGGAGGTCACGGCTCGCCATCTCAACGAAGTTGAAGCTGTACAACACGTGCATCTTACCAATATTTCCGTATGGTTCAGACTGTTGGGCGTTATCTAAGACGGACGCACGTAAGATCGATGCACTTGACCAGTGATGTCTGTGTATGCTGCTTGGCATCAAATGGTACCAATTTGTTCGGAATGATGATGTACGGAGGCTAACGAACCAACCCAAACTATCTGCTATAATCCAGTCGTGCTATTTGGGCATATTATGCACATGGATGACAACGCAGATGCCAAGAGGATCCTGTTAGCCTCCCCTCCGGCAGACTGGAGAAGACAACTAGGTCGTCCCCACATCACGTGGCTCAGCACCATCCAACAGGATCTGAAACAACACCACCTTACGCTCCCCGAGTGATAGGCCCAATCATGA
>Ga0209339_1000443_pt1 | contig 15213 bp, 9 predicted proteins | sample OlaalgELextract3_FD_187376 | JGI IMG/M metagenome (GOLD analysis project Ga0209339, IMG submission 187376) | Olavius algarvensis symbiont microbial communities from Tuscany, Italy - Type A ELBA extract 3 (SPAdes) (version 2) | ecosystem: Host-associated > Annelida > Digestive system >... | reverse complement strand
TTAGCTCACTGACTCGCTTAGCAAAGAGGCTTGGGATCGTTAAAGATGTAAGAACAAATTCGATTAAATATCTTTCTTGACAACAGTGAATATGAGCGACTAACCAGATCTCTTCACTTGAAGAGGTCCCGCTAGCCAACTGAGGTCTGCGGCCTCTGCCGCCGCTAAAAAAGGCAGTTCAGCAGGCTAAGCTCTCTGGCCGGCAGCCTAAGGCCTTTGGCCAGAAAACCTGCCGTGTAGCACGTATGCTACAACATCGCGGCAGAAAATATGTGCAAGACACTAGATGCAATATTTCTTGTAATCAACTGTGAACAAAAGACAAAAAAGGAAAAAGTCACAAAGTCATAAAACAAATAGCTACTTAAAACAAGAACTTGGAAAAGCAGTTAGTCTGTATCGAATTTGTTTGTCGAAAGTCACTGGCAACTTATGTTATTTCAACTACGCTGCGCCAAAAATTTCTCAAACAAATCATTTTTCCTTTTTTCTTCGCTTGCGATTTTTTCAAGTTGTTTTGTCATAGCCTCATTTTGTGTGCTAATGCTCTCCAAAAATTTTGAGGCCCACGCAGGCGGCTGCTCATCGGCACGCTTTCTTTTCTTGATTGGCGTGTTGCGGGACGACTTCAATGGGGACTTGTGTTGTGTGATGGCCTGCGGACTTGAACACGATGGGCGAGACGCATCGACATTCACCACATGACTTGTGCCAGCTGTAACAATGACCGTTGGATTCACAGCTGGGTCCGTGGCAAGAACAGCTTCCAGGTCCTCCATGAACATCCATGTCGTGCGGCCCTGACCCGTCTTTTTGTGTGAGTCGTTAATCTTCTTGTACCTGGTAATTACAGCCAGTATAATTGACTTTACTGTCTCCAGAATGTTTTACATACATTAGCAATTTATCAGTATAACAATAAAACAGCAACGCCATGTGCAGCATGTATCAATAATGTTGTAGATATGAAACATATACGATCTTTTTGACTACTTGTGACCCCTGACGACCTCTGAGCCCCGTCACTGACGCAGTTGCAACTTTCAGGAAATGTGTGACCATATGCATGGCACTGTCTTTAAAGTTGTACTCCAATGAACTTTTTTATTTCAACTAACGAACGAATTATGTACATATAGTACAAAAATTGTAATTATTTTATTTTTAAATAAAGCAGTTTTTATAAAAAAGGAACTTGTGTTATTTCGATATTTCGTGCTACAATTAGAACGACTGTGGAATGACCACAGAGGTACTATTTTAATTTTACTTCATACGCCTTTACCACAATCAACAATGTCATCATGCGCAACGTAAGCTAGTTCCTGTTTGTGTACGTAATATTGTTTAAACGTGTTAATTTTTGGCAATATATTTCGTCTGCTGGTACAAAAGACTATTAATATTAATTCTATAATTACTGTAACATATTAATCATGTAGGTACTAATAGAATAGCCATATTGAGTGTAGATTTGTTTACAATTTACGTCGAAAGACTCTATGGATTCCCGGAACAGCGAGTCATACCTTAAATCACCCAAAAACCCAACAGCTGCTCCACAGCCCGTTCTTGAGTAAAAAGTTTGAAAATTGTTTTCTTGCTACACAATCGGAGTAAATTTAATTTAACTATCTAATTTAACTATCTACACAGCGGGTGTAGTTATGGCTAATTCACTTTTTGGTTGGAGTATACCTTTAACACACAGTATCACAAACAAACAAAGACATGTGAAGAAACAGAAAATCAGTCACCGATCTTTCAGGTTTCGCCACTTCTTGCCAACCTCATCACCCGTGAACTGCGTTCCACCACCTTTGTTGAGCTGTGTTGCTATTCTATACCAGACGTGCTTCCTACGTATGTTGCTGGAAAAGTTGTCGCCATTGCTCCTGACTGCAGCTATGAGCGCTTTCACCTTCGGTATTGTCCAACCTGGTTGCACAAAAAATCTATTTCAAATCTGCATAACCGAATAATGAACCAATCATGCATTTTACATGACACACACTATTTTGCGCATGAGTATAACTGTTTCCTAGCCACAGTCAAAGACAAACCATACTATTGCTGGACAAGCAAAGTTCAATTTGTTGTGGGGAGGGGGACTGTTTAACAAAAATATTGGTCTGGGAAGGTTTATCGTCTTCGGTAATGTACTGCCAAAATACCAAACTTTATACATGTTTCCTATGCAATAAGTTGCCCAAAAATTCTGGGCGGCTGGGGCTTCAGGCTGAAACGCCCCCACTGCTCTTCTGACAAATCTAACACTTTGGACCAGCCCATGGGGTGAGGTGTTGAAATGAATTGCGAAACTTTCACAGAGTTAATTACTTGAAGCAGAAACAAGTATGTTGCAAACATCCTAATATATCTGTTACCACAATGAATATGTACAAGAATTACACACGGAAAATCAAAGCACCATACTGCTACTGTGAAGTCAGTTACAGAACGAAATATAATCTGCAATTTATAACTTGCATATTCAAAAGAACTTACATTTTTTTGTTTCATTGTTGTCTTCGATTTCTCCCGATCGTTCCAGTGCATGGCCCTCAATGTCACCTGTTTACAGATAATGACAAAAATGTTACAAATTGTGGTTAGGGGGTTATGTTGAGCGTGGTAGCGTGAGTCTATAATGAAGGTCTTGGGGAAACGCCTCCAGCAGGGACCACGGGAAGAGCCCCTGGTCAAGCCTGCTTCCTCCCTGCAGCTCAACACAAATTAGCAATACCAATTTCACCAAATTCATAATTATGTCTATGCCGGTCATAACACACACCACAGTTTCGAAAAGAAATATAAGATACAGCTTGAACAAAAACATGTTGGCGTTTACTGTATGGCTAAAACATGAAATTCGAGTGCCAAATATTGCTGCCAAATGCACTGTGGCCCCAAACAGTTGGTTGCGATATGCAGTGCTTCAGACTGTGCATAGGAAATGCATTGCATGTCTACTGGCATAAAAAAGAAGCTCTGCTGTCACAAAGAGGCCGCGCGATGCTTCGTGTCTGTCAGTAGTTAGCTTTGTTGCGTCAATAGTACAATACCTCAAGCGCAGGTTTTTTTTATTAGTTATTTCAGCTTCGGATTTACTAGTGCATACAATTCGATTCTGTTCTGTTGTCTGCAGCGTAACGTCAAGCCTTGCTGTCATACACACGATTTATCGTGATTGTGTATAGCACGAGAGCGCGCTTGGTCGCTCTGGCGCTGAAGAACCACGGAGACGGTGACTTTATCTCTAGTGGCGCTTGGTGGTCGAATACCCGTAGTATACGGCCAGCGATATAATTGTCACAACTTGCGAGATGGTGGCCGTCGTTCACCGGCGACCATGTTTACAACACCTCGCCTGTTGCAGCATCAACAGCAGGCATATAGGTTCAGGATCGCGATTTCTGCCTACCACACTTGCATTCAACACCTCTGTTAGGGAGGGGTTCCCGTCGGAATATCACCATCCCGCTTGGTACAAAAAACTAGATTGGTGTGGCTGCCCGACGGTGAAAAAATTTCGAAGATACCTTTATTCGTTTTGACACAACTCACGAACGTGACAGACACACAGACGGACACCGCATAACAGCATAGGCCGTGCTTATGCATCGCATCGTGCGGCAAAAATAGCAACTCTGTAGACAGGACTGAATAGACGGGTGGATATGTTTGTTAACATAACGAGAAATAAACGTGGTGCAGTTGGTTATGATTAAGTGCACGTAGTGAAGTAGTGTCACGGCATCACGGGTCGTAGAAATATGAGCGTAAATGGAATAGGAATCACATGCTTCTAGTTCACACATAAAACATTTATGTGTCCCATGGTAACTGTAACGTGGTGTTGGCAAATGTGCAACAGAGAATTTTGCCCTTGTCCAATGCACTGAAACAGCATGTAAGGCTAAAATAAGCAGTGCATTACATCAGTGATGTAGTCAAGGCAAAAATCTTAAGGGCAAGGGTAAGACTAAGACCTGAACCCTCAAGCCCAAGGACTGGACCTTCAAGGCCAACGCCACGACCACAGGTCCCGAGGCTAAGGCCACAAATTTTTGCCTCAAGGCACCTCAAGGTCAAGGCTTGGCCTCGAGGTCTGCATCACTTCTTTACAGGTACTGCAGTTCATACTAAAAGTAACAATGTAAGTCACAACACTGTTTACACATCAAACAGTGTTTTCCTTTTCCCCATCCAATACATGTTGTCCTACAAAAGTCACACCAACATATAACAACTCGTTGTCACTGCCGCTCAACCTGTAGATGGCGGAATACTGACAAAACGTGTGGTATGAAAAAAACTAGAATGGTGTGGCACTGTGGCTACCCAGTGATGGAAAAATTGTGAAGTTATGTAAGTAAAAAGTAAGTAAAATGTCGATTTGTATAGCGCATTACGCGAAAACACCTCTAATGTTATGATTACTCACTGCGACATAGTGCACGAGTGTGACAGACGAATAGATGGACATTTCAGCGATCGCAAAGGCTGCATTTATGCACTGCAGCATGCGTCAAAAATGCGAACTTATTTCAAGGTATAATCATCCACTATGTTTCGTCAAAACTCAAAAGCCATTTGAAAATGTAAACACAGCCAAATAGAAAAACAGTGGCAATCACAACTTGCAGATTGCTCAGCACACAGTTCTCTATAAAAATGAAGTGCTCATTTCGGGCGATAAATATGTACAAATCGTGCAAAGTGATGGGACATCGCTGACGGACGATGCAGGCAACTTCATTTTTTCGCATTTAAGTGGTAACTAATACAACTTTTCTGTTACCATCATCATCATTGTTATCGGTACACGTAGATTATATTTTCCGTCCCTTATTAGTTAGTGAACTGTAACGTTAGCCACTGTAACGCCCATCCGGAGTACCTTGGCCCTACGCTAAACTTACTTTTTAAGTTCACGTCTTTTTTTCAGGTGTTTTGTAATTTGCGTGCTGTTTGCGCCCTCTGGTGAATGTGAAATAGCGTAGGGACGGAAAATAGCGTACAACGATGTTTACTGACCGTTCCTCAGGGACGGAAAATAGTGTAGTAAAATATCTACTGTCCGTCCCTGAGCGTCAGTACGCACTGAATGTCCGTGGATAATTATAGTGTCCCAGCACTATTTTCACTCTATAACACTATAAAATAACACTGAGCATCAGTACACGTTGAAAATATGCAACGGCGCAACCGTACAACGGTCTGTCCTATAAACCGGCTTGGCCCGACATCTCTGTAGTTATCACTGCAATACTGCAAACGGACGACCAACCATAACAACATTGAAACTGTAAACCATAATGATAACACTAACCCTAACCCCATAATACAGGAGGTCAGTCCAACTCCAATCCCTAAAGAATTCAGAAAGGTTAGTGATAGGACAAGACATTTACAAGACAAGACAGTTTTTACATTTTACGCAGTAGGCTCAATCGGAGTCTTGGAACGACAGTTTTATTGCATTTCACAAAATTTAGGCTAAGATGTAGTTAGCTAAAACATGTATGCATTTCACAAAATTTAGGCTAAGATGTAGTTAGCTAAAACATGTATGTGTCTGCAAAGTACCGTTATCAGTGACACAAGAAGTCTGGTTCTCCACTTCATACCAGGACAAATTAAACACAAAACTTAATTAGCTACAACCAGCAAGTATGAAATAACCGCATACAAGACTTACACTGCACAGTTGTGCATTAGATACCGTCCAACGGTCTGCACCAGATACTGGCGTTCCTGCTGGCTTGGTAGCATGCCCCCCCTGCAGCTTTCTGGCGAGAGCTTCACCATTCACCTGCCCCTGTCCTTGTGGACGACGGCACAAGAGATTATCAACGGCACAGTTCTGCACAAAACAAACAGTATAGTATTTATAATCGCAGTTGACAATTTCTGTCTTAATGGCTGCATGGTTCTATGCATAGTTGCTCAAAAATGATATGGATAAAACAAACAGAAATAGCATCAACAGACTGACACAGCAGCAAACCTTAAAACAATGAATGGTCGGATGAGCTGGTGTAAGTGGTCCAGGTCTAACTGCTGGAGATGGAGACGCAGCAGAACTGGATGGTGAGGACGGACTGGCACCAGTGTCACTGGCTCGACTTGTACTGCTAGTGCTAATCCAATTTAGGATGGCACGCCTCTCACCCATCCGGAAGCCCAGTTCCACAAGGTCAGAGCTTCGCAGAAGACGCAGCTGACGAACGGTGATGGCATGTTCTATAGTTTGTACAATATAATAAGTAGTTAGTGAGTGGTTTTGTCACATAAATACAGCAAGAAGGATATCATTCGTCTGTACTAGTATGTATGCTGCTTATTGTGCTGGATGATATACTATGCATATTTGATATGCATCCAGATTAAACTAATAAATGTGAACTGATGCTTCTTAGCAATAAGAATGCTAAATAAATAAAGTTCTCACTTCTTAGGTTTTCCTGGATTTCGTGTGAAAGTTCCGTCACAGCCATCACCCCCTTTAAAAATGAGCATAGCAATGTGTGGTGGTCCTCACCCATTTGTTGCTAGCACACAGAGATATTCGTGTTTAAAGACACACGATGGCAATTTCATTTACTAGTGACGTTGCAGTTATGTATGCATTTGCTGTCACTGTTTTCCCATGAAATGGACTTTTGCATCCATTGTTGGCATTTTTAGGTTCACCACATAACCAACAAACACCTCGTTTGCCAAAATATGGTAGTTTACTTGAATCCTTTTTCTCTCCTTTACCATCACTTTTCACGTGAAAACTTTCCTTTTCTTGTTTTGGAGATAAATGGTTTTTGTTGTTGCTTTTATCCAAAATATTCTCTGGATATTTCTTGGCCTCATATTTTCGGCTTTTGATTGAACGAGTATAATCCGGTTCAAAATGCTCAATCTGACTCCTCAGCCTTGAGTCATTGGGTAGATTACCCTCAAAAATATCAGCAATCTGAGCCGCTCGCATAGCCGTAACATTTTTATCTGCTTCCGCAGTAAGCACATGTCGTAGTACCACTGGGTGTAATGTGTCATGTAGTTTTTCAAGAACATGAAGGTCACGCTACCCCTCAAAAGTGGTCACTTCCTTGGAACGTAACCAATAATCTTGCAGTGTACTAAGACGTGACACATAGGATACATTGGTTTCATTTGGATCTCTCATGGCCTGGGTAAACCTTTGCCTATAGTCTTTACTACTCAGTTTATGCTGTGCCAAAATGAATTCTTTCAATTTGGCGTAATTTTCCAGATCTCCTGCTGAGAGTCTGGTAATCATGCTCTGTGTTCTTGTATTTAAATACGGGATGAGAAGACTGGTGTTCCTACTGAACACCAAACTGTTTATCAAAATACAAGGGTAAACCACAAGGATCAGCAGGTTGAGGATGCATAACACCTTTTAATGCTTCCGCAAAACGTTTTAACATTACAATTGGTGGCTGATCACGTTTTGTTTGCTCAGTAATTTTGAGTCTCTTCACATCAAACTCTTCACGTTTTAACTTTTCGTTAGCGGCTGCTTCCATCCGCCTCATCTCTAGATCTTTGTCTTTCATTTCACGTTCGTGCTGCAGCTTTTCACGTTCATACTGCTGCTGTGCAAGCTGAGCCGCAGCTTGTTCCTTCTGCAATTTTAGGATTTCTAGCTGAATTGCTGCATCAGAATTTGGTGGTGTTATGGCAGGCCCCATGTTCACCATGTTCACTCTCAGCATCAGAAGACTCAGCTTCCGATGACAGCGGATCATCAGTTTGTTCTCTTAAAATAGAATACAAACTAGCCATTGCATCCAACAACGTTGCTCTGGGCATTTCCTTAATTTGGTCAGCTGTGGCACCTATTAATCCCAGGTTAGCCAGCAACTTGCCCCTCACACGTTCTGTGGACATTTCACGCAAACGTTTCACATCCGCCTTTGGTAAAGACTCCATCTCGTCTGTTTTCTTTTACCAGACTGAAAGTGGTGCGATAAATATGTGTGTATGTATGTTATCGCTAGCACTGCGCACTATCTAGCCGAAAAGTCAGTACATCGGCTATACACCCGAAACGTTAACAACGTGTTAACAACGTTTATCACGCCTACGCACTATCTAGTGCATCCAATGCATCCAATGTATCCCGTCCTCGTCGCCCACTGTCATGGGCAAATAGACCGTGCATCGGATTTTCAGAAATATTTATTTACAATATAAAAACATAATTATCAAACCAAAAAGACATAATGTCAACCAACGTGCAACAACCCAAAAGCTCTTATTTCTGTTCTCTCCCAGTGAGGCGCAGTCTTTAGATTCTGATAAGAAACTAAGTAAGTAAGTTCGATTCGGTTATTCGGTTCTTTGTCTATGACACACCACTTTGCCAACAACTTTGGCAGCCTAGAGCCGCCACTGCTCTGCACCACTAGTTTGCAGTTGGCGTTTCGTTTTCATTGAACTCTCAGTGTTAGCATTTTTTTGTTTTGTGTTCTGAAAAGGAACGACAGGGAATGGGAACAAATATTTAGACGTGAATGGGAATGAGAACAAAACTTGAAATTAATGGGAAATGGAATGGGAAAACGGGATTTTCTGACGGGAATGGAAGGGAATGGGAGTATAAAGTGCATTCCTGCTCACCTCTAATAAACTCTAATAATAGACTCGATAAATCGCATACGAGTTCCTACTCGTATGCGATTTATGGAGTATACTAACGGTGCCATTTCGAAAGACCTTGAGTGACGTTGACGTGACTTAGCGAAATATCTAATGACAGGAAGCATCGCTCGGCCTCTCTGCGACAGCTGAGCTACTTGTTTAGAGGCCTGGCAGAGGCATCATTCTCAACCCTCGACATTGACAAGCACGATGAATTAGTGCTAGTGCTACGAGACCTAGCGACAGTCGGCTTGTTCTTGTCAGACTACATCATGAAAAGGTAAAGGAAAGCCATAATCCAGAAGGAGCATCTCCCTTTCATAGGCCCGCGAGCCCGTATATGGATAAACCACTATTGTCTGTGACGCATGGCCAGTGCAACGCCAGACCTACGTATGAGTAACAGCTTAGGCTGGGTAGGTACCCAGCCTAAGCTGTTACTCATATGCCTACCCACGGAGGGATGGCCAGGCTGAGTTGACCTCGGTGGCTGGTAACATACTGAGATAGTTTACCCGCCCGAAGACGGTCACCCATCCAGGTACTAACCAGGTAATACATCAGAGACGAACGTTAATGTGGCGTACATATCATACTGGATTACTGTGCAGAAGGCAGCAGTGGACTGACGCGTACCTCGTGTTGACAGGAGCCATTATTGGCTTCTACAAGAGTGGAGCTGCTGCTAGAAAGGTAACGAATGGGTTACTACGTTACGTTATGATGTCTTATTCTTGTACACTACATGTAACATCTGCAGTTGATTTATCTTTATTACACGAATGATCTAGTGGCAGGCAGTACGTAAATTGAAATAACGTTATGCGTTTTCGTATGACAGTCGGAGCTTTGAAAACACCGTAACAAGTGCTGTCGGACACAGCGAACCGGGCTCAGCGTCCCATTGCTGGCGCTGCCACGTGGCGAATTCAAGTGACAATCCCAGAGCCGTTGGCCATCTCTTCTGAAAGTTTCATGACAATAGCTGCAAAGTACAAACACAGGCGAACAAAACAATACGCCGGTCGAGCTAGGTAACATGAACAACACGTTATGTGGCCCTCCATTCAGTTTCAAGTTCACTGGGTTCTGCACCTACAGTGGTAAAACTGTACAGCAACAGCTATAGCTGTACAGTAGTAGTAGTAGTAGTAGTAGTAGTAGTAGTAGTAGTAGTAGTAGTAGTACAGTAGTAGTAGTTAAAAATAAGGAAAAATAAAAAAGAAATAAAATGTTGTAATCGTAAGATGACTTGAACGAATGCATGAAACGGTGAAGAAACACGTACGAACGTGTTTCTGTGTGTGTATGTTAAGCCTGACGGGACATACAACATGCCGGACAGTAGCATCGTCCTGCAAGGAGCCACTGCGCAGCTGACCGGCAGACAGCAGGATACATTCGACATCGTCCTCGTATTTATTTCTATCCATTGATTTACTAAGCACACGCATGCACTGTAGATACAACCGTTTGGCCTGTACACTGTATATGTAAATGTAATTATTGCTTATTAATAAACGCATTTATTATTATGGGTGCAATTTGAGGTGTGAGTACCTGTCTGGCATGCTGTGGCCGGGAGGCGAGATGTAGACGGCGCTCTCGACACCCTATTTCGAGAAGTCTGTGGCGCAAGTCTAAGTCTGTTGGAATTAAATTTACGACAGTAAGAGTTGCGTTTGAATTGCGAAATTTGCAAGACCGATTGCAAGGGGCGTACTGACGTGCTGTAGAAACATTAGCGTGATTTGAATTTAGATTAAATCATCCATGCTAGTATTATAACTTCATGTTACTGTCCACGTTCATAATCAATAAAAAAACTTTAATGCTGTTGCAAAAGAGTCAATACGAGGCGTCCGTTGCGTGCCCACAGTCCCCCACTATCTGCGATAGTTATGCCGCTGCTGATATTTAAGTTGAATCTGACGCAGTTGGGGTCAGGTGTTGCTGAAGGAAAAATGTGCTGCGTATTGTCTGAGTTCTGTGGGTGTATCGTATGTGTATTTGAAGACGAGTGTCGATTTAAGAGTGTGTATTGTATTATAACGACGTTGATGTGCTACCGGCTACGTTGCAAGCCGCCTTGTTTAATACGTCGTCATAGTCTACATTCCTATTCCGTAGTTGTACGGTCAAAGTGTGTTAGCGTATTTGTACTACTAATATCTAATTTGGCGTGTAACTAAATAAAATTTGGTTTATTAACTTATCAGTTTGTGTTGTGATTTGCAAATTTAAGTACGTGAATTACGTGCGATACCTAAGTTCTTCCGTAACTTTTTAGGATTTGATCACTACGTTCGCTGCCAGAAGTTACTAAAAATTTGTGGGAAAATGTCCCCCCCACATTTTTGTACCACTGAATATACGAAATACCGGCAGCTGCCCTGCGGGCAGTCTTGCTGGTGAATAATTTATGCCAGTTATTAAATGGTGATGTCGAAGAGCACACTTACTGATATGGAACGATAGTGCTACAGGATCCAATCAACAGGCTGTGCTGAGTTTTTGAACAAGGTTGAGGGAGTGCGTAAAGACCGGCAGACGGCGCTGATTTTCTGCCCATTGTCTTTGGCCCGTCAACACTTCATCTTATGTCATAAACGTACTTCTAGCCAAGCACGAACGATATATCATATATAAGTGTTGACTGTTGAGTGTGATAACGTAACGACTTGTTGTGGTGACGTGGCAGCTAACGAGTGCTACGAACACACAGTACTTCATACAGACGGCGGACATCAGTGAGACTCAGTCTTGGTGCTGCCATCTGAAACACAACATTGCCGTGCTGGTCAGTCCATGCACTTCCTCAGTCCTCATCTTCTTTCATTTCTTATGAAATTGTAATATAAAGTTGTTCTTTTTTCTTAGCTGTTCATGCGCCAGTCGTTATTCTTATCCCATCTGGCTTTTTGATATTTGTTAGTGCCCCCGGACAATTTGTAAGTCGCACTATATAAATTCTATTTGTATTTGTATTAAATAGTTGCGCAATTCGTGGATGGAAGCCGAAATTGTTAGAGGCCCGGATCTTATTCGCCAATACCAAGCTAGAAAATAAGAACATTGAGATGGAAGAAGAGGTTGTCGTCATTGTCGTCATAGATATAATAGATACACATCTACAAATTACGTCGCTGATATGTTCACTGATAGACACATAGTTAGAGAAGGTAACACCAAGCACGTGGTGGAAGTTAATCGGCTTATATCTCACAGAATCGGCGGAGCAGTGTCGTGAGACTTTCTTCTGTTGTCAGTGAAGACAATTTCAACTGATTTAGCTCTGTTGAGCTTAACATTATTTTTATGCGCCCAATCTGCTCAGGATGTTGCAGGCCGGTATCACAATATATGTATCATCGGCGTATTTGATCATCCTGTTACCAGGGGTCACCGTAGACAAGTCTGACGCGTTGATGACGAAGCAGACTGGGCCAACAGCGGACCCCTGTATGATGCTAGCAGTTATGCGCTGAAAACCTAATACAAGTCCGCTGAATCTTGTACAGTGCGTGTGATCACTAAAAAATCGTCTAGCCAGTTGTACACTGGATCTGAGATATTCAATAAAGCTATCTTCTTCAGGAGGTTTGCCTGGCGAACGGTGTTAAAAACTTTGCTGAAATCTAATGTTATGACCACAACGTGGCCATAGCATGTCACTGATGGTTTGCAGCAAAGTGATGAGAGCTGCAGTAGTTGAGCCCGTTGGACAAAATGCAAATTGGTCGCTAAAGTGGAGAGCTGCCGGTGGCATTAGTATTGCCGGATATAGGAACGTCCTGACCACAACGCGCTCTAGAGTTTTACAGAGGACTGGCGTAACCGAGATTGCTCGAAAGTCAGAATGTTGAACTGGCGCAGAATTCTTGGGCACTGGTCAGATGGAAACACTCTTTCACTGACGCGGAACGGCCGATGTGGAGATTGATTTGTTGTACAAAAGCGTGACAGGCTTACAGAAAACGTCCTGACAACCGTAAAAACCATGCAGGTACGTTGTCTAAGCCGGTGGACGTATTACGAAGCGTGTCGAGCATTCTGAACACTTAGTACTAAGAATCTTAGATTCTAATTCACTGTGGGATTTGAAAATCGGCGTCGGTAGAGATGTGCGCGTAATGTTTGTCGAGCGACTCGGCTGTGATACTCTCGACATTGTCAGTTGTCTGTCTTCCACCAGTTAACTGTCTAACAGCTGCTCACAGACCTTACTGCTTGTCTTTCGATGGATCTTGCTCAATCGAGTCTTATTGCTGTTGGCAATATCTCTGCCAATCTGTGCGGCGAGGGCGTCAGCCTCTCAACCCGACCAGCCCGTCGCATACGGTTTTTAAGACGTAGCGTTGCTTTATATGGTATGGGTTTCTAAACGTTACAGTAATTGTACGCTCCGGATAAAAATAGTTTATAAGACCTAAAACTGCAGCATAGAACTTATGAAAAGCGTTCCGAGTGTCCATAGTGTATATGTCGCAACCGCCGCTTGGCCCACTTGCGGACGCCCGTGTCGCAACTGGCGATGGCTTCGGAGCCAGTCGCGGTTCTTTATCTCCAACTAGCTCAGTTGCGGATCTCAGGCCGAACCGCGATGCAGCAGTGGACAAATTATCAGTTTCTATTTCCTCATTCCTATTAAATATAAAGATGGGCTTTTGGGAAAGACCTGGATGAGGGGCTCACCGACAAAAAGCCACGGGACAAAAGGCCACCGGACAAAAGGCCACAGACATCGCAAACAGACAATCTAATTCAGCTACGCAATACAAGTTACACTGACTCCATCAGACAATTTGTTAATGTTATCGGATTGTCCAATGACTGTCTGATCGCTCGTACCAGTTGTCTCGAACTTGTTGATCGGTACTTGCCGATGTTGTGCGACAGCCGAAGGTTCGACCGCCGAAACGTCATCAGAATGTTGGTCGGCGCGTTGACGGTACCAGCCCGAGATCATCGTCAGGCTGTTCGTCATGTCTGTCGATGTCGTTCACTTCTTGACCATTGGTTGAACAGTGAAGTGGAAGGCACCAACCACGACTTCGGAGGGTTGTCAGTTTTCCATGCTTTCAACTTGTCGACGTGTGCAATGATCGGTCCTCGACGTGTTAGACTGCTAGCTGACCGTCAATGCAAAGGTGTCCCGTCTAAAAATCCGAGATAAAACCGTACCTTTCTAACCAGTCAATGCCAAGCATAACTTCTTCCACATCTGAAACTAGCGCATTCGTCCACGAGCATCGTTCATCCAAGAAGAAAGGCAACTGTACTTCTCTGTGTATCTTGACGTATAGCTGGTTTCATTTCCAATCCTTTGAAACGCTTAACTAACTCTCTTGGAACCAAAGTAACTTTACAACCGGTATCCATAAGACATGGAACATCCTCTCCGAGTAGTTTCATCTTTATGTATACGTTGGCCTTATCCTGCATATTCTGAGAACAACGATTTATCGAATTATTTGATGGAAATGGACCAAGTATGCTTGAATTTCTTCTCTGACAATTTCGCCTCAGATGACCAGGTAGACCACATTTCCAGCACAAATTTCCTGCCATTGGTCTAACCGATGGTGAAAGAATTTCCCCGGCCGAAACGGTTGCCTGCGTCTCCGGTGCTTGTGCTGTCAACTTAGGATAAGCTAACGCTATCAGTCTTCGAATATCTTGATGAAGATCAGAAAGAGTTTCATTCGGTTTGCGACGTCGAATCAGTAACTGAGCTCTGTACTTGTCTGCTTGTCTTTCACCACTATAACGACTTTTAAGGATCTTTACTAACTTCTTCAAAGAATCAGTGGTACTACTGTCTTTCATGATCGCGCTCATTCCACTTATTGTAAGAAGCACAATTCTGAAAGTGAGCCCACCATGACTCCCATGATCCTTTGCCATCAAACTTTTGCAGTTTTATCCGAAAGTTCTTACGAGTAACTCGCTAATCTTCGTCCGACGAACTATCGTCTCCAGAACCATCAGTATCATCACTTCTCGAAGGATCATTTCTACGCTTCGGATGATCTCTCCTTTTATCTCTACCTCGACGTCGACTATCATCAGAGTCTTCACTACTATTGCTGTCATCACTAAGTGGTGATCCATTCTGACGAAGTTGGAAAAGATCATGATTAGTCAGTTAGAAGACTTACTAGCTGCAGTTATAAAACGTAGATGTCTTCTTCTCGTAGTAGAAGTAGGAATTCGTAACTTCAGAAACTTAACTTACTTGTTTAGTTTCTTCTTATCGAGGTAGTAGGATACTTGTAGTTGCAGACACTTAATTAACTTATCAAAGTAGAAGTTTCTGTCTTTGTCGATACGGAAATAAAAACTGATAACTGCAGAAAAGAAACTGAAGAAGTTGTACTGTCATCACTTAGTAGTGATCCATTCTGACGAAGTTGGAGAAGATCATGATTAGTCAGTTAGAAGACTTACTAGCTGCAGTTATAAAACGTAGATGTCTTCTTCTCGTAGTAGAAGTAGGAATTCGTAACTTCAGAAACTTAACTTACTTGTTTAGTTTCTTCTTAT
>Ga0209339_1000442_pt1 | contig 15216 bp, 9 predicted proteins | sample OlaalgELextract3_FD_187376 | JGI IMG/M metagenome (GOLD analysis project Ga0209339, IMG submission 187376) | Olavius algarvensis symbiont microbial communities from Tuscany, Italy - Type A ELBA extract 3 (SPAdes) (version 2) | ecosystem: Host-associated > Annelida > Digestive system >... | reverse complement strand
TGCGCATGGACGACAACGCAGATGCCAAGAGGATCCTGTTAGCCTCCCCTCCGGCAGACTGGAGAAGACAACCAGGTCGTCCCCGCATCACGTGGCTCAGCACCGTCCAACAGGATCTGAAACACCACCTTACGCTCCCCGAAGCAGCAGATTTGGCTCAGAGCAGCCCTCTGTGGAGGATGATGTCGACGTATGGCGCTATACACAATCTTATAGTTGCATGCCAGAAACGACGACGATAAAGTGTAAAGACAAAATATTCGTAAGGTTGTCATTGGCAGTGAAGTCGTTGTCATTGTTCTATTAATTCGACCAATAACCCTTGGTTGTATATGTTTTATTTTCATACGATTTAATATAATTCCAGAAATATCCACAGGCTTTTAAGGTGTGATACAAATGTGTTTCCATTAAACGTTATATTTTAATTTTAAAATCATGCGAATTGTTTCAGTCTCCTGTTCCTCGTCGGTGAACGAAAGGAAATAAACGGACTGCAGTGAAAACGTGTACTTTTAAAAGTCCTTATATGTCACTATAGTCACCATCCTCCTACTCCTTGATAAACATTGCTTTACATGATAACTCGCTGAATAGATCGTGCATCACGTTTAACAGAACATAACAAATCCGCTCACCGACCACGGAACGCAAAAGAACCATGTCATCAACTCGTCTCAAGCAACGGTGATCGACAGAGAGCCAGAGGTTTTACCAGATGGATCAAAGAGGCCATACACATCCAAAAGAAAGGACAACAATCCATGAACCGTGATGAGGGAAGCTACCAACTAAGCCACGCATACGACCGCTTTCTTGACACGGCGTCTTCCCGTTGTGTCAAGAACCGGAAGAACTGAGTACCAGCTTCGTCTGATGAAGGCCTCTGATAGAGGTCGAAACGTCAAGTTTTAGGTAATAATTTTGGTTGTGTTTGATGAATTTAACTAATAATAAAAGTGCTTACATGAACTCGTGTTGGTCGCTGACCTACCAGTAATTTTCCTTCACGCTCTGTTAAGAACACTTTCTGCCGGTACATTACAAACACTGTGTGGTGACTTAGTGGTCAGACTGTCCATAACTCTGAGGGCTGCGCTGGTGACAGCAGTACTGAGAACTAACGTCGACTGTTCGTTATAACTTGACCTGAGCAAAAATTTAAATTCTCACAGCGCCATACAACCGATACGTTCCACAACTCGTCTGTTTTGACATACGAGTAACAACACTACACATGGTTCGTATACATTATTAATAATAATAATGATTTGAAACCTCAGCTGTAAATAATTTCAGTTTTTTCTTTCTCACTTTCTGGGCGAGTGGGAGGCAATATCAACACTAATAAGGCCATCATTCTGGAGTCATGCTACATCTTCCGTTTAACCGAACTCCTGGTACAGCTTGCTAACTCTAGGTTTACAGAAATTTTTGACTGACTGAAGACGTACACAGTCATGCAACTCACTTGATTGCATGTACACAGCAAAACTTATTATACAGACAGTAATAAGGAAGCAAGCAAACAATTTTTTATCTGCAGCACATTGATTTGGCCAGTCATAATGACCAAGGTAATCCCACAATGCACGTTGTGCCTCAACAGCTGCCAGCAGCAACATGGCTTCAAATCACAAATCAAATCACATCAAATTGCAAAAAGTTTGATCAAAAAATATTTTTCAAACTGTCAAGCATGCACCATGACCAAAACAAGCATTTTCAACGTCACTAAGAGTTGTCAAAACTCGACTTCATACAGCCATCTTTTTTCATACAGACAGACACAGTGGGCCAGCCCAGGAGCCTCCAGACTGCAGAGTGTGAAGTGGGCTAGTCCAGGAGCCTCCAGACTGCAGAGTGTGAAGTGGGCCAGTCCAGGAGCCTCCGGACTGCAGAGTGTGAAGTCCAACAGCAATAAAACTGTCACGTGATGGAATGCAGTGTCAGTGGCAACTGTTTATTTATGAACATGAAAATCGTCCGGTAACGATCAGCATATTAGACAAACAGCAATGTTCAGTCATTCACAAGACAGACGCTTGCAGTGGTTGATCACAGCCTCATTACTGTCTGACGTCACATGGCTAACTCCACTGACATCAGTACTCGCACATCACTGCCTATCACGACCGACAAGCTGCTGTCATTCTGTTGCTGACCCGATGCCGACCACAACCTAATACCACAGCAAAACCAGCAAAGCTCTAGCCACGTTAAAAACTAGTGCACACTATTCAAAACTGTCACAAATTAAGTATACCGGTACTACTGAAAATATGACATTACCAGACGATGGCTAATGCAAAAATAAATGAAGGTGTGCATCCATGGCAAGCCTAAGAAAATTAAAACTTGGTTTTAAAACTTGTACAACAAAATACAACTGCAGCTATTTCAAATATTACACACAAACAGTTTATATAATTTAGCTAGTTATTATTAAGCAATGACTATATTAGTTATTATTATTATTATTATTATTATTATTAAAAAAGTAAAGATTATAGTGACACTTAGCATTAAAAACACTGCAGGGGCACTTTACAAAAGTCATGCATTACAAACTAATCAGAAATTTATCAAAAGCAGTGAATTTCAAAATTTGCAACTAATACAAAATGCCCATGGTTTGCGACATTACCTAAAATATTTAATACCTGTAAAATTTGACAGCCGAATTATCCTCACACACATATACATTTTCATTCTCAAAATTATAGCCAGTAAAGAGAATAGTGTGGAACACTTATAACAAGTCGATAGATAACATTAAACGAAACTTATCATCCAAAAGGCACCACACTAGGAAAGCAGGAAAAGCAAATTTTGATCATTCTGTCTGCACTCTCTCATTCAAGGTTTCATCTGGATGCCCGTCCTTGCATCAACAACTCTTGTGAGTAATGAGGGAACCAATCCTGGTTCTGCAAGGTGCAAGTCCACTGTCTTCATCACTTGTAATCATCTATGACAACTTGCCAAACAGGATGTCTACTGTATTCTGCACAGCTTTCTTGATGTTTGTAGGTATATTATATAATTTAAATTATATTACATATTGTTATACAATTTTGTTATGTGCAGATTAGTCTTACATGTTGCTTCAAGGCATCCACAGACTGTCAACGATGTATACATCCTCAGACGGTCGAGTCGTACCCTGTCTGGGTATTTCTTTGACCTGCAATCCACCATCCATTACGAAGACATGATACAGCACATCTATTACAACTACAACTGCAATCATTACTACACTGTGTTCTCACAAAGATGTGCAAACTTTGGCAAGCTGTAGTTTCAACAAGTATGGAGTAATTTGGATAATTCTTTGTAAACAACATCAGCACACTTCTAAAAATGATATGCATATTCAACTTTCTTTATGCCTTCACTTTTACTTATTTTATTTGCTTTTAAATAGCTACAATGGAAAGGATGCGAAACAACGCGTTTTTCTCGGCAGACTGTTGGTGGCTCTGAAAAGAGCCGGTTGTGTAGTGTACTGGCTGTGAAAAGTGTCAGTTTTAGTTCAGCAGATGTTTAAAGTGATGTCCTTTTGCCTTCTCCACTGACCAACAGCTTCAGTGTTTTGCGACGTGCTTGACCATATGTCACTGATGCACTGCATAAAGTCATTGGTGTCACAGTCTTGTGTCTTGTACAATGTACACACAGTCCTGCATCAGTCGCCCAATTCTGCAGTCAACTGGGTTTCCGGGTCAACCGGACTGTGTGGTGGACACAAATATGGAGAGATAAAATAGTGTTTCCTGCTGGAGCTGGACTGTTTCACGAGCATAGACTGGCACCAGACTGTTGCAGCAATTTAAAAGCAAATAAACTAAATAAAAATGAAGAAACAAGGAAAGTTAAATATGTATATCATTTTTGAAAGTGTGCTGATGCTGTTTACCAAAAATTATCAAAATTGGTCTATGCTTATTGAAATAACAGCTTGCCAAAGTTGGCGCATTTTTTGAGACACAGTGTATTTATTTCAATAACTGTTATTATTGTTACAGTAATTGCATTATCTAAGTTACTTAACAACATATTAGCATTACAGAGTCACTTAGAAATTCAAGTTTATATGAATAAGCAGATTTGACTTGCCTGATGATTACAATACATCAACCCGTTAAATACTGTGTGCTCCATCTTCACGTCATGCCCGACCAACATTGACCAATTATAACCAGCAGCACTAAATGTATTAGATTCACACTGCAATAATTCACTAGCAAGCGATTCAAAAGATAAAATTACTACACAATTAAATGACAACACTGTGAACATGACATTACAGTAAAAATTAGAGGCGTGTGGTTTATGCAAAAGTTATTAACTTATTCAGACGAGTTACCTACAGAACGTTTGATGCAGTGCTGTCTACCAATACGATGTGTACCACATTGCAAGCAAGAAGACATCAGGGTAAATGATCACATTTTCATATTATCTTCACATGTACATATTTAATCACTTCACACTGGCAGAGTAATTTCAGTCACTACTTAACACTTGATGGTTCTAACCATTCTGCTATGCAGAGAAGAGCTCAACCCTCACCATGTCCTCAGCAGTGCTTACACTTGATGGTTCTAACCATTCTGCTATGCAGAGAAGAGCTCAACCCTCACCATGTCCTCAGCAGTGCTTCAGGTTCATAGGTTCATGGTTCTAACCATTCTGCTATGCAGAGAAGAGCTCAACCCTCACATGTCCTCAGCAGTGCTTCAGGTTCGTAGCTGTACAGTTTGCTAAGAAGTGTTAATTCGGCCATTAGTGCAGCGTGGTTAGTTATTACAAAACTTCAGTCTCAACCTTCACTGCTAGACAGTTATGCAATTTCATAGCACCCTGACGAACTTGGCTAGGGTGGCCGATGATGCAAACGGCACCTTCTACACAGTTTCAGGTATCGTACATACTCTGCTGCTCAATATGGTGATTTCTAATGCTCCATGTACAGGGTGTCTGTTTACAACTGTTAGTGGGGTGTCAGTAGAGGGCACCTGTATACAAAAAATCCCACGCCAGCAATCATCAGATGGTGCCTAGAAAGACTTCTGAATGACACAGTCCAACCTGCGCTGAGTACATACAATCAGCTCGCTGAATAATAACCTACAGTGGTAATAGCAGTAAAGGTAAAGGTTCCTCCGCGAGCCAAAGCTCATAGGGCGGCGCTGATCTCCATTTCTGTAGCCCTCAGCCAGACACCAGATAAATCTGCAAGACCACGGACACGGGGCTAGTGCGTCGCATGGTGTGCATGTTTACCTCCCACCAAATTATACTGCTTGGTGACAGAGGCGATGGAGTGTGAACAACTTGCCTAAGGTTGTTGCGCAGCAGCGTTGCGGCCGAGGCTCGAACCCGTGACCTCTGGATCGCAAGTCTGACGCCCTACCACTAAGCCACTGTGCCACCCCTAATAATAGCAGTACCAGCATATTTAAACCTCGGCTTCCCAAGGAACTTGCACTATTCCACCACGATGTCCACAGCACTGGCAATGCACTTGGGTGTCAGTTCAGTGCATCTGATCTAGTGTACCAAACCTCACCTGCCTATAGCACTGTGAGTAATGGATCACATACAGTCATTGTGGCTGTAGTTGATGAATTCAGTGCTAACAGACTGACTTAACACACGGCAGTAATTAGCTACTTAATGAGTGGTATCTGTAATTACACAGAACTGCTAATGTAAGGTACAATACTGCAAAATTAATGAACATTTTACTTAGCTTACATCACTGTTATAATATTTTGTCGACTTTAATGCTGCAGTCACTAGTGCAACAGCAACTCATCATCAGGACCCCACAAACATACAAGAAAATGAGCAAATCATAGCCCCTCATAGTCATATTGGACTAGCATCATACATGACCAAGCCTTTAGCATGTAAAAAAAATTAAGCACGTGGATTTGGATAGTGCATCGTTGCGAAGTGCCTCTAATGCGCTACCACTTCCCGTAAGACGGCGTTGATCTCCGCAAGCCAACCAGACAGGCAGGCTTTCAGCGAACACTGCAAGAACATGGATACGGTTTGGTTTATCACGTGATATGCCTGTTTACATCCCCAGCTTACGCCGGGTACTCACTCAGCCTGGGCAGGCTCAGGCTGAGTAGGCCTGGGTGCCTGGTTCCACAATGGGTGGTTTACCCATCCAAAGACAGTCACCCACCTAGGCACTAACCGGGCATAGCGTAGAGTAACTACGTTGATCAGCCGGAATGTTTTACTGCTACGCTGGTTTAGTTTGTGTCAAATGATGACAAGGGTGAAGACAATTACCGGCAAAATGGATATCAGTAATACACGCACAGGTACTAGAGTAGGTACGAAGTACCAACGTCCCACTTAACACATAATAAGTTTAAGAGATTTCATGTTGCTCCATTGCAGTAATGGTAATGAGAATTTTCTTTCTAGAAGTTATCTAGACACCCCAGGTAACTACATCAGATAATCATGTGTTAGTTAGATGATTGGTACATAATTAACTTCAGCTGAGCAGAGCAACATTACACATGTACCAGTTTATTTATTACAAGCAGATCAACTCAATGCTTTACAGAAGAAACAATTACAAAACTGTTAACTTCAATTTGCTTTAAAATTATATTTATCGACAATGAACATTAGCTTTATTAAATTACATCAATTTATTACATGCATATTGTTTAAATTACCACTACGAAGATATTACCAGTAACTGTTTCTCTATATTAAGAGTAATTAACACATTTAAAATAAAACCGTGACTACTTCATATTATTATGCATAGACAGTTTATATAATTTAGATAATTAATATTAAGTAATAACTACATTTGTTAAGCATGCATTACAAACTAATCAGAAATTTATCAAAAGCAGCGACATTTAGTTTCTCAACACAAATTAAAATTTTAAAAAGTTCAAAGCCCAAGGTTTGAAACATTTCCCGGTACCTCAAGCATTTAATAACTGCAAAATATGATCATACATTTTAATTCTCAAAATTACAGCCAGTAAAGAGAATGGTTTGGAATGCTTATAATAAGTTAAACAAAACTTAATTGTTCAAAAGGCATCACATTAGGGATGCATGAAAAGCAATTTTTGATCATTTTGTCCTCTTTGAAATGAAAAATTAACAAATAATACACTAAGTCCAGTCCATTACGAAGCAAGACATTCAATGAAAGTAATAATAATAATAAGCAGTTTATGAGACACGAAGAATGAACACAACAAACAGTCACTAAAATGGCGACGCAGTCAAACGCCAGTTTTTGCCATTACAATGGCACGCACTCACAACACATGGTCCACATACAGCTACCGGCAAACACACAGAAAACAAACGAGAACGATATTTGACAAATCACTGCTGCCGAGAACCAATATACCGGCCAGCACTTGTTATCAAGGGCCTTATGGCCAGCCAAACTGTCAATAACTGTTACTTGCCGTCCTCGATATTTATTGTGAGCAGTGATTACTGTTTAGTTTGGCATTCTTATCATATTTACCTGCGCAACACAAGCCAAAATATTGTATAATTATAGCGTTACCACATTAAGTTAGCAATAACCATTAACAATAAATCATAATTAAAACTGCACTAGAATTAATTAAATGCACAATTCCTTTACATAAATTAATTACAAAGACGACCTTGCAGCACTGCCTGGAGATGCATTATGTTACATATTACCAGTAAATCAGCTCGGATTGAGTTCTCCAAAAGTTTGCTGCATCCAGGAGTAAACTCTATTTGTAGTTATCAATTCATACTGTTTATAGTCAAATTACACTGTGGTAGTAGTTAAAAGAATGGCATAACACAGACATACCGGTAAAACGAGCTGCCAGAAGGTCACATCACCGGAGGAGTTAGCGTTGTCCATAGGGTGCACCATAGCCACCACCTGGCCCCCCATATCCACCACCGGGTGCCCCGTAGCCACCGCCCGGTGCCCCATAGCCTCCACCTGGTGTCCCGTAGCCCCCAGATTCTGGCTTTGCACCAGCACTGCCTCCGTAGCCAGGTGCTCCGCCTCCAGGGCCAGTTGCTCCACCTCGGCCAAACCCACCTGCAGTAGATAACAGTCACTGCTAATTAACCCCATTAATGACGACGACAAGTACAGGCCCTGCTCTACTATGAACAATAACAACATTTCAATGACACATGGCACCTTGGGCATTTGTACCCCGACGGAGGACACCATAATAACTCACATTCTCGATTTTCCCAGTGGGTACAGTTTGTATCTCAATATCAGTCCATCTACCCAGACCCTTACTTCTTGTACACAATGTTTCAATCCAGTCATCAGTGGCCAGTGTCTCAGTTATCACATTGCTTTGTGTTGGATTCTTGCTGCACGGTCACTTATACGTAGCCCTATAGTGCTATAGCAGATAGGCCAATGACTACAAAAGCTGCTGCCATTGTAACTAAACAGTGATGACTGAAAGATGAAAAGCAACAGCTTTATGGAATTAAGTACATTAAATCCTGACAGTCTCGACTGTGTCAGTTTCCCTAAGTAAAAAACAAGAATTTTGCACTGTGAAAAGCTGGCCCGCCTCCTGTTTGAGTTTAGCGCTGTCAACACAACGGCCAATTGTGGACAACAGGTCCGAGCGTCGCAGTCTGTTTACAACATCAGTGGCAAGACAACAGTTGTGCTCAGTTTAAAACACCTATGATCTGATGCCATGACGATCAGGAGGCTGTATTAATATCTGCAGCGTTACACAGAAATAGATCCGTACCTCCATATGGACCAGCCGCCCTCTGTCCATAACCAGGTCCTTTCATTGCACCACCGCCATAGCCACCACCATATCCAGTTCCAAAGTTACCACTGGGCATACCTGTCAATCATACAAGTCAAATGCTTGCTTTGCTCCGATTACCTGACTGATGCTACAGTTCACATCTGATGCACAGTAATTCAAACATTAAACCCACAGAAGCTGAGTCACATCAAACAGAACAGGTCAACTGCATTCGTGTCGACTGTTCCACAGTGCCGTTCATGCATACTGCTTGATCCTGTGCTCAGGTGGATGTAAGTAAGTAAGTAAGCAAGTAAATAATTTACAAAGCGGCAGAGTGGAGAACGAATCAGAGGCGCTAAACTACACATGTGACTACATAGACACAATTGACCAAATAATGACCAATACTTAACAAAAATGTGCCACATATTGATTTTGGCTAATCTAATCCAAAAGCAATAGACATGACGTGTGAGTTTTACGTAACCACATTCAAACAATCTTGCAAATAAACGAAAACACGCCCCCAAAAAACAGACATCAAAACAACGTCAAGACAGCAAGTTGACACTGGTAAAGAAGAGAACTCTCACCATAGCCCTCCGAGCCGTAGCCGCCGCCTTGGTTCCATGCGCCAGGACCAGCACCGGGACCAGCCGGTGGACCTCCCCATGCTCCACCTCCCTGATTCCAACCATCAGAGTAACCACTATAGCCGTCGCCACCTCCGTACCCACCTACACCAAAACACACAATTCAGTTTACTCGTTGGCAAACAATGCATACCGCGCGGTGTGATCGCACCGCTTTTGATTTAACGAATAACTCTTGTGCCGTAAATTTTACACTAGCAAAAGTAACACGATGACAACTGCAATTCAACTTTTTCGATGCCAGTTTACATTAATCCTAAAACATTCCATAGAAAGATTTAAACATAAAAGAAGATGGGCACAGAGTCCACAAAGCCAGCACAAGCAACACCAATGACGACATACTAAAAACTGCTATACAGCAAACAGATGCAAACAGAAACACGAATAAAACACAGTGCTTAATTCAGACCTTGATAGCCGCCAGGTCCACCATATCCACCTCCATTGTAATATCCAGGTCCACCAGGAGGTCCACCACCACGGCCCCCGCGACCACCACCTAATACAGTGCATGCCGATTATAGTAATAAATTTTTCACAATACAACACGACATCTGCAACAATCATACTAACTAGATCAACACAAGATCAAAAAATAGCTTAGCTTGTCTGTCACACAGACATATGTAAAAAATACTGGAAAAAATGAAAATTAAACTGGTGAGCAAATATCACAAACAAAGGTCCAAAAGTTTGTGAAAACAGTTCATGATCGTCGAGGTACATGGCATCAGTTACTGCTCTCACACTGAGTAATTGCTAAGTCTCAGCTGAATAAATGTCTTACAGCAGTTTCACTCTGTTAACAGAACAGTCAGTTCAATGGAGCTGAACAACTTGACAACAACACACTGAATGCTGTAGTTCAGTGACACGAGTGAACTGGGCAATTGACATAAATAAAGATAAATCATAACATTCCAAATACAACCAGCAACACGTTCCATCGGTAATACAACTCCATTAGTTGGTTACAGCGTCGACAAGTTGCAAGCAAATGTCGAGTATTTTCTTAACTGCAGAATAAAGCACATGATAAAGACCGACAGACCTCCTCTCACTTGACCTGGACCACCACCACGCGGTGCCACAGCTCCTCGGCCTACACAACAAACATGCAACCGATCTCTCAAACAACTCATTTAACTCAGACAAGAGCCAACATTAATGGCACTTCATGTGTTATGATGCTGTAGAAATAGTCACAGTTCAGTGCTACCTTCCACCAGATCTCGGTTAGTATTGTTTTGGCTGCCTGTGTTTGTTTGTAACCAAATTATTTGCTCGCAACATTATCGAAACAGGACTAAAGCTACAGTCATGAAAATTTCAGGACAAATGGGCAACGACTCGGGGATCATGCCTTTAAATTCCCCAGGTGGCAGCACTCTGCAATGGAGCATGAGGCGAGATTTGATGCACCCAGCAGCATTTTTCTACCTACACCACAATAACAGATGTAACAGTCAAAGACACTGGGCCATAATTCAATATGTAAATCAACTAGATGCTGTGAGATAATCGCAAAATCAGCAACAGAATGGTGCTAACTGGTGACTTAAGAACAGATCAGAAACTGATCAGCCGAAACGCAAACTAACAGGTTACCTCAAACTTCAATATAACAAAAAGGCTCAGATCACAAGACAACGTTTGCATGTGTGTGTTACACAGCTGCCAATTAGACTCGACTTGTTCAGATTAACCCTTTAGACTTCAAAGGCAACAGTGCCACATCGAAAATAGTAAGTTGGAACACTGGCCGTTGACGGGTGGGCCGTTTCATTTGGTACAGTGAGGAGGGGCCTGGGCGGGCTGCGGCCCCACCCGGTCCCCCCTCGCTGTACCAAATGTAACAGCCCACCCATCAACGGCCAGTGTACCAATCAATGCATTACTATATGATGGTCTGTTGCTCTGCAGTTTTAATGTGGCGATTAAAGGGTTAAGTTTGTGATTAGACTCGTTCTCTGGTTTCTGTTTAATTACTTGAAGAAAATTATATGCAAATGAGAACTAATGTCTCTTTTAAAAGTTATTTTATTACCTATTTTTAAGTCAACCAATGTCAGTAAGATGGCAGTCAATAGCAAAAATGAAATGTGCCAAGTGGAAAACATGCACAAAAGCAGTAAAGCAGTTGTTAAGTGCACAAATATCATGAAAAGTAGTATTTCAACTGCTGTCTAATTACAAGTTGTAACAGTCAAATATTTTCTATACAACTTAAGCCGTTCTGCCAACCGTTGGCATGTATTCGACAACTGCATGAATCATTGTGCGCACAATGCCACCATTCATACCATTCCACGACACTTCTCTACTTCTAGTGAAATGCTTCTACACCATGTGGCATGAATACAACATTTGTGTAATTCGCGAGATGAAAACTGTCGCAAGATTTTTGTCGGTGGTATTCATTACAATATATGCAGGACAATCACAGTGTACAGTCAACAGTACCTCGTCCTCGAACCGTGCCGCCAGCAGCAATCATCTCCTTTTGTTCTCGCTCTAAAGCCTTCTTCACGGCAATGGTTTGGCCGAGAATTTGATGATTTCCGATCACTGGGCACAACAAAACACAGTGTTATATTTACTATATCTCTCCATAACAACAACCAATATTACGCTTTTATCTAAATGGCCTACTTCAGCAAGTTCGCCATACACTGACGTCAGCTCATCCAAATGGAGATGGCTAAAAACCTTTTCAGAACTGCTGGATCGAGATTTTTACATGCCAGAAACCCTTCCTGTCTCCCATTACCAGTGTCACGGCAGTGAATTAAACAATATGCACTCCACTAAAAAAAGTTAAACAAAAAGATGTGCAGTCTGATGGCCAACAAGATATGCAGCCTTCTCTGCAATGTCAAGACTGCATTCATCCACTGTGATCTCTTGACCTTGATATCTGCCTTCTGAAACTTGCTGCTGTTACACAAGATTAATGCACTCACCAAGACTGAAGTTAGATTAGCTGCCTGTGTACTACTCTAGTGCATGTGCCGACTATATGGTATTTTAACCGTTTATGACCTTATCTTCTCAGCACAATCTCGGTATATATGCCAAAAAATACTGCACATATTGCACATATTTTTGCTACGATATGGCTAAAATTAAGTACAATTCATAATGCAGAAAACTTTACTGCAGCAACTTACAGATAATTTTGTCGACAGGGTCATAGTCATCGAATGTGACAAAAGCAAAGCCTCGCCGCTGGCCCGTGTTGCGGTCTTTTGTGATATCAATTGAGGCAACAGAACCAAACTGAGAGAAATACTGCCGCAGATGGTCCTCCGTCATCTCCTCTTTTATGCTTCCAACAAACAACTGCACACACCATAAACTTAATTAGCAAATTTAAAATTAGCAATTTTACAAAATCTGACTATTATCGAGATTATGCTGTTTCATATAAATATTCAAAAGCAGAGCTCTTAATTGATTTTAAAATACATAATTGATTAATCAGCATATTTAATGAATTAACTGTGAGCCATTCAGTAGTGTAATCCGGCACAAGCCTGATAAAGCTCTTTTTACATGCGAGCACATCAACAGCATCCAGTGACATCCAAGCATCTACTATGATCATGCACATTACGTCATTGGGTGCCGACTCAGCTCACGCTCTCAGTTAGCGGAGTGGTTTCAGGTTGCCTTCACTACATTCGTAACCGATTTACAGCGGTTACACACCTTAATGCTAGAGCACAGCAGTTGTGCAAGATCATTTAGACAACATTCTGTACTGCTTTGTTAGTTTTACACAATTTTTTTAGGTGCTATGTATTACAGTGCAAGATGTATGTAGTTGTTGTATTTTTCAGCATGTTACTGACTAAGCTGTGCACAGCTGATGAGTTACTGAAGACTACCGCCATGACAATAAATGGCTCTGCAAAGGCCACCGACTAATCACAGCCTTACAAACACACCTTAAACTACTTTATTGTTGATAGCAGGTATCTTGGCAGCCTCCATAACAGCAGGAATTGACAAAAGTATAAATGCTTTAAAATGTTGTCCACATCAACCACCTGGTTAAAACAGTGAGAAATCGGCATTTATTAGTATATCTTAAACATCATGATAACTTATGCGACATGCCAAGACAACCTTGCTCAGCAATTAGCAATACCTTTCAAACATTTCTATTTTATCTTTGAGGCACAGTATTTGCAGCAAGTTATAACCTTCTTGCTTGTGACATGGAGCTCAGGCAGAGGCTGCTGCATGCCTTCACGTGGTATTGCCCGCTTACACTCCACTTCTTTGCCATCAATGACGTGTGGCCTAGATCTCAGACATTCTTCGAGGACCTCCGACGATGCAAATGTTACAAATCCAAAGCCACGTGACCTGCAATGCCACACTTCATAATATAAGAGAATCAAGCTGCATACAGACAGGCTCAATTGTTGACTGACGTACGGTGCCACTCAAATACAGGTCACTCTAAAAAATCATCTTGTTCACATTTTGTAAGAAATCGACTACATTTGCACTTAACTGTGATTTACTCAATACTCATTCACATGCAACCAATATCTCAAACTGAGAAACAAATCAATAAAAATATTTCAAACAACATAATGACCTAAATGTAGTTATTTAGATCATCCCATTGTAGTTAGTTCTGACTGCATAATTGTACCACTTGATGTGAGCCAAACTCTTGGTGTAAACATAAATTCTAGAAATAAAGTGTGTCTTTCACGAGCTTATTGTCTTTTGCAGTAAACTAACCATAATCCCAAATCTAACGCAAAGCATAACTGTAATCGCAACCTAACCATGTGCACATTGAAATCACACGACACATAACATTCAGCCTGCAACCAAACTAATAAAGGCAGGTACCTTTGAGAATTCTGGTCTCGCATAACGACTGTGTGTGCCACTTCGCCCCATTGTTGGTAAAATGCTTTCAGACTGTCCTCCGATGTATTGTAGTGAAGACCACCGACAAACACCTTGCGAAAATTGTCATCCTGCAAATTACACATACCGTCATACGTCTGTAACATCACACAAAATTAATCAAACGACAACCGTGCTATAACTGGCACTAACCCTTACTCCTAAACCCTAACCGACCCACGAGGCGGTATAATACTGAATAAGTGCTATAATACTTAACAGTGGTGACGAAAAATAGCGTTGAATTGAACGGATATAACTATCAGTCCGTCATTGACGGAAAATATCATTCACGAGTGTCAACATCATTACCCCGCCGGCATACAAGCTAACCGGTACGACTTTAAACGGCTGTCCATTTAACTGTTGGTTTTATCGCTTCAAAAGTAACGTGTGCGCCCAAGAAACTTTCTCGTTTCATTACTGAAAACGAATTGTGTTCCTTATTTAACAAGAAAAAAATGAAATGTGAAACTCAAGACAAAACACATACCTCTGCCATTTTGTTTTTGATTCCAGTAACACACTACAATTTTTAGGAAGTAACCGTTTTGTATTAGCGTAGACGTAACGTAGCGGAATAGCCTAATACCCGCCCCATTTCACCCTTTATTTTAACCAATATAGTCAATTAGTCATATCTAAATACGTCACTACAACTTCCGGTTCCCTGTAACTGTGCACGAAAATCATAGATAATCTTCATTTATATGGACGAACATACTTTTATATCACTCTATAAATCAATGGTACGTCCACATGTCGAATTTGCAAACTCTGTTTGGTGCCCGTTTAAACTAGGTGATATTAAAGAGATAGAAAAAATC
>Ga0209339_1000440_pt1 | contig 15243 bp, 13 predicted proteins | sample OlaalgELextract3_FD_187376 | JGI IMG/M metagenome (GOLD analysis project Ga0209339, IMG submission 187376) | Olavius algarvensis symbiont microbial communities from Tuscany, Italy - Type A ELBA extract 3 (SPAdes) (version 2) | ecosystem: Host-associated > Annelida > Digestive system >... | reverse complement strand
TAACCTGAAGCACAGCAGATTGCTGCTTTAACCAATTTTTCAAAGAACATTGACCAAATTTAAAATGTTGGACCTACAATTTTGTAATTTATTCTGATCAATTTTAAGTTTATGCGCAGGCTCTATAGTAATAAAATGATGAAGCTCTGGAAGGATTTGATGCAACAGATCGGGCCGGATATCGCCGATATATTGATAACGGCTTCCGACGAACAAATCGCCGAACTCTTCGACAACCTGGCCGAACAGAATCAGGAGTTTAGAGAGGAATACATCGATCTTTCCATCGAAAAGTTGACCGAAAATCGACAAAAACGAATGATTAAACGCTTGAAATACTGGATATCCAATCTGACCTCCGAGCAGAAATCGGCAATCTCTGCCTGGAGTAAACAGATTGTGCCCCTGTCCGAAGATTGGCTGCAAAACCGTGAAATTCTTCAGGCCGAAGCGCGCCAATTGCTTTCGCGGAGATCCAGCAGTCCTAATTTTAGAGCAGAGCTGCTGAAGTTCATCGTCAACCCCGAATCTTTGCGAACTCCGGCCTATCAAGCGAAAATAGAGGCCAACATCGAGACTACCATCCATCTCATCATTCAACTGGATCGGCTATTAACGCCTGGTCAACACACCCGACTTTTAAAACGCATCGAGTCCCTGGCTGAGGACTTTGATAAACTGAGCTGTGATCCGAAAGATATACCCAGGGTCTATAGGCCGAAGGGAGATCTATCGCCGCTTTAGACCCGGTACTTTGGCATAAATGTCTTTTTTGTTTCTGAAGGCCGCTTCATTGACAAAACGGTAATTTTTCAAGCGGTCCCGGGGAACGGTTCGTGTGAACATGCAGCCGTTTTGCCAGTCGATGTAAATCGGTTTGGGAGTCAACGCTCGTGGATCTACCTGCAGGTCCTCGCATATCAATTGGACCAGGCGGCGCTTTTTTTGATAACCGGTGGTATACCATGAAAATGGTATTTGGCGAGCGGAAAGAATTCTATCCATAATTCCCTCATCCAAAGTCCCGAGTACCTTGTTCAGGGTGGAGTAGGATTTGCCGGCCCCTTTGGTGGATCTTTCCAGGGATATAATGGTGTATCCCTGTTCATAATTGGTCAGGTTGACAATTTTTGATTTTCCCGGAAATGCGCGTTCCTTGTTCTGCGCAATTTCCGTGACGGAAGGGTAAAACCGGGGAGCGGGAAACACCCGATTCAAGCGTGCTTCAATCGCAGCATACGTTTTAGAATAATTGCCGGACGGATTCCAGACGGACCAACTTCTGGCCTGCGCCCGGTCCAGGCCATCGATCTGGGCGTTGATTTCAGCTGGGGTGTACCAAAAGCCCTGAATCCACGGGCGAATCCTGATCTTCGTGCGTCCTTGCAGGCGCTTCATGCTCTGTTCCATTATCTCGAGGGGATTATCTGAGGTATTCTCCTGAGCTAAAAAGCCTTTGGAGAAATGCGAAGGGTAGAGCATCGGACAAATCACATCGATATTGGGCGCCATGGCCTCTAAATTCTGGCCAACACCGAAATCTTCGGTCCGCCAGGCAACCAAGCCGAAAACGTCGACTGATATGGTTGCTCCAGTTGGCTTCAACTGTTTGTTGGCTGCTGCCAAGAAATTGCCGATGCATTCTACCCGGCTGACATCGTCATTTTTATCCGGGTAGTTGATCACTGTAAGATCCCCATCGCTCGGAAAACGAATATAATCAAATTGAATCTCGTCGAAGCCAAGTTCAACGAGCTCCCGGCAAAGGGCGATATTGTATTCCCATACCCTGCTGTTATACGGGTTGGCCCAGTATAAACCATTTTTTTCAATCCACGGTCCGCCGGTTCGGATATCGAGAATACCCAGATCGGGATTGTGGTAGACCAGCCGGTGATCGGCAAATACGTCTACTTTTGCGATACACCAGAGTCCCATCTTTTTTAACTGTCGCAAGGTCTGCTCGACCCGTCCCTTCGATGCCACGGCCCCCATTTTTTGGGCGAGTCGATTTTTGGATTTCCAGCGAATTTTGCCGTACGGGTCCTTGACATGCAACACGACGGCGTTCAAATCGGCCAATTCGGCATAGTGCGCGATCTCAGCGACTTTGCGCTCCGTGAAGCAGTGGGGCGGCAGGTAGATGGCGTTGACTTTTTCCGGCATGGCCGCCTGCCCATTGGCGGACACCAGGACAATGACCGCTACCAAAATGCCGACTGGTAAAAATACAACCTTTGAATGCTTATTCGGAATTAACTTTGACATGACTATCCTTTTGCCTATCGGATTCACACCGCCTGCATGAAATCTGCTTCAAATGTGTCGATGCCGAATTTGATAGGTTCTGTAGCGATATAATGTTATATCGGCCATGTGATTCAATTCTTGAGCACTTATCCAGCAAATTTAGACATTTAGGAAATGGCCGGGATCCGCGAATTTCAATGGATCCGAGACGATAGGCGAACAGCGAAAGCCGGAGGAAAGATCATGGAATTAGCGATTCTTTTTGCTAAGTGAAGGCAACCCCATGTGGGGCGTTAATTTTAGATAAATTCCGGAGTGTTGGAGTGTTGGATTGCTGGCGTATCGAACCGGGACCGAAAGCTACCTGTCTACAGCGAACTTATTTCAATGGTTTAAAGAGCTAAACTCTGATATAAAAGATAAATATCAATAGTTTAATTGCCGGACCCTTTAATCAGAACGGTTGGATCGATAGATATGAAATTAAGCTTCAGATGGCCGATAGCGCTATGGTTTTTGATCTTCTCCTTATTGGGCAATCCCGTTCTTGCAGCCCAGGCAAAAACAGCACCGGCATTCGAACTCGCTGCCGATAAGATTTTTTGGCAGCGTCTGTCATACCGGGCCGAAAGCTTTATCGGAAAAATGACCAGCAATATCAGCCTTGCGACCCTCCCGGAGGAAGACGCGGCGGATAATCTTATCACTGCCGCCGGCGGTTGTGCCGTGAAGGCCTCCGGCGCGCGGGTGTTTTTTCTAGAAAGCCATTCGAATATAAAACCATTGTTTGGTTCAAATGAAATTTACACCACTCAATCATGGATTGATTCGAATAGTGCCGCTGCCCTGCAGCGAATCCGGCGGCGCGAGGGTAGGGAAATGTGGCAAAAGAGTTACCGCTTTATGGATAAGGGCGTTTTTCGCTTGAAAAAAAAACCAAAAGATTCCCGCGAAGCGAAATTGCCGCTCGACAAATGGACCCAGACCAGGGAATCATTTTACGATTATGCGCCCGCCAACCCGAACTGTTCTGCCATATTGGAGCCCGGCGGCCTTTTATTGGTTGCCTCGGTCATCAAACAATGGCAGCAGGCGTCCCCCTTAAATCTGTGTGTTTTTAATAAAAAGCAATTATATCGGGTCAACGTGTCTCTCGCCGGAATCCGGCGCTTAAAAGTAAAATATATCGAAAAATCGGGAATTGAGAACAAGCGCCGAGATACTGAAATCGATGCCTTTCAGATATCCTTTGAACCGCAGTCCCTGGAGCAAACCCCGAAAAACAAGGAGGAATTTTCATTCCTGGGGCTTAAAGGAGGCTTCGATATATTCGTCGATCCCAGATTCGGCCTCCCGGTTCAAATCAGGGGTAAGATCGCCGCCGTTGGAAAAATCAACATCAGCCTGCAGACAGTGGAGTTTGCGCCGGACAACTGATGGGCTCGATCTGTTAGGCCCTTAGCGACATCACCTAGACAATTTATTGTCGATGTTGCCGCGCGAAATGATTTTTCAATGGTTTCAGGTGTCAGGTTTCAGGTGTCAGCATTTAGCCCCTCTTTTTCCTGGCACCCGACACCTGATCCGCCTTCGGCGGAAAACCTAAAACCTGCAAACTGCGCTGTAGCTGCACCGCAGGAGCCCCTTTTTCCGAGCGTAGTCTCGTAAAAAGCTTGATACCTGGGGTGGTGATCATTGTCTATTTTCAGCAAGGTTTTTTTAACAAGGGTATGATCATGAAAAAGCCAGTTCTATTGATTCCGGTGGAAAACCAGGTGCGCGAATTGGACGCCAAGCTCCTGCTGGCGTGTGTGGCCGCCAAACGCGGCTTGGATTCGATCATCGGACCCAAACGAAAAATTGAAAATCATATCGCATCTTTTCCACGCGGTATTTTTTTGTCCAAATCCCTGCGAATCGTGAAACGCAAGTTTTTCCCGATTTCGCGATTGCTGGGCCATGAAATCGTGGCCTGGGATGAAGAGGCCCTGGTGCATCTGCCGCCGGAAACATATTTTTCGCGGCGACTCTCCCCCGTGGGAATGGAGCACGTGTCCCATTTATTTGCCTGGGGTGAAGATAACGCCGAGCTATGGCGCGGCTATCCCCATCTGCCGCCGGCAACTCCGATTCATATCACCGGCAACCCGCGGGTCGACCTGCTGCGACCGGATATGCAGCAATATTACAAAGCCGAGGCCGACCAGATCCGGAAAACATACCGTGACTTCATCCTGATCAACACCAATTTCAATCACGTCAATGCCTTTTATCCGGCCCAGAATCTGTTCCAGCCGGTTAAAGAGCCCGGGACTGAAGCCAGGTTCGGCCAGGCCGCCCGCGGCATGACCCGGGAATACGCCGAGGGGTTTCGGGACCATAAACAGGCCGTATTTGAAGATTTCCAGCTCTTGATTCCCGAGTTGGAGCGAGCCTTCCCGGCCAAGACCATTGTGGTGCGGCCGCATCCCACCGAAAATCAGGAGGTCTATCACCGGCTCGCTGACCAATGTCAGCGGGTGCGGGTAACCAATGAGGGCAACGTGGTACCCTGGTTAATGGCTGCCGAGGTGTTGGTCCACAACGGCTGCACGACCGGGGTGGAGGCCTATGTCATGCGGGTTCCCGCGGTTTCATACCGGGCGACGGTCAATGATTACTACGACGACGGCTTCTATCAACTGCCCAACCGGTTGAGCCATCAATGCTTCGAATTCGCTGAATTGCGCACAACCCTGGATCGCATATTTTCCGGCGAACTCGAGCCTCCCGGGGGAGATGAGAGGGAAACTCTGATGGACCGCTATTTGGCGGGGAGGAAGGGGCCGCTGGCATGTGAACGGATGGTCGATATCCTGGCAAAGATCGCCGATGGTATGGTTGAACTTGGTGAACCGAAGGTGATTAACCGGCTGACAGGCTGGTGGAAGGCGACTCACCGTCGGATGGTCAAAATCTACAAAGCTTACCGACCGGGATCATTCAAATCTGTGGAGTTCGAGCGTCATCGCTATCCCGCCATTGCGCCCGCCGAATTGAATGGCCGGCTGGCGCGTTTCCAGCAAGTGCTTGGCGATAAAGCTGTCTTGCAGCTGCACCAAATCCATGACCATATTTTCAGAATCAGCGCCTGATAGGCGGACGTCATAGCTTAATTCCTGCATTAAACCACGACTTCTTGTGGTGGGCCCGAAAAGGTTCTACCGATCCGGCGAGAGTTAAGAAAAACTTATAAAAATCCGAAACACGATTTTCGAGTTTCGTGCTTCGAATTTCGGATTTAAATAGTTGTGCTAGTGGGCTGCGCCCTCTTTGCTTCACTTCGCAGGGAATACTTAAGCTTTCTGACAGCATAGGATACCGCCGCCCAGGGGAGCAGCACGAGCCAAACCAGGGCCCGCCACGGCGGCGGGGGCGCTGAAGGCGTCACGGAGGATCGGGCCAGGCTTTCAACGGCCTCCACGAAAATAGGTGTACACTCTGTCTTGCGACCATGGGGACGGACAAAGCTCTGAATGAAATCTTTAATGCGAGTTTCATATAATTCACGATCGGTTAAAACCCGACTCAGTTGTTCAAGATGTTCAGTCAGACCCTGGCCGACGCTAAGCAGTCCGCCGTCCACCAAATGGTGAAAATGAATGGTGCCGTTCTGGGTATCTGTGAATTGGGATGTCAAGATCGTCAGGACCGGTTTGTTCAGGATGCCGGATTCTATCATTGGACTGGTATTGATACCGACAGTGGCCGAACTATGATACATGGAATCGAAGAAATCATTTAGCGAGCTTCCATGGATCGGATTGGCGCCCTGGCGGGGATAAAGTGCGACATTTTCATGGTCTGAAAAATCCACCGCGTGCCATTGGTCTGCATTTTGGGGGTGGGGCCTGACCAAAACGCCGATGTCGCTGAGTATGGGATCTGACGATCCTCGCAGACGATCGATCCATTCGACAACAAATTCTACTTCCCGGGGTGCGATAAATGCCGATGAGCACAGGTAGAGAAGGTAGCGGCCGTCTGCGGGCAAGCCGACCTTTTTGCGAAATTCCGCCGCCGAGGTAGAGGGGCGACGAGCGAACAGACGATCATAACACTGGGCTCCCGTGACAAAAATTTTAGCCGGCGGGATGTGGTGCAATTCATGCGCCTCCCGGCGCTGAATCTCATTCCAGACGTACACGGCGTCCGGCTCTATTTGGATCAGGCTCTTGTTTGACAGGTTGTCCCAACTGGCAACACATAATCCGGTTTTGATGCCCAGGACCCTGGCACACTTCAGCCAATCAAGCTGACTGACACGCAAGTCGATCAACGGGGTTACCAAAAACACATCCGGCCGATCGGCGTTGAAGAATTTCACTATTGCGGGATCCAGCGGAATGCAGCTTTCAAACAGGCGCAAGAATTTTACGGCAGTCCAAATTCGATCGGGATTGCGGCTAACGAATACCCTGGCCAGCCAACTCACGGGGCGCAGAAGCATATCAGCCGCTCTGGCTCTGAGTTTATGTGCGTTGAGGTAGTGCGGATCCAAGTAACGCAGATAGGTTTGCAGGACCCGAATGAATTCAGCCGGCTTTTTCCAAAACCAAATACGTTTGGGAGCCACAAAATAACTCGCTCCGGCCATGTCTTTTATTTCTTTTTTGATCGCGCTTTCCGGAAAAATCCCGTCTATCTTTAAAAAGCCCAGTTGAACCCGGTGGCCCCGGGCCGCCAGCAGGCGCAGCACCGATGCATAGTTGCGAAGGTAGCCCGATTTTTTCATCAAAAAAATATTTTCATTGGGTGCCGGTTTTTCCCTGATTCTGTGGAAGGTCCATTTTCAGGCTGTTTTGGATAACCGCCGGTTTTTGAAACGCTTTTTGATTTTTTTTAGCCACGGCTTTTTGGCGTGGCGCCATTCGTGATATGAGCCGACCCAACTGCCTTCACCCAGGCGGCCCGACTGGCGCAGCAAATACGAAACGGCAATTTTCAGGCCGCCATAACGGCAGCACGGCTTCCCGGTTGGCGGTTGCACGACGGTGTTCCAAACCAGAGCGGCGGCGTTGACCAGCGGTCATGGCAAATAAATATACCAGGGCTTACGGATAAAAAGCGACTTTTTTTGCCGTGCAATGCTGAATGCGGCATTTTTGCGTCGAAACCACAAATCCTCGTCGACCTGAATGAACTCTCCCTGAAGACAAAGCTCATAGGCGAGAATTGCATCGGGAAACAGTAGCCGCCGAAATATCCCGCAGCGGCGCAATGCCGACGCCCGAAACAGTCCATAGACCATATAGCCAAACTTCGGGGCTTCGCGGCAGATCGCCCTGATTTTTTGCGCTTCGTTCAGACCCTTGGTGGAAAATGCAAAAGTTTTCTTTTTAGGTTGTCGCCGGCCTGCAAGATCAATCGACACCCAGCAGGGATAAACCAGGACTGCCGCGGGATTGGCATTCAACGCCTGGACCATCGATTCCAACCACCGCGCGTGCCAAACATCATGATCGCTGACCCAGGCAAAATAGGCCGGCCCGCCTGCCTGCTGGAAGCAGCTTTTCCAGTTGTCAACCATCCCCTTGCGCGACTTGTTTTTTACATAGACGATGCGGTCATCCCGCGCGGCAAATCGCTCAATGATGGCTTGAGGCCCGGCATCAGTCGAGTCGTCGAGCACGAATAGCCGAAAATCGCGAAAGGTTTGCGCCAGGATAGAGCTCAGGGCCTCCGGCAGGTACCGGGTTTGGTTGTACAGCGGCATTCCCAGGGCCACCGCGGGATTTGACGATTCCACCGAATCCTTCTTCTGTTTTTCGCGAAGCAACCGGCGCCGGTGGAATTCCGATTCGTCAAGGTCTGATTTATACTCGCTAGAATTAGAGGGCGACATGTCACTAATAACCGGCATTTTCATTTAAAAAATTTTGATAATCATCCGTTGCCAGTTCGGTGATCATTTCCGCTTGAGCCTTACTCAAATTCGGGGTCTCCCGGCCAGGATGTTCGGCAGCAATAGGCGCCGCGTATTTTAAACTACCGCCACCGGATACAGGATCGCCGTTAAATGTCGGCCGTAAGAGGATGGAGTCATAGGTCAACCCTAAAAAACCAGCCAAATGCCGCATCAACGGCTCGGGGTTGGATGCCACCGCTTCACTATCAAGCATGCAGACGCTATCGGCAAAATTTTCCTTAACCCGCAATGACGCATGAAGGTGTTCGCGCCACTCTGCCACTGCCCGGTTGACATCTGCATATTTTTCCGGCTCCGCTTGCACGGCACACCTATACCAGGTATGTGGATTTGCTATAAGAGAAATGAACCGGCCGTCCGGATAAATGTCAAAGTAAGCCCCCATATTGGCTGTCAGGGCCTCCCCGGGTGGTGCCGCAACGGCAACGAATTTTTTTGACTGCCCCTGATTTTGGTAATTTATCCAGGCTCCGAAGCAGGCCGTCATATAGGCATCCAACACATCACGCGGTTGGAGCGGATCGATGGTGCTCAGATATCGGGTAAAAATGTTTTTTTGCAGCAATGGCAAAAACACAAACGGGAATGCCGGCTGTTGGTCCGGGTCCGGCATGAAACGTGGCGCAGTATGGGGGGGATTCTCATAATTTGCAATTAGCTCGATCCAGCTTTTCTGATCTTGCTTGGGATTAATTGCGGTCCAGGGCATTTCTGCGGAAAATGGGTTCAGCAACCCATCCGGGAAGGTATGAATCCCGGGGTGTCCATCAAATAGTCGTTTGAGCCGTGAACCCCCTGAGTGCGGGAGTCCCGATATCAATAGCCAGGGGGTCGTGACCGGTGATATGTGCTGCAGACAGGTCCGAAAAAGCGCTTTGAGACCGGCTTCCTTGTGGTCGCAATACTTATTTATCAGCCGGGCCCTTGATTTGTCCTTGAGGCGAACACTTAGCTGCTGCTGTTTTTTTTCGGAAATCAGGGCCCTTATAATCCGTTTGCCCAGTTTATTTTTGGTATCCCATTTCCGGATGGTTTGATAGTCCATTTATATTCCTAATCATCACTGACCGGGTTTTCACCAACTGCACAATCTACGATATGCTGCCTGTAGGCACTGAGCACCTCGCGTTTGTCATCTCCGCCCTGGACGACTTGCGAGACAAATTTTGCAACATTGGCCTCGCCGTATGGGACTTTGGTCCGGTCGGCTTTCAATGACAACAAGGCCTGTTTGAGCTCATCTTCATCATGAATCGTCCAACAGGCATTGAGTTCTTCAAACAACGTTGTGTTGGCGTGCAGATATTTGAGATACAAAGCCGGCTTGCCTGCCATGAGCGCTTCCGTAACCACGCTGGAACCCACGACGAGGAGAACATCCGCCCACTCACACAAATTCGCCGTCAGCACATGGGATACATCGGGCAGCGGGTAGCCGCCAAATTTGTAGGTGCGGCGGGTACGGGTATGGGGTTTGATCAGGGCTTCAATTCCCTCAAGTCCAGCGATCATGTGGCAGGAGGCCAGCATGCGCTCCATATCCATCCGGCACTGGGGCTTGGACGGCATCAGAACCACTTTTAACTTTTCCTTGCCGCGGCCAAATTCCGCATTGATCGGCGGCAGAATTTTACGATTTTGCGCCAGCCAGGCACTGCAGTAGCGGGCACTGCCGAGCATTGAAATTTTGTGGCCGGCCACACCGGATTTAACTAGCATCTCCCGGCGCAATTCATTGGGTACGATGATGTAGTCGAAACGATTAAACTTGCTGAATCTTCGCGCATCCGTCGCTTTGGGCTTGGTTGCTTCATTGGTATACAGCTGCACGCCATGGGGCAGTGCCAGCGTTGGGATAGATCTCCGGCCGGCAGCCTCTAAAAATGCATCAACCACGTACTGCCGTGGCATAATGTAATCAAAACACACGGCCTCGGCCCGGCTGCGCTCGAGAACCAAGCTTGCCCAGCGGTGATCATAGAATAATCTGCGGGCCATTTTGTAAACTGTGGAACCCAGGAATCCGGCAGCACTGCCTAAAATACTTGCGATAGATGCGGAACGGCCGTTTTTAAGCCGAATCAGCTTTTCTTGAGCTTGGTAGCTTCGTCGCACCAGCTTGTAAAGGAATTTCGGGACCGGGCCCAGCGTTTCATCGAATGCCTCGTATAAGTAATCGACCGCCACACCTTGCTTTTTTAAAAACCGCAAGCGATAATCCTGCCGGATGTCATACTGCGGATTCATGCAGTAAATCGCAACCTGATAGCGATCCCGATGGAGCTGCCAGGCCACGGGTGTCAGGTGGTCGATATCGTTGAAATGTCTCACGAAAAATAAGTACATATTACCAATCTCGTGACATGTTTTTAGTATGAGTCATTTTTTTTGGACCTTATCTATGACTTTTTGTTTCAAATTGAGGAATTCAGGAATTTGGGAATTTAGGGATTAAAGGATAAAATCAACTATAAAAAAGAGATAGACTTCCTAAATTCCTGCGTTCGGCCCTCAGGGCCATATAACTGACGACATGTTGTATGTTTTGGCACCGGCCGGGCCCGGGTTCTTCAATCGGAGTTCAGGAAATTGACTCAACCAAACTCAGAACCTGCCGGTATATATCCTCCGTCATTTCATCGATGGTGTTTAATTCCTCCCGGCGCAAGCTCTTGTATCTTGTCAAGGCGCTGACCATGATGCCCGGATTTTCAATTTTGAAGCTGGTGTTCGGTTTAACCGGTGTTCTGTTGAAGGTCGGCGTCAAGAGGATATCATTAAAACCGATGCCCAGGAAATCAGCCAGATGCCGCATCACCGATTCAGTGCGCTGAATTAAATCTTCGAAGGTGAGCAAACAGACGCGATCACCGTAAGCCTTCTTATTGCGAACCATGCTGTGAGCACTCGCATTCCATTGATCCAGGGCTTTGCGGATATCGCCGTATTTATCGAATTCGTGCCGGTTGGCCGAGGGAAACCAGTTTTTGGGATCGCGCACGACCGAGATCAGGCGGCCTTCGGGGTATATCTTAAAAAACGCATCCATGTTCGCCGCCGAAAACGCCAGCCTGGGCGTGAACGCCGTTACGAACTTTTTGGTTCCGCGGCGATTCTGATTGTTGAGCCAGGCCCCGAAATAGGAAGTCATGTATGCGTCAAAAACATCCCTGCCGGCTAAATCTGCGACGGCATCAACATGGTCGATGAAAATTTCCTTCTGCAGCGACGGCAAAAAAATGAACAAAAAGGTTTCCTTGTATTTTGCCGCTTTTTTGTAGCCGAAATTCAGATGCCGAACGACAATATCTTCGAATAGAATTTCAAACCAGCGTTCAGGCGGGTCGGTCAGATCGATCGGCGGCCAGTCAAACTTGCGCGGATAGCCGAACTTCAGCTCATGGGGATGCGCATGGACTTCCGGATGACCGTCGAAAAGTTGATTCAACATGGAACCCCCCGAGCGTTGGATCTGGGAAATCAAGGCCAGCGGGGATGTCACCGGTTGGAGGTTTTGCCGCCAAAACCGGCAGGCCTCATCGAAAAGGGCCTGGCTTGCTGATAGTTGTTTGTTGAACATTTGTCTTTTATCAATTTAACCGGCAAATATTATTCTACCTTTGAAAACCTGTTCCTCTGGGCCAGGTCAATGATAGTCAGCTATGCAATCTTTCCAAGTTCTTTATGGTTTCAGGTGTCAGTGTTCAGCCCAGCCGCCGGCCAAAAAACGGCCAGTCTGATCAAAGAAAAGAAACTTTAAAAAGCAAATTTTAGATTTTGGAATGCGGATTTTGGATTTAAGGTATTCTGTCCATTTTAAATTGATTGAGCGACTTGTCGGGTCGTAGTCCCGCGGTACCGCGGGACGAAGCCTGAAGCGAATCCACAATTCGACAATCGCCATTCGTCATTCGCCATTCCAAAATTTCACACGAGCATGGCCTCCGGCTAAAAGACAGCCGGTCTGATCGAATAAGAAACTTCGAAAAAGCGAATATCGAATATCGAACAAGGAATAACGAATGTCGAAGGAATGTATTCTATCTATCTTATTAAAAAGACAGAGCAAAGCGATTCCACCCTTCATCATTCGATATTTCTTGTTCGATATTCTGCGGTTCGCTCTAAATGTAGTTTCATAAGAGCGCTGCCTCTGGCCAAAAGAACGGCCAGTCTGATCAATAAAAGAAACTTCGAAAAAGCGAATATCGAATATCGAACAAGGAATCATGAATTTCGAAGTAAGGTATTCTATCGATTTAATTCTAACTAAAATAGTCAGAGCGAAGCGAATCCATCATTCGTCATTCGACATTCGACATTCCAATGTAGTTTCATAAGAGGTGTCAGGATTTAGCGCGTCGGTTTCCTGACACCTGACACCCGACACCTGACACCTGACACCTGAAACCCAAAATCTACAAACAGCGCCATTGATTCCCCGCCGGGTCCCCTTAATCCAGTGCGGCCTCGGAAAAAGCCTGGACCCCTTACTTTGACAGTCGCTGAATAATGGGGTCCAAATAGCGCAGGATGCTGTTTTTGGTGGCCTTGCGGGGCAATTCCTGCATATAGAACGAAGCGTAACGGGGTTCGATGACCGGATCCGGGCTGGGGGTCCAGTCATTGCAGTCATAACCGAAAAAATCCATATAAGCGTCAAAGGCCGGTTTGAAATGGTCTTTATCAGCCTCGGTAAACCAGTGTCGCCAATCCCCACTGGCTTTTTTGCGAATGACCTTGGCCTTGCCGGATGCACTCGGTACTTCGGCTTCGGACTTGATCTCAAAACCCAGATAATCATTGAGCTCTTTTATATGATTGTCGACCATGTTCTCAAAGGTAAAAAAGAACCAGTCATCTTCCAAAATATTCACAAATTTCAGCATTTGCTCATAGCGGTGCCGTTCTTCTTCGACTACCCGGGCTGCGGTCCGGGGCCAGTCTTCGTGGCCGGTATAGCGGCAAATTTCATAAAAAGGGATGGCGCGGGGGTCCTGTTCCTTTTGCAGCACCAGATCCAGGTGTGCTTCATATTGCTTTTTGCGGCCGGAAAACCCCCGATGCCAGCGATACAGCATGCGGCTGACCGCCGCATCGCGGGGATCGCGGGCCATCCAGATTTTACGGTCGTAGTGCTCTTTGCTCAAGTGTTCCTTGAACACGTCGAAGCTTTTGCCTTTGCGCTCCTCGTAAGTGTGTTTATAAACTGCATTCTCATAGTCGCCGATATATTTGCCTGGATAACCGCCGGAAAAGGCGTGGCAGTTCGGCAGACCGCCGGCTACTTTATACACCATGGCCGTGGTGCCGGTTTTGCCGGTCCCTAATATCAATACTTTCATAGTAAATCTCCTCAGACCGATATTCGAAAAAGAACCTGGTTGAGCTGTTCAACGTTGAGTTGGGTCTTATCTTCGAGAATGTGCTGTATACGGTCTATCTTACTGTTGATCGCATCCAGTGAAATTGCCGGATAGCGGTGGCGCTGGAATTCGGGTCGATTGTGGGAGCCGGGCAATCTGGGTTTCAGCCGTTTGTACAGATGGTAGCCCTCGGCAATCAATCGCCGCTGTAAGCGTTCCCACCATGAGAGCTTGTCTTCAGCCTTGCCGTCTTTGCCCGACGATGCCAGGATGTCAACCATTCTTTCGCAGGCCAGCGGCCCGTCCTGGGACGACAGGTATTTTTTAACGAGCGTGTTGCGCTCATCCCCGTCGGCCACTCCCAGGCTGCCAGCGAGTATTTGATGGAGCATGTCCTGCAGCTGGTCAAAATCAAAGCACTGATGACTTACCGCGTTGGGCAGACGGTAAAAGCCGTTGTCATATTTATCGTCTACCGTTTCCCGGTAGCTGATGGCCGGCACTCCCATGACATACGATTCCACGCCGGTCGTGCAACCGTTGTGCAATACCGCTTTGGTGGCCAGAATCCAGGGAACCACGTTGCCCTCGTTGGTTACATGGACATTTGAACAGCGGTCGGCAATATCCCGGTACACACCATGACCTTCCGTTGGATGGGGGCGGATGATGATGCTCAGATCCGGGAAGGCCCGATCAAGCTTGGGGATGAGACGCTGGAAACTTTTAAAGACGGCATGCTTGTGGTCCCACAGCCCTTGGGCATATTCACGGCTCATACCCCGGGCGGCCCGGCCGAATTTGGCCACTTCATCCGGTTTATTTACGGGTTGGAATAAATTCATGTCCGGACCAAACGCATTGACATGGTTAAAATTGGTATTGACCAGCAGGAAATTGCCGTATCGCTGCCGTAGCGCCTGCACCTCATCTTCGTAAAACGGGTGCATTTCGGAGCGCAGCATGTCGTTGCGCGGGTTGCCGGTGTTGTGGATGGGTATATCCGGCGGCAATTGGTCATACTGCTGCCAGAGCTCCACATTGTCAAGGCCCCAGGCAAACAGATGCGATACATGCCTGATGGCTTCGGGGTGCAGCCGGCGCGAGAAATAGGTCTCCGGCGGCAAATGAACCAGAGCCTCCTCGTCCCAGGTAACGATATCGTGTCCGAACTTGCGGGCGAGGCGGAAAAATATCAGGCTGCGGCGGGTCATGCTTTTGGACAGGTAAATACTTCTGGGGTATGAATCGATGCGAAACTCCAATTCACGCCGCGACCCGATGACCGAAGAAAACCCCTGCCGTGCAGCAATGCAGGCCAGCAGCAGTTTGGGGTCGAGTTCCCGCACCTGATTTTCTACCGGTATGAGTAATTGCATTTTATTATCCGTCATATCCAATCAATGTCTCCCTTGGGATCTGCTAGGTCATACGGCTGCCCGATCTTAACCGGGTCAACTATTTGCTGATAAAAATTGATACAGGTATTCCGGCGGTTTTAAGTTTATCATTTTTTCCCGGTCATTTACTAACTTGAGAGTCCAAAGTTCTACAGTGAACGATAGACGTAATTTTTTAAGAATCTATTCTGATTACGTACATAGCTACGGACAATAGACTCTCAATATATTATAGTATTTTATAAAATCATTAACAAAA
>Ga0209339_1000438_pt1 | contig 15288 bp, 11 predicted proteins | sample OlaalgELextract3_FD_187376 | JGI IMG/M metagenome (GOLD analysis project Ga0209339, IMG submission 187376) | Olavius algarvensis symbiont microbial communities from Tuscany, Italy - Type A ELBA extract 3 (SPAdes) (version 2) | ecosystem: Host-associated > Annelida > Digestive system >... | reverse complement strand
GTTGAGTATGCTTTCCTACTTTGGGACTACTACTACTACAAATGTCATGGATTAGAGTGCTGCCATGACATAGTTGCGGGGGCCCTTTACAAAATCTACTACTACTACTACTACTACTACTACTACTACTACTACTACTGCTACTACAAATGTCATGGATTAGAGTGCTGCCATGACATAGTTGCGGGGGAACTTTTACACAAAAAGTTAGATCTAAAACTGTTGCACAGCTCAATGCAGACGACTGCTGACCATCGGAGTAGACAGCGCACGTCAGCCGTATGACTGACGAAAAAGGTGCGACTTGGTCTCCCTCCAGAATGTCAGAAGTGAGGAGCAGGCCCGAGTCTCTAGTGGCAGACTGTTCCATGCATGCGCTGCAGCCTGTAGCTGTTCCAACCAAGGGACAACAGCACCCAGAGCAATATCAAGAAGATGATCATGATCATGCTGGGACTACAAGCGAACCTCAAGCGTTATATCAATGATGCAGCAACTAAACTGGGATTCTGTGCAGTTATGATGAGCCAGAAGTAAAGTACTGATGATATACCACATCCCGTCCGGAATGGCCTATTTGCCATACCATCCACAGCCTGTAGCTGTTCCAACCAGAAGACATGAGTCACACAACATGCAGATGAGGTGCAGCACCAGCACGTATGACCAGACTTTCTTTTGTAGTGCCGTCAGTTTTATGGAATTCCCTATCCACCAGATTTTACCAGCTACCGTACGACGCCTTCAAGAATCAGTTATCCTCTGTCAGTTTGGTGTAGACATGCATCTTGTTTTATTATTGCATTGGCACAGTTTTTACCTTAATTTTTGTATCTGTTTCCACACAACTTCCTGAGCACTGACCGGCACTTCACTTCATGGCGCGATATTTCTCGGGACCCAAGTTGGTGCCATTCCCGGATGAAGAAGAGGAAGAAGAAGAATAAAATGCAAAATGGCAGAAATAGTGTTAAGTTGTTAACTGTTCTTTTACAGAAAATGTCTTTGTTGTGATGTTATGTGTTGTTCATTTACTCAGTTAACATAGCTTTAGGGTTAGGGTTAAGAGTTAGTTTTATTTTGGCACATGGCCAGCCATGTGCAGTTTTTGGCTATGCATGCACACAGCACTGGTAAACTGAGTCAGACTGTAACCTGAGCCCGTGCCTGATCTCACACCCAGCCCCTCATTATCTGCCCCTACTCAGTTGTGCCACCTGGTGAGTAGTTGCGAATTACGCAAGTTACGGATCGGTGATTTTTAAATGTTCCTATTTTCACCAATGAACATTTGATTGACATCACTGTCACATACTAAACATTTCCTGAAATTTCCTGCTAAATGAATCAACAAAAATTAACAGTGTCAATTTGAAAGGAAGTACTGTTTACATACAATAAAAGATATATAATGTAAACAACAAACAAACTGGAAATGACCCCATAGGCCCTTAACTCAGGTCAGTCCTGATGAGCTGACACAAGATCAGTCAAATACACATCATCACCCAATGTCTCGACAATTATTGTCACTATCATCAGTACTATAATATAATGTAATATGGTGTAAATTTTATGCACTTATTAATGCGACCGATTAAGCGCACGTTATATTATTACAAACACTGTTTATTTTTTTGTAATATCTATCATGTCATGTTTTCCTTACAGCAATGATGTGTGCACTATTTGTGAGCTTGTTTGTGAAAATCTGTTCAGTAAAAGAGGATTTCGAGTGCGTTCCTTTGGTACTGGTACACACGTGAAGCTGCCCGGTGCTGCAGCCGACAGACCGAATGTTTACGACTTCAGTACGACGTATGATGAAATATACAAGGATCTGTGCAAAAAAGACAGACAGATGTATACTTTCATATTGTTAACTCATGTGCTGCGGTAAAATCTGCATACATATGTTCAATACATGCATAGTATGCAGACTGTCTCGTTGCTTATGCTGGTGACACTGACAATGCAATACTTGTTTGACAAACCATCGATTGCATCTTTTGATGTCAGAGATGAGTGGCTTTGTTGATGGTTTGCTGCACTGTCTTGTCGTCCAGTGTTCCTTCCTTTCCTTTAATCTTGTTCGTATTTTGATTCTGTATTTACTCCCATTGATGCTTGAGTGTGATGTTACCCAGTACTGATGAGTTGGGAACCTGCGGCATATATCAGTCTGTGAATCACGTTCCCACTTTAAGTACCTTCTGCATCAAGTTAAGCTGCATTGCTCTGCGTTGGTTAGAATAGCATCTCGCCTCAGTCAGTAACTGCTGCATCAAAGAAAATAACTGCAGCATCACACCATCGACCTCCTAGTGTATAGTTATATCCAGTCATGCGTCAGGCCCACATTTTAAAGTTAAAATAGAAAATTATGCATCGCTGGAATTTGGAAAACAAACAAAAGCCGATAGAGGGTGTGTGTTATGGATGCTTCAACTAAGAAAAGCTATATTAGCTGGACATTTTGTTACATTACACTTTTCTAGATTACGGAAACAGGAATGACAGCTGATTCAGTTGTATACTATACTGTACTGTACACATTTGTAGTGCTGTTGTACTTTGTAAACGATGTCCCACATTGTCGAATCCTGTCCCCTTCTTTTTCTTCTCGTATGCGTTTCATGAACCACAACTGACAAAACTGAATGGCGGCTTATCTCAGCTACACTCTGCGGATGAAAATGCTGTTTCGTGGCTGACCAATTATGGTTGACGACACGCGTACGAGAAGAAGAAGACTGTAAACTAATCATTGTGTACAGTGTATGGTACACTGTAGCTATAGTTCTGTAGAGTTCATGTTTGTTCATTGCTGTACTGTTTTCGGCATTTGGATGGTACAGTCCACTTGGCTGAGAGCTGGAAATACCAAGTAAATAGTAGTTTCCGTTTCACAGTAGACTATTAGTCACAATCTCAGATTGCTTAATACTGTTCATTCGCTAACTGTGTGTACATATTGTGAATTGCAGTACTGTATGTATGTACGCGTTTATGTATTTGTGTAAGTGTAGCAAGTCCTGCTGTAAAGCTACATGACGTACAGTAGTAATATGCTGATTAAGTTGACGACCTTTACTGCTGAGTAGCTACACAGAGAATGGCTTGCTCGGGATGCTGGACCGGAACCGTCGGATTAAGCCGAAGCCCGAACGTTTCCAAGAATGTAGCGAGCATTTTGATGTGATAATTACTTGTGAAGAACGGGTTTATGACCAGGTTATTGAAGGTAGCTACATGATGCTTTACTGCTTGTGTGAGAATGAGACACAGGGTGGCCTAGAAAGTGAGGTTACTGTTGTGATTGCTTACAAAATGCAAGAAATCAATTTGCATTTCTTTGAAGTAAAAATCAGTAAAATTTCCTCATTATTTATTTATTTGCCAATTTATTTTTTGGTCAGTGCCAAAATACAAATTAATTGGGGCTTCGGGGCTTTTTAAGACTTGAGCAGTCAAAATTCAAATAAATGTGGTCTTACTTGTTGGGCCACCTTGTGTGTTTGTGGTGAAATACATGTGTTCCTACAGACTTTTTTACAGCAGATTTTGTCACTCAGTCTATGAATGTGTGCTATTTGTTATTGTAATATTACAGCATAAATTGTTATCTCTGTGATATATTAGATGGTGTTATTGAATGTTACATTTATACTGGCTAGAGGCTTATTGAAATTTAAAATATTAAAACTTATATTTGCTTTAAAAGTTACTGAAAAATTATGTACTATAGTCTCAGATTTTAGTAAAGCTGCAACATACGCCTCCACCAGGCCAGACTGGCAGGCGGAGGTCTGGTGTTTTCAGCCTGTCCATTTATTCATTGACCCACCTGTTAGTTTGTCCGTTGTCAAACTTGCCAACGTGATATTTTGGAAACGAATATAGCTATTTTTTATGCCAGTTGGCACAAGTGATCACGGAGCAAGGGCATGAAACGATCAACTTTGAGGGTACGGGGTAAAATATGAAGGTGACAAGGCCAAAGAGAGATTTGTAGGCCTGGCAGCGTCATCGTTCTCAATACCCATGTGTCGAGTAGGTTTTCTAGTAACACATGGTTTGTACATTGTGGGGCTCTGTGGTGGTGATGTCCCTCTGTCTGTTCATTTGTCTGTCTCCTGAAGCGTGTGGTGTTGTTGGCATATGTGCTCATGGGTGCTGGCCGTACGGACCATGGGTGAGCCAGACGTTTTCTCTATTTATACTGGCGGCGGGGGCTTTCTCATGGCGTCCATAAATGTGCAACACTTGTTGAATATCAAATACACTTTGCACAGTTAACACTTGTAGATTGAATGGTATGATGTGCTGCATCGTGTGGGTTTATGAAAATGCACCTCTAGTCTCTGGTGGTTATTGTCCGAGGTTTGATATCTTGCTGTACAGTCAACTCTACATACGTCTTAAGCTGCTTTCACATCAACCAACAATGCAATTTCACGTGCGTGATGGTCATACGATATCACATCGAGATGTATTGTGAAATCATGTGCAGTGTTATCAGGCATTTTGTTTATGGTTGGTAGTACTTGAAGGACGACGGAACGGCGTGGGTGAGCCGTCCCATGTTATCAACATTGACATTCAAGACAACCATGAGGAGGCGACGATCGGAGCTTTCATGATCTGTGATCTTTGTGCCATGGTCAGTTCTCCTACCATGTGATATTTATTTCTTGACCTGCTTTTGACACCTGTCTCTCAACAGTGTCTGGAGTGAGATAACGTCCCATAACCCACTCCGACTGCAGTTTATTGCACTGCTCATAGGCCCATGTTGGCCCTAGCACAAAGTAAGGCTAAAGGCTACTTGACTTGATTTGACTTGAAGTAGCCTACGTTACACCATAGTCTCTCGTGGTATACACTCGTTGCAATCATACATACCATTTCAGACGATGGTATAACCTACATATCTCTCATACAGACAGACTGAACGCTTCTGTATAGCTAGATGTGTCTGGATGTATTTTATAGGCAAAACTTGAACTTATTTTTCCAAAAAGTTTGCTTTTTAAATTACCCGTGATATTAATCAATGCAGATAGCACTGTACGAACAGGGTTCCTCATAACCTAGAAGGTCAATTTGTCCTTTTGGTGGTCATGTGTCATCTGAGTGAGCAGCTGTTGTTCTAATTTTGTTTCAGGCCAGAAGTGTGTGATGAGTTGTTTGTGTTATTTGGTTTTTGTTAAATTATTTTGCCATTTTATATTTGGAAATGCCACTCTAAACTTTGCTTGTTAAAATTTTTATTTGCTGTCATCTTAAATTATCCAGTTGGTTGTAAAAACAGCCTGGTCTCATAGTTACAGGTAGCTAAATTTTGAGTGTCGGACATATCCCCCCCGGGACATTTCCCCGCCGGACAATTTCCCTTCCCACCTAGGATATTTCCTGACCGCGGCTGTTAAAGCGAATACTGTTGACCCTAACCGGCCCACTACATGTGGTCCTGACCCTAACCGGCCCATGAGGTGGAGAATTTTTTATAGAAAACTTGACACTAACCCATCTTCCTGACCCTAACCGCTATCGATTTTGTAGACGTTAACGGTAGATCGCTTTATATTGTATATTGGCAGATGGTGGTGGAAGGGGGGGATGTCCTACACCATGTAAAAAAGGGAGGGGAAATGTCTGGATTCCTAAATTTCATACTGTATCAAGGGATAAGGATACTTGTTTGCTGGATTAATTTGGACTCATGCTGTGAATGATGGAAGTGAAACAGTGAGTTTAGCAACAATAGTGAAACTAAAATGAGTCTGTGGCAGAAATTGAAAGAAAACATAAACAACACGACTAACAGGCATTTATCCGGGACAACCTGGTAAGCCGGCACCATAACTTAGAGAATCATTAACCCAATATACCAGCCTCATTGTCCTCAAACTCCTCACAAGCACTCCCAGCATTCCCTTCCACTCTATATCTAGGGTCTAATACTAAAGAGAACCTGGCAGAAACGGATGAAAGAAACATGAAGAACCCAAGTACAAGAACCCACAGAAAACCTAAAGTGAAACTAAAACAACCCTGCTTTGATGATGTAACGTTGAAACTAAAACAACACTGCTTTGATGATGTGATGATTTGCAGCTGAGCGCATCAGACGATGTTGACAACGACGTCGATGAGCTGCTGCAGGAGTTCGAGACACGTTGTCACAGAACCATCTTACACACCGTCGTTTTCAACTAGGAATTTGTTGCCATTGTAACGTAGACTTTTTCTGTGTGTATATTTTTCGCTTGAGTGCCTATATATTTCAAGTCATCTGGATATGCAGAGGGTAAGGTTACATGAAAGACGAAGCCAGGTTGCGATTTAATTAACATGCAGCTGTGTCCTTGATATCAATGTTGTTTGATGCTGTGATTATGTGATAATTATTATTCTTTTGTTGATATTTATTATTTCTCAAGAGTATTATTGCTTGTTAAATAATTCTGTTCAAAAAGGTCACAAAATGCTGATGGTGGCTACATCAGGCAATCATGTGTGGATTGTAGGAGAGCTAAGAACCTTGTTTACCATCAAACAAACTTGAAATCAGGAGATGTTTTTGTAAAACCGAGACATAGCTATAATTACTGCATTAAGTTCAAGTATTGTTTATTGATATCTGATACGAGGTAGTGATGGATGAAGACATAGCAGCTGTGCATTTTTTTAATGCGAACGCTCGCTTGACTAACAAAGAACAGCGTTCACTGTTAACTGTTTTCATTTATGAAATTCCCTTTAAGTTCAGCCGTTTATTATACTGTTTGCAAAAATTAGGGATGTGCGGAATATTTTTAAATCTCGCTTTCTGTTTGGTTTTGAAAAAAACTCGGATTCGGTACGGAATGAGTTTGGTTCAGAAAAACTCGGTTTGGATATTATAGTTATTTACTACTCCTGTAATAGCAAATATTACAGCGACAGTGGATGACATGACTTTGATGTCACTGACGTCACTCACAACAATGACAACAAGTAAATAATGTAATCTCATTCTAAAATCTATATGCTAAACTATGTTTCGATCATGGTTTAATACGTTCTTTATGTGGACATTTAATGCGAGTAAAGTTACTTCTGCTAACTTTTTATTTGAATGGCAGATTGCATGCAGTTTCTGATGGAAAACCGTCTGAACCGATGTCAAATTTTTGGACGGTTCGGTTTGTTAAAAATCGAATCGGAACCGAATTTTGGTTTTCCGTACATTCCTAGCGAAAATGACATAAAACTGTGTTATTGCATTGTGTTAACTGTTATACAAAAGCTTTAAGAGAAATGTTACACATTTGTATGCAGTTATATGGATGTGACCATGCTGTTTATACACGTTGGGGCTGCTGCCATCTTTCCATGCCATGAACCTCCTCTTACGCCCGTTTGCGAGCACTCCGAGTGCTACAAGTGAATATAGAGTTTGTTACATCAAACAAGACAGTTACAAAATGCTCGAGTTAGGAAATGCACAGCAGGTGTTTGTGTAATAAGTTCATCATAGCAGCTTAATTGTAACCTTTGTGTCTTACTTGAATGGACCGGTCGATTCGATTACTGTGTTATGTTGTATCAGAGCCGATAAAAGATAGTTATCTTTCTTTCACAAACGCTTCAGTAAATATATTTTGATAGAATATGTTATTTGACGTTGCCTTCATTGTATTCTAATCACTGTTGTCATTGCATAATCTCTGTGCACAGAGTGTAGTGTATTATACACGGATGCAGCATGTTTGTGACTCATAGTAGAAATATGCGTAAGATGGATGGACAGGACATACATACATACAGCAGTAACTGCATCTGGGTGAAGTGTAACAGTCAATTAGCTTTAAGGTGTACAGTGAACAAGTGTATCGGAGACGATACGAAAGCCGTCATTGCCGAAGCCCAAACTGCATTAGGAAAACAAAAAGATGTTTTGTGAATCACGGATGTCTGTCCCATTGCTGAAATTTTGTGGAAAACTGCTTCCCCCATGTAAAATTTAACTGAAATCAGGCAATTGGCTGCGGAGTTATGGCCAAACAATGATTTTTTAAAATGGCAGCAGTCCACCATCTTGAAATGTAAAAACGTTCATATTTGATCATGTAGTAACTGTCATGGAGTACCAAATGTGCTGTTGTATACTAAATTCAATCAAAATCGGATGATTTTTCTTTTAGATACGGCAATTTCATGCTTTTTAACATGGCAGATGTCTGCTATCTTCAATTTTTGGAATGTAGTAACGGGTTCCTTGAAAAGGCCATGTAGGACTTCCTGTAGGTCGCCAACAGAAACATTACCTCTAAATTTCTAAGTTTTTGAGATAATCGTGTTTCTATGTATGTATTTTGGTGACAGAAAAACGGACGAGCAGGTGGTCAGCACCAATGGGTAAAGCCGCTAGCTTGAATCGCAAGCGGTGGTTTAATGAGATGAGGGCACTGGCAAAGCCGCAGGGGAGGCGAGCAGGTGCCCCACGTCTGAATCTGTAAATTTTTGTGAGTCAGATTTCTGTTTAACTCGAGGCTTGAAGTGCAAGTTTGGCGTGGAAGTTGCAAAGTTATCCGAAGTCATTCGGCAGCCAAGCTCCGCGCAGACCCACTAGGGGAGCTTACATCATTCCCAAGATGTCCTAGCTGGAATTTAAGGGAGGCGTACAGGCAAGGCAGTAAGCGCAGAGGAAAGAGAGGGAGATTGGTAAGTGCGTGGATCTGCCACTGAGTGAGGGATATCCATAATATGTCCACTGTGTCCTGACTGCTGTAACTCTACGAGGCCTGATCACATTTACGATACGATACTATTATGATGGCCTACAATTTTGTTGAAATGCCTAATATTGAGTACGAGCCTCGCAAAACACTCGCACTATGATAAATCAAGAAAAATTTGTCGGTTCTTTGTCGTAGCCTTCTTGAAGCTCGTATTGTAGCAGCAGCCTATCATATGACGAGGCCTATACCGTGTGGGGACTGGGTAGTACCGGTAATTTGCAGCGATTTTTTTTCAATTTTAGCAAAGCGATGAAACTGGAGACTAACGTCCCATAACCCGCTCCACTGAAGCGTGACCAGTTTATCGCGCTAAAGGTAGGTCCATGTTGGTCCTAGCACGAGTCATGAAATAAGTAGGTTATACAATAGTCTCTCGTGGTATACACTCTTTATCCAGTCTGTAGAGCTTGTGACTACGTGTACGCTGACTATGTTAGGCGCTCTAGAAGTAGTTCGTGCCGCTTACTGCGCCCTATAAATTGTCAAACTTACATTACATTACATTACTCGTTAAACTCGTGTATACCACTCCAGACTATGGTATAACCTACACTCTTATTTCAATCCAGACACTGTGTTGAGAGATAGGCAGGTCATGAAATAATGCACCAGAAACAGGCTGTTCTTCTCATATGCTCGTTGTAAAAATGACAGCCTGAATGTCGGTCCTGTAATAAATTGCTGTCTTATATTGACCATCGTCCTTCCCATGTACAAGTAATCAAGAAACTACAGCAGTTCAAAGAAACAAGTATGGAAGTAGATTAAAGCTGGATCAGTGCCCACTGAGGTGTGTCATCTGCTGTTGTTAATAAGGCCAAGATAATGCATGTGTTGGCCTTGATAACTGAATAATGTATTTAATTTATGTGAATGCCAATAAAACAACTGAAGTTTGCAGGTATGTAATTTACAAAGACGATCAATCAGTGAAGAATTACAAAACAAAGCTTTCACACTGTAACAACATGACTTAGAATAGTCGCTGCTTACAAGCAAACACCAATGCCGTTAGTATCAACTGCTGAAAATCAGTCGGCTCGGTCTGAATGGCACTCCACACAAATAGGATATATCCCTGTAACAATTGCTAAATTTTGTTAGAAATATCTATTTAGAGATCACAGATGCTTAATTTCACAAATTTTCGATAAAATGCAATTAGCAAAATTCAGCAAACTATTAACCAGAACATAATACAGCACATTTGCAAGTAAAAAGATAAAGCAGGGCCATACTCCAGAAGGAGCGTAGGCGGGGTGCTCATCTCCCTTTCATAGGCCATTGAGCCCTTAGGTGGATAAACCACTATTGTCTGTGATGCATGGCCAGTCCGACGCCAGACCTACGGTTACCTTCCCAGCCTAAGCTGGTACTCATGGCACCTACCCACAGAGGGATGGCCAGGCTGAGTTGACCTGGGTGGCTGGTTACATACCGAGATAGTTTACCCGCCCGAAGACGGTCACCCATCCAGGTACTAACCGGGCCCAGCGTAGAGTAACTACATTGATCGAGACCAATGCGTTACCACTAAGCCAAACCGCCAACCACATTTGCAAGTACATAACTATAAATACATATACATCGTAGCAAACGCTATGACAAATTTCATAAAATACATAAGCACCTATATAGAATTCTCTTTACACAATGTCACACAACCATTGTCACAAAGATGTACAAAGAGTCCAAATGACGACAGCATATAACATGTTACAAAACGTGTTACAATTGTAAAAGCTGTATTTACGCATGACATACATGGAATGTTAAAAGTTGAGGCCAGTACATCTGTATAGAGGCAATTACATACAACACGCTTGGCGCTCGTGGCTTAGTGTAGGGATGAATGTTGGTAGACACGAGACAGCAGTGGTTGCTTACTTACATCACAGTCAACGTTTCTGTTCTGGCAATCAGAGCTAACAAGATCGGAATGCCTAACGAATATAACACAAAATGTAAAATAGCAATGACATCTCGTGCATAATGTACTATCAATCAATGCTGCATGTGCTCTTATGTATTGTGATATCACTGCATTAGAAGCACATGCATGGGATCAGTAAATGGCACAGTCCTGATCTGCAGGACACATAATAGCTCTCTGGCAATTATCCACGGCCAGCTGCCAACCCTGCCTATCCAAACTGTGAGCAACTGGCAAGGCAAGTGGTGTCTTGGGACCAAATATGCATTTGCTAAATTGCACTGTATCACTGAACAGCCCTACAGTGCTGCGACAGATTAATGCTACTATTACAGATGAACTAGACCCGTATGTATTATGTAGCCATATTCAAAATCTGAAGCACTGCTGAGAACTTTAGTGATCGAGTCTCGTAACAAGTTTTAATGCTTGAATAGTCAGCATCGGAATAATATTATCACTCAGCACATAAGCCACTGTAGATTGAATGTCACAAAAATAAAGAAACAACCTCAGAACATCAGGTCATAATAAACTAGAAAAACTTACCCGACCCAAAGGAGTCGAGAACAATGCCTCTGGCAGGCATCCATCTGCCAAACTCGGCGTCATGTGACCCTGACTTGCGATCTTGACTCCCAAAGCTGATCGTTTCGTGCCCTTGCCCCACGCACCACTTGTGCCACTGATCACAATCGGTTCCTTTGTCATCAAAATATCGTGTGACTCACAAGTTTGGTAACGGACGGACAACCTTAGAAGTTAGAACGTTGCGTCCACGCCTACCAGTCTGGCCAGTGGAGCTATAAAAAAACAAAGCCTGTACTGTTCGTCCAGGTTTACGAACAGTTATCACAGCCATGAAACCATTCTAATGCCGTAGTTAACAAGCAGAGACATGCGTCATGTCTGTGGCCAATCAGTGTGTAACATTACAGCACCTATACTACAATGCATCTTGAAAAAACGAGCTAACTTTGGCAAGCTGTAGTTTAGTGAAGCACGGACTGATTCTGATAAGTTTAGGTAAACACCATCAGCACACTTTCAACAATTATATGCACATTCAACTTTCCTTGTCTCTTCACTTTTGCTTACTTTATTTGCTTTTAAATAACTGCAACGGAAATGATGCGAAACAATGCAGTTTCCTCGGTAGACTGTTAGTGGCTGTGAAAAGAGCCGGTGCCTCTTTTATTTTAGCAGACGTTCAAAGTGATGTCCTTTCACCTTCATGCATACACATGTTTTTCCATTGTCCAACAACTTCGCTGAGGACATTTTGTGATATGCTTCCTCACGTGTCAATGAGGTGCTGCTTCAAGTCGCCGGTGTCGCATCATTTCCGTTGCAGCTGTTTAAAAGCAAATAAAGCAAGTAAAAGGGACGAGGAAAGTTGAGCATGCGTATAATTTTTGAAAGTGTGCTGATGCTGTTTACCCAAAATTTTCTAAATCAGTCCATGCTTGACGAAACTACAGCTTGCGAAAGCAGAGACACTGTACAACAGATAGTACACGGTATACGTGTTACACGATAACCACGTGAAGTGCTATCATCTACTCTTGATTTATCACCATCTAACAATAACATCACAACTTTGGTCAACCAACCATACGAGTAGCACTACAAACACACACACGCCAGTAGCACTTGACAAAACATCAATCATAAATTGCAAAAAAATGTTTTTCGCAAATACCTAAAGCCACACAAAATTACAACCTACGCTATCCGAAATACAAATTGGAAAACAACTACAAAATATAGTGCATTTTCTTCGGCAATGACAAAATAGAGACAAAAATTCTGCATCAGTTATAAAAAACGACTAAGCAACATATACATACAACTAAGCAAGAAATGTCAAGTATTGTTGAAAACGTGAATGATTGCCAGATACAACAGCAAAACTTGTATCGTTTTTAACATGTATGCCTGTCTGTCAACACACCAAATAGTGGTTTCGGAGACATGTCTTGTATAGTGGACCATCACATGATTTTGGCAGAGTCTGTGCTGCTGAGACAGCAAAATCTTGATAGCATTACAACCATTCTAGATGCAGGTATGAAATTCGGCAGGTGAGTAGTTGGGACCAAACTGAGGTCGAGTTCGAAGACGGGTGTGGTACGGGTACTTGACGAGTACTGAGGGATCAAGATGTACTGCCACTGTGGCTGGTGTGATCCCATCGCAGATGGCTTCTAGTTGTTATTTATCATCAATTAATACCACTCACAAAGATGGCAAAAAAGTTTGAGAATCTGTCAACTCTTTTCGATGTATAAAACAAGAACGTAACAGACGGACAGACAGACACCACACGACGGCATAGGCTGCACTATGCATAGCATCGCATTGCAAAAACACTATAATATCACTAGATTATATCCTAGAAAAACACCAAACTGCAAAAAGTAGTGTTTAAAATATATGTCTGCTCATTTCAGCCAGAAATATATAAAGTAAGCAGTCTACAACTTTGTAAAGTGGCTGGCAACTGTTGTGTTGGTGGCACTATAATCTCAACATCTGTAGTAGTAGAAAATATGAAAGCTCTGGTAATGTGAACACAATTCTGTTACATTATAAATGATCAATTTAAGAAAATTATTGGTGGAAACACGGGCTGTGCAAATTCTTGATTAATGATTAAAAAGTTTAAAAGAAGCAGGTCCAATGCTCATTCACACACAAGAGCACAATGATAGAACAGCATCAGTTCATGTAAAATAAAAGTTTTGACTCTGAATCCATTCCACGATTTGCAGCAGCTTGGCACTATCATAACAGTGCTGTAATAAAACCAGCTACTGAAGATTGGAAGACGGTGGCGCAGTCTGTGGACGTTTCATCGCGTTTGCTGATTGGTCGGAAGGTGACCGGCTGGTCGACGTCGACCCTATCGACGACATGCCCGACTCGCGCCGCTGGACCCAGAACTGATGTCGTAGATTGCGAGCTCGAACGTGAGCATTCTGTATCTCAATCGTGTGATTTGCTGGGAACCAGCCTTTCTCGTTGTCTCGTATTCTCTCGCCATAGTACCAGCCTAATCACACCAGCACATCAAGTTTAAATTCACATATAGCTTTGCAAACTGTGTAAATTTCATCACCATCATCAATAGTGCTGCTACTAATTAGTAATTCGGTAATTCAGCATTTGTTAACATCTCTAAGGCCTACACTTGGGTATGTGAAATGGGCTTACCGAAATGCAATAAAATTGTTCAAAACAATACTATGCGGCCGACTGAAAAATATACAAATAACCAACAGTGCAGGAATGCAATGCAATATGTAGACTCGATCTATATTTGTTCAGATAGTCGGGCTGTTCTGATGGCCCTCTGTAACCCCTGTGTCTAAACAGATCTAGGAATGCATTGGAGCTCTCAATGAACATGCTAGTCATAGACCGGTCAGCCTCACCTGGGTATCAGCACACTCGGGTATACCAGGGGCGGGTTCAATAAGCACACTTCTAGCGTAGAACTTTTTCCTAGCGTAGCAAAAACCCATTGAACACACTTCTAACAGTTAGGAAAAAATTCCCACCGTAGCAGAAAATATCTTTGCTAGCACTTCGTGCTAGCTATTTTGGCCACGCCCACTTATGCCGGAGGTGAACGAAAAGTTTGTCTTTATTTTTTTGTATTTAAATATTTCAACATTTGTGTTTATTATGTCTAAAATCTGACCATTTGAATAACACACCGAATAAAAAACAACGAATTCTTTTAACAGTGGTCAGTAAACATTTCGGTCACGTGACGATCTATGCAGCAGACGTAGAAAGTGGTTCAATACGTTGATAAGGTAGGAAAAATTCTATGCTAGGAAAAAAGTTCTACCTTTCGTACAGAACCCGCCCCAGGTAATGAACAGGTGGACCATTTAGCCAAGACTGTCAGCCATACATTGGACCAGAACCTGCATTTCCTATTCCTTATACGGTAATGCTGTTAAGACAGCTATAAGACAGTGGGCATATGTGCAGGCAAATAATCGCGGCAGAATATTAATACATGCCGGCTAGCCAAGTTGATAATACAAGGACATAGTAGCGGCAGGACTAGGAAGCTGCTCAGATTACCTTGGCAGAAACTCCAATTTGCCACAGGTATATTAACGGGTCATTCACAGCTGAATCGACATCTCAGTGTAATGGGTATAATTGATAACAAAACATGTAACTACTGTCAAGAGGGACTGTAGTCACTTTGTGACACTACGTCAAGAGATATAGGGAAAATCTTATTTACACCCTTATGAAGCTGAATCTTGTGGGATTCATCCTGAAATCACATAGATTCTCATAAGACACTAGTCCCTATATAACATGAGTCCTTCTGGAAATGGATTACGGACCCACTCTGCAGTCTCGGCCTACGGGGCTATACAGGGCCCACCCCTTATTGGACCCGCTCGGCGGTCTCGGCCTACGGGGCTGTACAGGGCCCACCCCTTATTGGACCCACTCGGCGGTCTCGGCCTACGGGGCTGTACAGGGCCCACCCCTTATTGGACTCGCTCGGCGGTCTCGGCCTACGGGGCTGTA
>Ga0209339_1000437_pt1 | contig 15291 bp, 12 predicted proteins | sample OlaalgELextract3_FD_187376 | JGI IMG/M metagenome (GOLD analysis project Ga0209339, IMG submission 187376) | Olavius algarvensis symbiont microbial communities from Tuscany, Italy - Type A ELBA extract 3 (SPAdes) (version 2) | ecosystem: Host-associated > Annelida > Digestive system >... | reverse complement strand
AGTTTTAGGGAACTAGGCCTATAAAAGGAGTGATTTTAGTAGTACTTATATCAAAAAAAGTCAAGTAGTATTTTATCTTATCATGCTGATATAATGAGAATTTTTACGTTTATGCGTCCACTCTATATTTAATCTTTATAAATATCAAAGAGGTTTCTACCATGAGGTTTTAAACCCACTTCTAATTTTATTCTTAAGATTACCGATACCTAAAATATCATATCAAGATTTCAAGCATCTTCCCGATCCCCCGGACTGCAGCATAAAGTCCACGATTTAAGCCACCTGACCGTCTCCCCATCAGGGCGCCAGATTGCCTTCATCGGCCTGGACGGAGCGCTTCATTTCTTGAACGAAGCCGGTCGCCAGGTTGTCAAGACGCGCTTCCCGGCTGAAGTGGAAAATATCGTCCTGAGCACGATATGAACTACGGTTATATATTCGGGGTCGGCCAGATGCTTTTAATCGATTTTCGGCAGGGCAGTTCCCGGTATCATTCTTTGGACATCCCGCTCTGGTCACCACCGCTCGTCAATTTCAGTAAAAAGCGAATTTGCCTGCTGTCCACTGACAACGCGCTGCGACGATAGGATTTCTGCTTCAATTTGCTGGAAAGAAAAGCCGCACAAAAATCCTATCGCCGGGGGATTGCGGCCGAAGCGCTGGGGATCATCCTGTTCAATGACCGCCGGCTTTGCGGGATATCCGATACCGGCACAGTATTATTTAACTTCAATCTCAGCGCGGCACCGACGTCACTGCCCTGCGCCGGGAGCTTTTTCTATGGTGTCTTTGAGGATGGGACTGTCTAATCGCTGGATGTGACAAATCCCAGGAGGATCAAAAGCAAATTCTAGAAAATGAAGCTGCCTGTTAAGTTGGTTTCAGTTGAGCCGCTGATTATTTTGGAAGCGCAGGAATCGGTTCAGCATCTCAAACCGGATCTGTATGCCAAGCTGGTCGTCAGCAATCCCAATTTTGACGAGAAAGATTTACGCCTCGTAGTCGACGAGAAGAAGAAGTTAATCAGAAAATCCGGTCTGCTGGAGTACTACGGCTATTCCGAGGACATGGAATCCGTTGGGGGTCTCGACAGCCTGAAGTTATGGCTGCGGCAGCGCGGTCTGGCATTCAGTCAGAAAGCCCGGGACTTCGGATTGCCCGAGCCCAAAGGCCTGCTGCTGTTGGGCGTGCAGGGATGCGGAAGGACATTCTGGCCGAAATCAAAGAAACCATTGCGCTGTCAATTACCTGCAAGGAACTCATCAATGATATCAGAGCCTGGGCCGAGGGGCGTGCCCGCTCGGCAGCATGATGAATAATCAATCACCACCCGCAGAACTGTGGCGATCCTGCTTATTTTTTTGCTCAACGGCCCACTTTCTGAAAATCTGCAACGAGATGCCGTCGCTGTCCAAACGCCAGTTGGGGTAGCCCCGGGCCTTGGGATAATAATTATAGTAGATAAATGCGGCTATCCGTTGATCTGCTGCCACGCGGTTGAGAAAATCTTTAATCCACGATGGTTTCCGACGGTCATCGGCACAGCCGATCTCAGATAGAAACAATGGCTTATTGAGTCGGGAAAGCTGCGTCAGGCTGGGTTCAAAAATCTCCTCATAACTTTGCCAGCGATGCCAGCGATCATAATGGTCACCGAAATTATAGCCGTCCAAGCCGACAATATCGACGACATCATCGCCCGGGTAATAGGTCAATGGATCCTGCAAAACGCCGCTGTTCGCCGCCGCTACATTCGGTGAAAACATCCACTTGACGTTGGCAGCCGCGGCTTGGCTGAACAGACGGTGGATGCGTCGCCATGCTTGTTTAAACTTTTTGGGCTGTTGGCCCCAGGAAAACCAGCCGCCGTTCATTTCGAAACCAAAGCGAAAGATAACCGTCTTGTTCCAACGGGCTGCAGCGAGCCCCCATTGTTTGAAATACTTATCCCAGCGCCCGTCTGCAATATCTCGCAGGCCATCCGTATCCTGGCGGGCATGCCAGGGCGCCGGTTCGAAACTGATGACCGGTATCAGGTTTTTCCGGGCGCAGATCTCAACAACTTTAAGCGGAAAGCCGCGTTTCCGCGAAAGGTCGCGGAAGAAGAGAACATATTTCGGTGTTCCGCCCAGCAAATTCAATTGCTGACCCAGCTCCTTTTCAAACTGTTCAATTGACCATAGAATCTGGTAAACGCCCCACGCCGGTTTGGAGCTCTGTTCCATTATCGAAACCGGCATGCCGCTTGTGATGCCGGGGGTAACGAAAACAATGAATGCAATCGTAAAAAACATACATAGCGTATGGACCCGGCCGCTGGCCAATAAAACGGCCGGTTTAATCAAAAGAAATTTAGTCTTGTGCCATCGTAGGGTCGGCCACGACACGACTGAGCTCGTCGCAGGCCGTGCCGACCGTTTTTGGCGGGCACGGTGGCCCGCCCTACATTTTTGAAATAAAGGGGGAATATTCATACGAGGAGAAACCAGAAGCATTGGCAGTCATTTCAGAGCCGGCTGCCATAACAGATTATTGACTAAGCTTTGCTATATTGAAATATCCTAATTTAAAATAAAATGGTGTGGATTTGTTCTTGTGTCAACACGAAACAATATCCTCGCGGCATACCGCCTGGCTGTGGCCCCGGTTAGACCCGCATGTCGAAATTAGTCTTGATATGGATAGGGAATTTCCCACTGAACAAGCTTAAATAAAGAAAGTTCGAGACAATTTGCACGCGTTTAATTGCTTTGATGAAAAAAAATTCTGATTTATTTTAGATGAATGTCGATCCTGTCGATTCTTATTCGTCATAATAGTAGAAGCGTTAATCAATTCTCGGATCGGTGTCATCCATCAATTGATAAATCAAAATGTGGGCGGCCCTGCTTAACGCTTTATGCATTGCGCAACTGCAGACAAATATCGGATAGTTGACAGAACATTAATTAACCTCAAAAAATACTTCGAGAAAAGGAGACAAGCAATGAGATACATCATGTTAATTTATATGAATGAGGCTAAAGCGGCGTCCATTAGTCAGGAGGAGCAGCAAGCTGTCTTTGCCGCATATGGGGCCTATACCAACGAGATTCGTGAAAAGGGCATCATGCACGCCGGCGATGCTTTGCAGCCGAGCAGCACGGCCAAGACGGTGAAGGTCAGGGATGGGGAAGTGGTTTCGACCGACGGACCGTTTGCCGAAACCAAAGAGCAGCTGGGTGGCTATTATATTCTTGACTGCAAGGATTGGGACGAAGCCGTGGCCTGGGCCGCCAAGATACCCACGGCACAGGCGGGCAGGATCGAGGTGCGGCCTATAATGGAAATGGGTTAAAAGGGAATATAGCGTTGACGCTGACCAATGGGTGGCGAATGACCGGATCGTTTTAAAACTTTCTTTCTAACATTCGCCACTCAACATATAGGGAGTAAAAAATGCACTAATGTAAAAAGGCTCCATTGAAATTCGTCCTGTAATGACGTATTAACAGTCTCTATGACGCCCAATGTTCATCAGGTTATTGAGGATACTTTTCGCCAGGAGTCCGGTCGTGTTATCGCCACGTTGATCGGCCTGGTAAGAGACTTTGATCTGGCTGAAGATGTACTGCAGGATGCTTATAGCACCGCCCTGGAGCGTTGGCCGACCAAAGGCATCCCCCGTAATCCGGTCGCCTGGCTCACCACCACGGCCCGGCGCAGGGCCATCGACCGGCTGCGGCGTGATCAGACCCTGGCTCAAAAGAAGATGGTTTTGCAGAGTTTGATCGAGCTCGACCGGCAAATGCACGAGATTCCCCCGGCGGAAGCCATACCCGATGATCGACTTAAACTTATTTTTACCTGTTGCCACCCGGCCATAGCGATTGAGGCCCGTGTGGCCTTAACCCTCAGAACGCTGGGTGGTTTGACCACATCTGAAATCGCCAAAGCCTTTCTGATACCCCAGGCGACCATGGCCCAAAGGCTGGTTCGGGCCAAACGCAAGATCAAACAAGCCGGCATTCCCTACCGTGTACCGCCGGTTCATTTATTGAGTGAGCGCCTCGAGTCGGTGCTGGCGGTAATTTATCTTATTTTTAATGAAGGATATAGCGCCAGCGTCGGCGAAAAGCTAATCCGGCGCGATCTGTGTGCCGAGGCAATTCGGTTGGGCCGGGTCCTTACCCGGCTGCTGGCCGATAGCCCGGACCTGTCGGAAGATCCGGAATCTTTAGGCTTGCTGGCGTTAATGCTGCTGCACGACGCCCGCCGCAAGGCAAGAATCGATGACACCGGCAACCTGATAACCCTCGAGGAGCAGGACCGCACGTTATGGGATCGGGCCGAAATTGATCAGGGATTGGCGGCCCTGGAGCAGGCGATGCAAATGCAAAAACCCGGCCCGTACCAGATTCAGGCCGCCATCAGTGGGCTGCACTCCCAGACGGCCGTTGCCGCAGACACTGACTGGAACCAAATTGCGCTGCTGTATCAGGAACTGGCGAAGTCTAATCCGTCGCCAATTGTGGAACTCAATCGCGCGGTGGCAGTGGCCATGGCCAATGGACCTCTGGTTGGGCTAGAATTGATTGACCAAATTGGTGAAACGGGAGCCATAACCGGATATTATCTCTTTCATGCCGCCCGGGCCGATCTCCTGCGCCGCAGCGGCCGTCTGGATGAGGCTAAAGTGGCCTATCAAAATGCGCTGAGCTTAACCCGCAATGATGTCGAACGGGCTTACCTGCAGCGCCGTATACACGAAATTGATGGACAGGAATAATTTTGATTAGAAAGGGGATTCATTGAGGCTGCCTGTATCGTTGCGCAATTCGCCGACGGGCTTTCACGCGTTCATCTTCCCGATTTTTGGGCGGTGAGTTTGTAACTAAAGAATCGATCAATTCCCTCGCTGCCAAGCCGACCTTATCGATTGCACGCTGGAATGCCTCCTCATTCACCTTTGACGGCTTCTGATAGCCACTTATTTTTCGCACAAATTGCAGTGCAGAGGCAAAAATCTCTGCTTCAGTGGCGGGCGGGTCGAAATTGAACAGAGTTTTAATGTTCCGGCACATGATATAGCCTCCAAATATTTTTTGCCGGATTAATCGTTAATGGGCTTCCAGCCAATTGGCACCGACACCCACCTCAACAACCAACGGGACTTCCAGGGTAACGACCTGTTCCATTTCCTGCCTGGCCAGCGCAACGATGATTTTTTCTTCATCATGCGGGGTATCAAAAACCAGTTCATCGTGGACGCTAAGGATCATTTTGGCCTTTAATCTCTCCTGTCGCAGCCGGTTTTGAATGGCATTCATGGCCAATTTGATAATTTCAGCTGCCGTCCCCTGGATGGGGGTATTGACCGCGGCACCTTCCGCCATGCGCCGGTGCAATCCCCGCCCGTTGATGGCCGGCAGATATCGCCGCCGCCCCATCAGGGTTTGCGCATACCCTTGTTTGCGGGCCTGAACCAGAAAATGCTCCTGCAGGGTATGAATCGTGGCATACTTTTGAAAGTAACGTTGAATAAAACCCTTGGCTTCCGTCTTCGAGGTCTGGGTAATCAAAGACAATCGTTCAGGGCCCATACGGTAAATCAAGCCAAAATTGACCTCCTTGGCTCTGGCGCGCATCTCCCGGGTGACCTGATCCTCCGGGACTTCGAATATAGTCGCTGCCGTGAGTGCGTGTATGTCGAGGTCTTGACGATAAGCGGCCATAAAAATCGGATCCTTGGAAAAATGAGCGACCACCCGCAGCTCAATTTGACTGTAGTCCGCTGAAACCAGCACGTGGTCTCGGTCTGAAGGAACGAACACCTGCCGGATTCGCCGTCCCTCCTCGGTCCGTATGGGAATATTCTGCAGATTGGGATTATCCGAAGCCAGGCGACCGGTGGCGGCCACGGTTTGCCTGAATGATGAGTGGATACGGTTGCTTTCCGGGTTCACAAATTCAGGCAGCTGATCCACATAGGTATTTTTCAGCTTGTTGAGTTCCCGGTATTGCAGGATCAGCCCCGGCAGTGGATGGGCCTGCATCTTCTCCAGCGTCTCTTCATCGGTGGACATCTTATTGCCCGTCTTGATTTTTTTGGGCTTGATCTTGCATTGTTTATGAATTTCCAGCTTGTCGTACAGGATGGATTGCAGTTCAAGGATAGAATTTATATTAAACTCCTCCTCGGCAACTTCATAGATGCGGTCAGTCAATGCCGCCAAACGCTTTTCGAATTCCTCGGAGATTTTCCCCAGACCGGCGGCATCGATCCGCACGCCGTTCTGTTCCACTGCCGCCAGCACTTCGGCCAATGGCATCTCGACATATTGAAAGGTTCGCAGCATGTGAGTCTGCTCCAGCTGTTTCAGCAAATGGCCGGCCAGCTGCCCCATCACACCGGTCATTTCACAATAAGCCAGATAATAGTCCGATGCTGACTCGATGACCTGCTGTTCTTCTGACGGCTTTAGCTTTTTAGTCCGGATAAGGTAGTGCGGCAAATAGTTCAATTGGCGGGCAATTATCGCTGCCAGGCCAAAATCCCGTTCATTTGATTCAACCAGGTGGGCGGCCAGCATTACATCCACGATATTTTTGCCCGTGCGGATACCGCGCGGGGCCAGCAGCTGCAGGAGACGTTTCCAGTCGTAGACGATTTTTTGAATCGCGTCGGAGGCCAGCAAAGACCCCAGCTTCTCAAAGATGATAGGTTGATGCTGCGCTAAATCCGGATCGTCGAGCGGCAGAAACCAGGCCTGAGCAGCGTCCACCGCAAGTACCAGGCCTTCAATTTCACCGCCGATAAAGCGATCCCCTTTCCGGACAACATCCAGAGATATGCGCTTCAATTCGACTGCTGATTGGATCAGCGATTGAAACCGATCGATGGAATCCACCAGCTTCGGCTTTATCGGGTCTACCTGGATTTCCACCGCCGGCTGCTGGTCGAATTTCTCATTAACTTTTACCGAAGCCAACGCCGCTGCTCTGCCCGTGGCGCTGAGTTTCTTGAGAAAGGACTTGAATTCCAACTCTTCCAGGATTTCGATCAATTGGGGATTGCCCAGCAGGCTCCGCTGATCCATTCTCAGCTCATCCAGGGAAAATTCCAGCGGCACGTTCACATCAATGGTCACGAGCTCGCGGGACAAAAAAGCATTTTCCCGGTCGTTGACCAGCTTTTCCAGCATTTTGTTTTTGGGGAGTTCATCGATATGCTCATACAAATTTGGGATAGAACCGTATTTGGCGATCAACTTGACCGCCGTTTTTTCGCCAACGCCCTTCACTCCAGGAACATTGTCCGAGGAATCCCCCATCAAACCCAGTATATCGATTACCTGGTCGGGTCGGCATCCAAATTTTTCCTGAACATGCTTGAGCCCCAGTTTCTGGTTTTTGTGATTGTACATGCAGTGCTTGTCGGTGATCAGCTGCATATAATCTTTATCACTGGTCACCATGGCCCCCTCGATTCCCTTTTCAGAACACATGCGCATCAGGGTGCCGATAATGTCATCCGCTTCATATCCGGGAAATGTGATAAACGGCAGATCAAGCGCTTCGATCAGCTTTGGCAAATAGGGCAGCTGCTCAACCAAATCATCGGGCATTTTCTCGCGGGTGGCCTTGTACAACGGATACTGTTTATGTCGAAAAGTGGGTTCGATGGCATCGGAAACCACGGCCAGATAATCCGGTTTCTCCGTATCGATAATCTTCATGATCTGTAAAAAGAACCCGTAAATGCCGCTGGTGTTGAGCCCTTTGGAATTGATCAAGGGACTGCGGATCATCGCAAAAAAATTCCGATACAGAATCGCCATTGAATCCAACGCAAACAGTTTAGCCATAGGTCCTCTTCTTATAGCAAGGAATGGATTCTCATCTTTAAAAAGAAAATTAGACAGGATCAACAGGATCATCGGGATAAAACAGCCTTCGGCCGAAAGGGCTCTTCGCCGAAGGCGAAAAAATCCCGTCAATCCTGTAAATCCTGTCTAAAAAAATAAAATCGAATCCATTCCTCTGAAGTTTCACATGATGTTTTCTGCCGAAGCCAGATAAGGGAACCGGGTGTCTAATCCTGACACCTCGCATGAAACTTCACTCTAAGTTCGTGTGGGAGCGGTTTGTAACCGCGATTAAAATCGATAGAATTCCTTTATTCGACGTTCGATGTTGGACGTTCGATGTTCATTAGTTTCTTTTATTGATCAAACTGGCCGCTTTTCAAGCCAGAGGCAGCGCTGAAGCCTGACACCATCATTCTGGCTTTAAGGCGGGATCCGGCTCGAGACTTTTCACGACACAAATCACCGGCGCATGATCGGATGGTTTCGGCTGCGACCGGTTGTCAATATCAATTTCACAACTTTGGCATAATTGGGCAAGCCCGGTTGTCACCCAAATATGATCGATCCGCATACCCTCATTTTTTTCGAAACCGCGGGTTCTGAAATCCCACCAGCTATACAGCCCACTTTCCCGATGGAATTTGCGATAGATATCCTGCAGCCCCCACTGCCTAAACTGCTCGAGAAATAGATGTTCTTTGGGATGAAAGCTGACCTTGTTTTGCATTGCTTCGGCTGAAACAACATCCCGTTCATCCGGCGCAATATTTATATCGCCAAGCACCATTACAGGATCGGCCGCAGTATAACGGTCCGACAGCTCGGAAAGCAGCTTGGCTAAAAATTCGAGTTTATATTGAAATTTAGGCGACTCCTCGGTTTGTCCCTGGGGCACATATACATTGACTATGCGAAACCCTGCGATAAGGGCACTTATCAAACGCTTATTTTCCGCATCGTAGCCGTCTTTAAACCCGTAATGGACGTTTTCAATCGGCAATTTACTCAGCAGCGCCACGCCGTTATAACTCTTTTGTCCCGCAAATACGGCGCTATAGCCGGCTTCCCGAATTTCCTGTTCCGGAAACTGGTGGTCTTCCACTTTGGTTTCCTGCAGACAGACAATGTCAGGCTGCTGCTCCGCGAGCCACGCCAGAATGAGCGGCAAGCGGATGCGGATGGAGTTGACATTCCAGGTGGCAATCTTGAAAGTTTCGGCCGTGACCAGCTCTTTCAGTTGAATTCGGTCATCGGGCAGCAGGCACTCGCTGTTGGAGTAGATAATCGTCTCCGGCGGATCCACAATTCCGCCCCAGGATCGCTCAACTATAAGACGGTTGCTGCGCCACCAAGCGTACAATTGCGAAACGGTTGCTTGATGAAACGATTCTGCCAGATTACGCGAGAGTTCTGAAACAGTAACGCCGGATTTCACTATGGCCAGGATTTCTTTCGGATCCATACATTCGTCTCACTGCTGTATATTGGTAAGTGGTTTCTGACAACGGTATTCAATAATGTAAGGAATTTTGAGGATATCTCAAGTTTTAAAAATCCGGCGCAAAATTATCTGAAACTTGTCATCCCCTTCTATGCGGGAAATATCAAATCATAGTCAGTCTAAGAGCCCCGAAAAAGTCGGATACGGAAATTGACAGGAGAACTTATTGATCTTGTATCCGGGTTTTGCGCGAATGGTAGGCTCTCTTCTGAAACTACATTTCAAAAGCTGGAATTGATTGCATCTTAGGCTACGTTGCCATTGTAGGTTGGGTTGAGCCAACTCCGGGCTTTGTTGGGTTTCTCCGCCTGCGGCGGACCAACCTACATTTTCCCGGCGTCATCATGAAATGCGAAACCCAACAACGGCCGATTCTGGAACCGAATTAGGACAGTTTCTGATCAGACTGGTTGTCCTTTAGCCAGAGGCTGCCGCTCGTGTGAAAGGCGCACACCTTATTTTTCGGGTAAGGTTCAGGTGTCCCGGCAACGCTAACTGCGTGTCGACATTTCTTTGATGAGCTGATCGACTAAAATAGTGGCCAGCACCGCCAGGAATTCAAATTCGAGAAAGTTCACGGCGCCTTGATCAATCAATAAACGGGCAGCCGCCGGAAATTCTTCATCCCCCCTATAAATAACCAGCTGTACCGCAATTTGGGGCAGCAACTGTATAATCCAGCTCCGGCCCCCGAGTCCGACTTCACCGCCGGATCGGCCGCCTGATTTTAAAATGGCTTCATGAAAACCGCCTGGATCCTGATCGGAATGTTTTGCCAGGCGCGCCTCGAGGCTGGAGCTGGAATAACTGGAGCGCGCCGGGACCAGCCCCGTGATGCCGTCGAATGACACGAATTTGCCGGCCGGCTCGCCCTTGCCCTTTTGGATGATGTAGCCTGCTAAAACTGATCCGAGGACGGTTGGCGCCGCTTTACCGTCTCGGGTATAGATGCCGCTGTTGTTGATCAGGTAGGTTTTTCCCATGCAGACAACGTCCACCTGGCCTGCGGGATTGTAGACAAGATTTAGAATTCGGGCTGCCTGCGCCAAATCGACTGATTCGAGCTCTTTGAGCAGATCTCTATAGATGTTTTTATATCCGCCGGTTTTTCCCAAATCGGTTCTCCCAGCATAAGATTTTCATAAGCTAAGGCCATCACTGGTATCACGGTTTACAAAGAATGTGCCAGAGATTTCTTAGGGTTCATGATCGACGTTCGTGATCAGTTTGTAAATTTCTCGATTGCCTTAGGAACGAATAAACCAGAAAGATGCAAAAATTTTTTATTGCAGGGTGGGCTGTGCCCACCAAAAAGCGCTGATGTCAGTGTCTCTGCAACATGCGCCAGAGCAGCCCGGGGTCTTCATGCTCTGCATTCATGATAAGCTTCAGCAATTCCTCTCCTCGTCCGTCGGGAAGATGATGAGTCAGGCGCAGAAATTTTTCCGCCAGCTCTTCCTCGGAGTAAGGATTGTCAGGATCTCCCCTGGCGGATAGAGTTTCGCTTTTAATCTGTCTACCGTCCTTCAAGTGTAGCACTACCCTGGCCAGACATTTCTCAGGAAACAGCGCCGTCAGTTCCGGGTCCTCTTCGATCGTTACTTTTGCGGCAATGTCCAAAAATCGTTTATCGGTCAATGATTCGGCTGTCATCTCTTCCGGGGTTACCTGCTTTTTGATCAGTTGGCAGCCGATGGCAAAAGGAATGCTGTACATGGCGGCAACCGGGTTTTCCGGAACCGTGCGCCCGAGCAGTAGCGCCTTCTCAAAGCTTTGCACCGCGACGGATTTAATGCTTTCCGGCCTTATCTCATTTTCTTCTATCAGGGCTGAGAGGCCGTCCAGCACCGGGTGGGAGAAGCGGCAACAGGCATGCATTTTGAAATAAACCGAGCATATTTCCCAGTTACGCCCCAGGTCATGGCTCTGGGCCGCATCCAACAAAAAAGGCGCCATAGCGTCAAAGCCTGCGGCAGCCAGCTCAACGGAAGAGACAGCGGCATAGGATGCCCAGGCCATGCCTTCTTTCATGGAGGAGGGGCCTGCTAAAGAACGGTCCTGGGGGGCCTGAGGTGCATAATATTCGGCCAGACCCAGGGCGTTTTGCAGTTGCGCCTTGGAAAGTTTGCACAGTTTGCCGGCCGCAGCCGTTCCCCCGGTGATGCTCCAGGCACCGGAGCCTTTGCGGGGACCGCCGGCCTGGCGCATGATCAAGGCGGCACGCACAGCGGTTTCGTATCCGGCCACAATCGCTGCCAACAAGTCCCTGCCGCTGCAGCCGTTTTCCGCCGCCAGCATCAGAGACAGGGGTACGACAACGCCGCCCGGATGTCCCTGGGCTTTGCGATGACCGTCGTCAAGGTCAAAAAACGTGCCGGCATGGGTGTTGATAAAGGCGGCCCAGGCGCGGGAGGATGAAAATTGGGTTGCCACGATAGCGGAAGGGCCGGGATTGGCTTTTGCAATCGTCCGGGCCATATCAAACAGCGGCGGATAGTTCATTCCGCTGACCATGCAGCCGACGGCATCCAGCAGACATAAGCGCGCGGCACGGCGGGCCGTTTTGGGAATGGTCTCAAACGTCAGGTCTGATATGAAGTCGAGAATGTTGGTCATGGGATGCTCCGCTGTTGGCGCTTAGCGGCGCCATATCGATTATTTGATGTAGATGTTGCGGTTATAAATGAACTAAAATTAAAAGTGACTAAAATGAGCTAAAATTAAGGTATTCTATCCGTTTAAAAAAGATTTCTCGAGGCGATTCGATCATTCGTCATTAGCCCTTTCATGAAGATTCAGGCGCGCACGTCCTTCGTATCGTCCTCGTCCTCGTGCTCGAAGATTTTGAACCGCTTTCAGTATCGAGGACGAGCGCGGTTAAAAACCATGTGTTGGGATTGAACATGGGAAGAGTTTGATATAAGGCTTTAAATAAAACGCTTCACTGAAAATGCCGCCAGCGAAACTTCGGGCTTGCGGCCCGTGGCGAGTGCGGCTGCCAGGCAGCCGACCATGGGCGACAGCTGAAAACCGTGAGCCGAAAAACCGCAGACATGAAATAGCCCGGGCGTTGTGGGCGATTCCGCGATGACGGGCAGCCCGTCCGGCATCATGCCCTCGATGCCGGCCCAGCACCGTACAATGCTCGCATCTTTCATGACCGGGAAATGCTCCAGAACCGTGGCCGCACTTTGCTTCATTTCGCCAAAATCGACAACGGTTTTCTCGCGGGCCATATCCAGCACCGCCCGGTGGGCCCCACCAATGACAACGGTACCGTTGGCTGTCTGCTTGAACGAAAGCTTTCGGCCGTGCACTCCGACCACCGGCCGGAGGAAACGGGGCCTGCGGGCAGTAACCATCATGGATAAGCCTTCCGGCTTTATGGGCAGGTGATCATCAACCAGCGCTGCCAGGCGGCCACCCCAGGCGCCGGCACAGTTGATCACGACGTCGGAGTTAAAGCGGCGCCCATCGGCGGCCGTGACCAAAAATCCGTTTTCACCGCGCGCGATATCGGCGACACGGCAGCGGGCAGCCGCTTCGGCACCGGCCGCACAGGCGGCATTGTAAAACGCCCTCAAGGTCTGCGCGGGTGAGGCATGCCCGTCGTCCCTCGCCACGATCCCGCCGCTGCAGCGGCCGGCATAGGCCGGCACCAGGCGTTTAATTTCGGACGCCGTCACAAGCTCCTCGTGATCGAATCCCAGGGCCCGAACCTTGTTCACCCGTTGCTCGAAAAGCGCCATGGCGTTGTCATCCGGCGCAACGCGGACCTGGCCCACCGGCTCAAAGCCGCAGTCGCTCCCGACAATGGAAGGGAGACGGTGCCACAGCTCCATGGCGGCAACCGACAGAGGTATTTCTTCCAGGGCCCGGTTCAGGCGCCTCACGCCGCCGGCATTGACAGCGGATGCATGGCAGGGATGGTGCTCCTTTTCCAGCAGCAGCACTTTTTTTCCGGCCCGGGCCAGCCAGAGGGCCGTAGAGGAGCCCATCAGTCCGGCGCCGATGACAATGATGTCGGCCCGCTTCATGGGTCTGATGCCTCTAACAGCTGTAACTCGGCAAGTTCGGCCAGGGCGATGTTGCGGACCGGCGATCGGATGCTCAGGGGTTTAAGGCCATCAGGTTCGAGTTTCATGTAATCAGCCGTAATTTCGGCCAGGGCGCTGCCGCACATACGCCCCTGGCACTGACCCATCCCGCAGCGGGTCATGGTTTTGATCTCATTGGGATCCCGGCAGCCTTCGGCCAGGGCCTGGTGGATATCGCCGGCGGTCACGGATTCACAGCGGCAAACCAGGGTATCCGGCTCGAAGCGGTAAAGTTTGGGTCTGGGCTGGTATAAGGCATCCACAAACGGTCTGGGAGCCAGCTCGCGATAAAGCCCTTGCTTTATCCGGCGAGCGGCACCGTTTTTTTGGTGCCGCGGCAGGGCTTTTAATGATGCGGCAATATCCAGGGCGGCCAGATAGCCCTTGAGCTGAGCGGCAACACCACCGTGAACAAAAGCCCCGTCACCGGCCACATGGATGGTCTTCAACTCTGTCCGGCCAAAGGTCGTAGTATGCGGATACCAGCATCGCTGGACCGGGTCCCAGAGGTGGTCGAGGCCGACCTGGCGGGTCAGGTCGCAGCGCGGCACGATGCCCTCGTGAACCAGCAATACCCCCGCGGCCAGAGAGTCCGACTCACTGGACGCTTTGAAAGAGACATGGTCGAGGCGGTCCGTGCCATGGGCCTGGTATGCGTTGACGCCCCGCACGTGACGGATGCCCGAGCGTTGCAGGTCCATGATCATGCCCAGCCCTTTTAGCAGATAATCCGGCCGCCTGAGAGCCTTCGGCACGGCCGGCAGACACGACAGGAAGTTGCCCGGCACGGTGGTATCCAGAACCGCTGCCACGTCAACCCCGCAGCCGACCAGGTGACCGGCAGTCGATAGGAGCAGCGGTCCGCTGCCGGCCAGCACCACCGGTCCCTCCGGCAGCATGTTGGAGCTTTTGAAGTTGGCATCCGCCGCCCCGACGCTCATGACGCCGGGCAGGGTCCAGCCGGCAAAGGGAACGGGCCGTTCCATGGCGCCGGTTGCAATCAGAATGTGCCGGGCATTGATTTCCTTGGATTGGCCCTGGCGTGACAAGCAGATATTGCCATTGGAATCGATGCGCCAGACAATGGCATTGCCCAGGTATTCAGCCCGGCTGGATCTGAATTTTTTTACCAGTTCAAGGCCCTGACTGTAGTCTGATCCCAGGATTGACACGGTAAGGTCGGAAGCGCTTTCAATATTGCGGTAGATCTGCCCGCCGATGGAAGGCTGTTCATCCAGCACGAGCACGTCCAGCCCGTACTCCGCAGCGGTAACGGCAGCCGCAAGCCCGGCCGGCCCGGCACCGATGATGATTATGTCTCTGAAGCTGTTCATTTAAAAACATGGGTCCTTTTTTCTGATAACATGTTGTAAGAAACTGAAGGTTTCAGGTGTCAGTGTTCAGGTGTCAGGAATATGCATCTGGGTTCCCTGACAACTCTTATGAACATTAAAAGCGAACCGCAGAATATCGAACAAGAAATATCGAATGATGAAGTGTGGAATCGCTTCGCTCCGACTATTTTAGCTAAAATTAAATCGATAGAATTCCTTACTTCGACATTCTTGATTCCTTGTTCGATATTCGATATTCGCTTTTTTAAAGTTTCTTTCACGATCAGACTGGACGTTCGCGGCCAGAGGCAGCGCTCGTGCGAAACTTCGGTGAATGACGAATACCGAATGCCAATTAGTTAATTCCGTCTATCCTAATTATAGAGTGGACGCATAAACGTAAAAATTCTCATTATATCAGCATGATAAGATAAAATACTACTTGACTTTTTTTGATATAAGTACTACTAAAATCACTCCTTTTATAGGCCTAGTTCCCTAAAACT
>Ga0209339_1000435_pt1 | contig 15345 bp, 2 predicted proteins | sample OlaalgELextract3_FD_187376 | JGI IMG/M metagenome (GOLD analysis project Ga0209339, IMG submission 187376) | Olavius algarvensis symbiont microbial communities from Tuscany, Italy - Type A ELBA extract 3 (SPAdes) (version 2) | ecosystem: Host-associated > Annelida > Digestive system >... | reverse complement strand
AGGTATCACTGTCGATACGACACCAACAGAAGTGCCGACGGAAGAAACGACAACCGGCGTTAAAACACAAGCAGCAACTACCGAAGCAGCTACTCGTGGACACACGACTGCAACAAAAGAAACAACGGAGCAAACTACGACCGCTGGCACCACAACAGCGACAACTACCAGCGCAATTCCGATTGCACCAACAACGACTACAGAAGGCATGACTACAACGCCACGTACCACTGTCAGTAGGACGTCAACAAAAGTGCCGACGGAAGAAACAACGACCGACGTTACAACTGAAGCAACTAATACCGGAGAAGCCACTAGCGTCTACACGACTGCAACAGAAGAGACAACGCAGGAAAGCGCCACAACAGTGACAAGCTTAAGCACAGTTTCGACTGCACAAACAACGACTACAGAAGCCACTAGCAGCACTCAACATACCACTGTCAGTACGACAGCGAGAGACCTGCCGACGGAAGAGACAACGACCGGCGTTACAACAGAAGCGATAACTGCCGAAGCAGCAACCAGCGTCCACACGACTGCAACAGAAGAGACAACCCTGCAAACAACGACCGCTAGCACTACAGCAACGACAAGCACCAGCACTGTTCCGAATGAACAAACAACTACTACAGAAGCTAAGACTACCACACAACATACCACTGTCAGTCCGACACCAACAGAAGTGCCGACGGAAGAAACAACGACCGGCGTTACAACTGCAACAATAACTACCGGAGTAGCCACTAGTGTCCACACGACTGCAATAGAAGAGACAACGGTGCAAACTACGATCGCTAGCATTACAGGAGCGATAAGCACCAGCACTGTTGCGATTGCACAAACGACTACAGAAGCCATAACTACCACACCAGATACCACTGTTAACAGTACACCAACACAAGTGCCGACGGAAGAAGCTACGACCGCCGTTACAACAGAAGCAGTAACTGCCGGAGCAGCCATTAGCGTCCACACAACCGCAACAGAAATGACAACGCTGCAAACAGCGACCGCTAGTACCACGCAACCGACAGGCACCGGCACACTTACGAATACACAAGCATCGAATACAGAAATTCCGACCACCGTACCAGACATCACTGTCAACACGACACCAACAGAAGTGCCGACGGAAGAAATGGCAACCGGCGTTACAATACAAGCATTAACTACTGAAGCGGCCACTCGTGGACATACGACTGCAACAGAAGAGACAACGCAGCAAACAACGACCGCTGGCACCACCGCAGCGACAAACACCAGCACAGTTCCGATTGCACAAACAACGACTACAGAAGCCACCACCAGCACTCAACATACCACTGTCAGTACGACAGCGAAAGAAGTGCCGACGGAAGAAACAACGACCGGCGTTACAACAGAAGCAATAACTACCGGAGCAGCCACCAGCTTCCACACGACTGCGACAGAAGTGACAACGCAGCAAACTACGACCGCTGGGACCACAGGAGAGACAAGCTCCAGCACTCTGCCGATAGCACGAACAACGACCAGAGAAGCCACGATTACCACACCAAATAATACTGTCAGTACAACACCGAGAGAAGTGCCGACGGAAGAAACAACGACCGGCGTTAAAGCAGAAGCAATAACTACCGGAGCAGCCACGAGCGTCCACACGACTGCAGCAGAAGAGACAACGCTGCAAACAACGACCACTAGCACCACAGCAACAACAAGCACCAGCACTGTTCCGACTGAACAAGCAACAACTACAGAAGATAAGACTACCACACAACATGACACTGTCAGTCAGACACCAACAGAAGTGCCGACGGAAGAAACAACGACTGGCGTTACAAGAGAAGCAGTGACTGCCGCAGCAGCCACTAGCGTCCACACGACTGCAACTGAAGAGACAACGCAGCAAACAACGACCGCTGGCACCACCGCAGCGACAAGCACCAGCGCAGTTCCGATTGTACAAACAACGACTACAGAAGACATGACTACAACGCCACGTACCACTGTCAGTAGGACGTCAACAAAAGTGCCGACGGAAGAAACAACGACCGACGTTACAACTGAAGCAACAAATACCGGAGCAGCCACTAGTGTCTATACGACTGCAACAGAAGAGACAACGCAGGAAAGCACCACAGCAGCGGCAAGCTTCAGCACAGTTTCGATTGCACAAACAACGACTACAAAAGCCACTAGCGGCACTCAACATACCACTGTCAGTACGACAGCGAGAGAACTGCCGACGGAAGAGACAACGACCGGCGTTACAACAGAAGCGATAAATACCGGAGCAGCAACCAGCGTCCACACGACTGCAACAGAAGAGACAACCCTGCAAACAACGACCGCTAGCACCACAGCACCGACAAGCACCAGCACTGTTCCGAATGAACAAACAACGACTACAGAAGCCCAGACTACCACAAAATATACCACTGTCAGTCCAACACCAACAGAAGTGTCGACGGAACATACAACGACCGGCGTTACAACTGCAGCAATAACTACCGGATTAGCCACTAGTGTCCACACGATTGCAACGGAAGAGACAACGGTGCAAACTACGATCGCCAGCACCACAGGATCGATAAGCACCGGCAATGTTGCGATTGCACAAACGACTACCGAAGCCATAACTACCACTCCAGATACCACTGTTAACAGGACACCAACACAAGTTCCGACGGAAGAAGCTACGACCGCCGTTACAACAGAAGCAGTAACTGCCGGAGCAGCCACTAGCGTCCACACAACTGCAACAGAAGAGACAACGCTGCAAGCAGCGACCGCTAGCACCACGCAACCGACAGGCACCGGCACACTTACGAATGCACAAACATCGAATACAGAAATTTCGACTACCGTACCCGACATCACTGTCAACACGACATCAACAGAAGTGCCGACGGAAGAAACGGCAACCGGCGTTACAATACAAGCATCAACTACCGAAGCAGCCACTCGTGGACACACGACTGCAACAGAAGAGACAACGCAGCAAACAACGACCGCTGGCACCACCGCAGCGACAAGCACCAGCGCAGTTCCGATTGCACAAAAAACGACTACAGAAGCCACCACCAGCACTCAACATACCATTGTCAGTACGACAGCGAAAGAAGTGCCGACGGAAGAAACAACGACCGGCGTTACAACAGAAGCAATAACTACCGGAGCAGCCATCAGCGTCCACACGTCTGCAACAGAAGAGACAACGCTGCAAACAACGACCGCTGGCACCACAGCAACGACAAGCACCAGCACTGTTCCGACTGAACACGCAACAACTACAGAAGCCAAGACAACCACACAACATACTACTGTCAGTCCGACACCAACAGAAGTGCCGACGGAAGAAACAACGACCGGCGTTACAACTACAGCAATAACTACCGGAGTAGCCACTAGTGTCCACACGTCGGCAGCAGAAGAGACAACGCTCCAAACTACGACCTCTAGCACAACAGGAGCGATAAGCGTCAGCACTGTTCCCATTTTACAAACGACTACAGAAGCCATAACTACCACACCAGATACCACTGTCAACAGGACACCAACACAAGTGCCGACGGAAGAAGCTACAACCGGTGTTACAACAGAAGCAGTAACTGTCGGATCAGCCACCAGCGTCCACACGACTGCAACAGAAGAGACAACGCTGCAAACAACGACCGCAAGCCCCGCAACAACAACAAGCACCAGCACTGTTCCGACTGAAAAAGCAATGAAGCCAAGCCAAGAAGCCAAGACTACCACACAACATACTACTGTCAGTCCGACACCAACAGAATTGCCGACAGAAGAAACAACGACCGGCGTTGCAACTGCAGCAATAACTACTGGAGTAGCCACTAGTGTCAACACGACTGCAACAGAAGAGACAACGGTGCAAACTACGACCGCTAGCACCACAGGAGCGATAAGCACCAGCACAGTTGCGATTGCACAAACGACTACAGAAGCCGTGACTATCACACCAGATACCACTGTCAACAGGACACCAACACTAGTGCCGACGGAAGAAGCTACGACCGCCGTTACAACAGAAGCAGTAACTGCCGGAGCAGCCACTAGAGTCCACACAACTGCAACAGAACAGACAACGCAGCAAACTACGGACGCTGGGACCACAAGAGAGACAAGCTCCAGCACTCTGCCGATAGCACGAACAACGACTAGAGAAGCCACGACTACTACACCAGATACCACTGTCAGTACAACACCGAGAGAAGTGCCGACGGAAGAAACAATGACCGGCGTTACAACAGAAGCAATAACTACCGGAGCAGCCACGAGCGTCAACACGACTGCAACAAAAGAGACAACGCTGCAAACAACGACCGCTAGCACCACAGCAACGACAAGCATCAGCACTGTTCCGACTGAACAAGCAACGACTACAGAAGCCAAGACAACCACACAACATACCACTGTCAGTCCGACACCAACAGAAGTGTCGACGGAAGAAACAACCACCGGCGTTAGAACTGCAGCAATAACTACCGGAAAAGCCACTAGTGTTCACACGACTGCAACAGAAGAGACAACGCTGCAAATAACGACCACAGCAGCGACAAGCACCAGCACTGTTCCGATTGAACAAACAACGACTACAGAAGCCAAGTCTACACAACATACAAGTGTCAGTCCGAAACCAACAGAAGTGCCAACGGAAGAAACAACGACCGGCGTTAGAACTGCAGCAATAACTACCGGAGTAGCCGCTAGTGTCCACACGACTGCAACAGAAGAGACAACGCAGCAAACAATGACCACTAGAACCACAGCAGCAACAAGCTCCAACACAGTTTCGACTGCACAAACAACGATCACAGAAGCCACTAGCAGCACTCAACATGCCACTGTCAGTACGACAGCGAGAGAAGTGCCGACGAAAGAAACAACGACCGGCGTTACAACAAAAGCAATAACTACCGGAGCAGCAACCAGCGACCACACGACTGCAACCGAAGAGACAACTCTGCAAACAATGACCGCTAGCACCACAGCAACGAAAAGCACTGGCACTTTGACGAATACACAAACAATGACTACAGAATTCACGACTACCGTACCAGATATCACTGTCAACACGACATCAACAGAAGTGCCGACGGAAGAAACGACAACCGGCGTTAAAACAAAAGCAGCAACTACCGAAGCAGCCACTCGGGGACCCACGACTGCAACAGAAGAGACAACGCAGAATACTGCGACCGCTGGCACCACAGCAGCTACAAGCACCAGCGCAGTTCCGATTGCACAAACAACAACTACAGAAGACATGACTACCACGCCACGTACCACTGTCAGTAGGACGTCAATAAAACTGCCGACGGAAGAAAGAACGACCGGCGTTACCACTGAAGCAACAACTACCGGAGCAGCCACTAGTGTCTACACGACTGCAACACAAGAGACAACGCAGGAAACAATGACCGCTAGCACCACAGCAGCGACAAGCTCCAGCACAGTTTCGACTGCACAAACAACGACTACAGAAGCCACTAGCAGCACTCAACATACCATTGTCAGTACGACAGCGAGAGAAGTGCCGACGGAAGAGACAACAACCGGCATTAATACAGAAGCGATAACTACCGGAGCAGCAACCAGCGTCCACACAACTGTAACAGAAGAGACAACACTGCAAACAACGACCGCTGGCACCACAGCAATGACAAGCACCAGCAGTGTTCTGACTGAACAAACGACAACTACAGAAGCCAAGACTACCACACAACATGCCACTGTCAGTCCGACACCACCAGAAGTGCCGACGGAAGAAATAACGACGACCGGTGTTACAACAGAAGCAATAGCTACCGCAACAGCCACCAGCGTCCACACGACTGCAACAGAAGAGACAACGCAGCAAACTACGATCGCTAGCACCAGAGGAGCGATAAGTACCACCACTGTTGCGATTGCACAAACGACTACAGAAGTCATAACTACCACACCAGATACCACTGTTAACAAGACACCAACACAAGTGCCGACGGTAGAAGCTACGACCGGTGTTACAGCAGAAGCAGTAACTGCCGAAGCAGCCACCAGCGTCCACACGACTGCAACAGAAGAGACAACGCTGCAAACAACGACCGCTAGCAAAACAGCAGCGACAAACACCAGCACTGTTCCGACTGAACAACCAACGACTACAGAAGCCATGACTACCACACAACATGACACTCTCAGTCCGACACCAACAGAACTGCCGACGGAAAAAACAACGACCGACGTTACAACAGAAGCACTAACTGTCGGAGCAGCCACTAGCGTCCACACGACTGCAACAGAAGAGACAACGCACCAAACAACGACCGCTAGCACCACGCAACAGACAAGCACCGGCACTCTTACGAATACACAAACAACGACTACAGAATTCACGACTACCGCACCAGATATCACTGTCAGTCCGACACCAACAGAAGTGCCGACGGAAGAAACAACGACCGGCGTTACAACTGCAGCAAGAACTAACGAAGCAGCCACTCGTGAACACACCACTGCAACAGAAAAGACAACGCAGCAAACTACGACCGCTAGCACCACAGCAGCGATAACCTCCGGCACAGTTTCGACTGCACAAGCAACGGCTACAGAAGCCACTAGCAGCACTCAACATACCACGGTCAGTACGACAGCGAGAGAAGTGCCGACGGAACAGACAACAACCGGCGTTACAACAGAAGCGATTACTACCGGAGCAGCAACCAGCGTCTACACGACTGCAACAGAAGAGACAACACTGCAAACAACTACCGCTAGCACCACAACAACGACAAACACCAGCACTGTTCCGACTGAACAAACAACGACTACCGAAGTCAAGACTACCACACAACATACCATTGTCAGTCCGACACCAACAGAAGTCCCGACTGAAGAAACAACGGCCGGCGTTACAACAGAAGCAAAAATTAGCGGAGCAGCCACCAGCGTCGACAGCACTACAACAGAAGACACAACGCAGCAAACTACGACCGCTGGGACCACAAGAGAGACAAGCTCCAGCACTCTGCCAATTGGACGAAAAACGACTAGAGATTTTACTGTCAGTATGACACCGAGAGAAGTGACTGCGGAAGAAACAACCACCAGCGCTACAACAGAAGCAATAACTAGCAGAACAGCCACCAGCGTCCACACGACTGCAACGGAAGAGACAACACTGCAAACAACGACCGTTGGCACCACAGCAACGACAAGCACCAGCACTGTTCCCATGGAACAAACAACGACTACAGACGCCAAAACTACTACACAACATACCACTGTCAGTACGACACCAACAGAAGTGACGAGGGAAGAAACAACGACCGGCGTTACAACTGGATCAATTACCACCGGAGCAGCCACTAGTGTCCAGACGACTGCAACAGTAGAGACAACGCTCCAAACTACGACTGCTAGCACCACAGTAGCGATAAGTACCAGCAGCACTGTTCCGATTGCACAAACGACTACAGAAGCCATAACTACCACACCAGATACCACTGTTAACAGGACACCAACACTAGTGCCGACGGCAGAAGCAACGACCGGCGTTACAACAGAAGCAGTAACTGCCGGAGCAACCACCAGCGTCGACACGACGGCAACACAAGAGACGACGCTGCAAACAACGACCGCTAGCACCACAGCAGCGACAAGCACCAGCACTGTTCCGATTGAACAAACAACGACTTCAGAAGACAAGACTACTACACAACATACCACTGTCAGTCCGACACCAACAGAAGTGCCGACGGAAGAAACAACGACCGGCGTTACAACAGAAGCAGTAACTGCCGGAACAGCCACTAGCGTCTATGCGACTATAACAGAAGAGACGCTGCAAACTACAATTGCTGGTAGTATAGGAGCGAGAAGTACCAGCAGAGTTCTGACTGCACAAACAACGACTAGAGAATCCACGACTATCATACCATATAGCACTGTCAGTACTACAGCGAAAAGCACAAGCACTGTTCCGATTGCACAAACAGCGACAACGGAAGCCACTACTAGCACTCAACATACCGCTGTCAGTACGACAGCGAATGAAGTGCTGACGGAAGAAACAACGACCGACGTTACTACGGAGGCAATGACTACCGGAGCAGCCACCAGCGTCCATACGACTGCAACAGAAGAGACAACGCAGCAAACTACGACCGCTGTGACCACAAGAGAGACAAGCTCCAGCACTCTGCCAATTGGACGAACAACGACTAGAGATTCCACTGTCAGTACGACACCGAGAGAAGTACCTGCGGAAGAAACAACCACCAGCGTTACAACAGAAGCAATAACTACCGGAACAGCCAGCAGCGTCCACACGACTGCAATGGAAGAGACAACGCTGCAAACAACGACCGTTGGCACCACTGCAACGACAAGCACCAGCACTTTTCCGATTCAACAAACAACGACTACAGAAACCAAGACTACCACACAACATACCACTGTCAGTACGACACCAACAGAAGTGCCGACGGAAGAAACAACGACCGGCGTTAGAACTGGATCAATTACCACCGGAGCAGCCACTAGCGTCCACACGACCGCAGCAGTAGAGACAACGCTCCACACTACGACTGCTAGCACCACAGGAGCGATAAGTACCAGCACTGTTCCGATTGCACAAACGACTACAGAAGCCATAACTACCACACCAGATACCACTGTCAAAAAGACACCATCACTAGTACCGACGGCAGAAGCTACGACCGGCGTTTCAACAGAAGCAGTAACTGCCGGAGCAGCCACCAGCGTCGGCACGATGGCAACACAAGAAACGACGCTGCAAACAAGCACCGTTAGCACCACAGCAGCGACAAGCACCAGCACTGTTCCGATTGAACAAACAAGGACTTCAGAAGACAAGACTACCAGACAACATACCATTGTCAGTACGACACCAACAGAAGTGCCGACGGAAGAAACAACGACCGGCGTTACATCTGGATCAATAGCCACCGTAGCAGCCACTAGTGTCAACAAGACTGCAACAAAAGAGAAAACACTGCAAACTACGACCGCTAGCACCACTGGAGCTACAAGCACCAGCACTGTTCCTGTTGCACAAACGACTACAGAAGCCGTAACTACCATAGAGGATACCACTGTCAGTACGACAGCAACAGAAGTGCCGACGGAAGAAGCTACGACCGTCGTTACAACAGAAGCAGCAACTGCCGGATCAGCCGCTAGCGTCTATGCGACTGTAACACAAGAGACGCTGCAAACTACGGTTGCTGGTACTATAGGAGCGACAAGTACCAGCAGAGTTCTAACTGAGCAAACAATGACTAGAGAAGCCATAATTACAATACCAGATACCACTGTCAGCACGACAGCGAAAAGCACCACCACTGTTCCGATTGTACAAACAACGACTACAGAATGGACGACTGCATTACCAGATACAACTGAAGAAATAACTACCGGAGCCGCCACCAGCGTCTACACGACTGCAACAGTAGAGACAACGCTCCGAACTACTACTGCTAGCACCACAGGAGCGATAAGTACCAGCACTGTTCCGATTGTACAAACGACTACAGAAGCCATAACAACCACACCAGATACCACTGTCAATAGGACACCAACACTAGTGCCGACGGCAGAAGCTACGACCGGCGTTACAACAGAAGCAGTATCTGCCGGAGCAACCACCAGCGTCGGCACGACGGCAACACAAGAGAAGACGCTGCAAACAACCGCTAGCACCACAGCAGCGACAAGCACCAGCACTGTTCCGATTGAACAAACAACGACTTCAGAAGACAAGACTACCACACAATATACCACTGTCAGTCCGACACCAACAGAAGTGCCGACGGAGGAATCAACGACCGGCGTTACAACAAAAGCAGTAACTTCCGGAGCAGCCACCAGTGTCCACACGACTGCAGTAGAAGAGACAACGCTGCACACAACGACCGCTAGCATCACACGACCGACAAGCTCCGGCAATGTTCCGATTGCACAAACGACTACAGAAGGCGTATCTACCATATCAGATACCACTGTCAACAGGACACCAACACAAGTGCCGACGGAAGAAGCTACGACCGGCGTTACAACAGAAGTAGTCACTGCCTCAGCAGCCACCAGCGTCTATGCGACTGTAACAGAAGAGACGCTGCAAACTACAATTGCTGGTACTATAGGAGCGACAAGTGCCAGCAGAGTTATTACTGCACAAACAGCGACTAGAGAAGCCACGACTACCATACCAGATACCACTGTCAGTACGACAGCGAAAAGCACCAGCACTGTTCCGATTGCACAAACAACTACTACAGAAGCCACCCCTACCACACAAACAACGACTACAGATTTCACGACTACATTACCAGATACCACTGTAAGTTCGACATCAATAGAAGTGTCGACAGAAGAAACAACGAATGGCGTTACAACTGAAGCAATAATTACCGGAGCAGCCACTACTGTCCACAAGACAGCAACAGAAGAGACAGCGATGCAAATAACGACCGCTAGCAACACAGGAGCGATAGGCACCAGCATTGTTCCGACTGCACAAACAACGACTAGAGAATTCACGACTACATTACCAGATACCATTATTAGAACATCTACAGACGTTCCGACGGAAGAAACGACGACCGGCGTTACAACAGAAGTAGTAACTACCGGAGCAGCCACTGGTGTCCACGCGACTGCATCAGAAAAGACAACGCTGCAAACTACGACCGCTAGCACCACAGGAGCGACAAGCACCACCACTCTGCCGATTGCACGAACAACGACCACAGAATCCACTACTACCACACAACATACGATTCTCAGTGCGACATTGACAGAAGTGCAACGGGAAGAAACAACGACCGGCGTCACAACTAAAGCAACAACTATCGGAGCAGCCACTACTGTCCACACGACTGCAACAGAAGAGACAACGGCGCAAACAACCATCCCTGGTTCCACAGGAGCGACAAGCTCCAACGCAGTTTCGACTGCACAACGAACGACTACAGAAGCAATGATCACCACACCAGATACAACTGTCAACAGGACACCAACACAAGTGCCGACGGAAGAAGCTACGACCAGCGTTACAACAAAAGCAGTAACTGCCGGAGCAGCAACCGGCGTCCATACGACTGCAACAGAAGAGACAACGCTGCAAACAACGACCGCTATCACCACAGCAGCGAAAAGCACCAGCACTGTTCCCATTGAACAAACAACAACTACAGAAGCCAAGACTACCACACTACATACCACTGTCAGTCCGACACCAACAGAAATGCCGACGGAAGAAACAACGACCGGCGTCACAACAGAAGCAATAACTACCGAAGCAGCCACCAGAGTCCACATAACTTCAACGGAAGAGACAACGCTGCAAACAACGACCGCTAGCACCACAGCAACGACAAACACCAGCACTGTTCCGATGGAACAAACAACGACTACAGAAGCTAGGACAACCACACAACATACTACTGTCAGTCCGGAAGAGACAACGCTTCTAGGAGCGACCGCTGGTACCGTAGTCGCGACAATGACGACCGCTTTTACTTCAGGAGCAGGAACACCATTCACCACTGCCGGTAGTATTAGTGTTGCTGCAGATTTTATGTATCAGTTAGTGCAATAAGAATATAGTTTGTAAATCTGAAGATGAGAGTTATCTTTTTATATATTGATAGTTATATCGTAGTTATGACCACGGTTTAACGGGTGAGTTGTGTCAGTTCTTTTCTTTGTCCGTCGTCAGCCGTAAATGTACTACTTTGTTTAAACGCTTATTATAGCTGCTTTGCGTTACACTTTAAAAAATATTTAATAATAAATATTTAATATATTTAATATATATATTTAATATATATTTAATATATTTATTTTACAATAAATAAATATTTAATAATTTTTACCGCGAGACGCGTATGCATAGCGCCGACTATGCCGTCGCAAGATGTCCGTCTGTCTGTCTGTCCGTCCGTGTAACACACGCCGGTATAGAGTCTAAACGATTATACATATCTTCAAAGTTTTTTCACCATCGGGTAGCCCCACCATTTTATTTTTTCCACACCAAACGGGGACCATCGTAACGGGGGCGCCGAATGCAAGGGGTATGAAAAAATCACAATTTTCGACCAATATCTTGCTTTATCTGGCAAATGATGCAAGATAGAGCCATAGTTAATATGGAAGGCGAATAGGAAACTGCATCCAAGCTTTCGAATGGTACCGGTGTGAATGAACTTGAGTGACCTTAAACTCAGATTTCACGGTCATGATATCACACTCTATGTCAAATAACTGAAAAACGGAACCAGACAGAGCTATATTTACAATGGCTAAGTCGTGTGTGATCTATCGAACAGCGCCTTTTTCAATGACCTTGAACAACCCCAAACCCAGTTTTCAAGGTCACGCTATTCTTTGACGCTGAATATGTCAAATAACTCATAAACGTTTAAAGATACGGCCATAGTTACTATGGAAAGCGAATAGGAAACCGCACCCAAGCTTTCGAATGGTACCAACTTGAATGATCTTAAGTGACCTCTAACCCAGATTTCAAGGTCACTATATTATTCAACGTCAAATAACTCAAAACGGTACAAGATAGACCTATATTTACAATGGTGGACAAATAGAAAGTCGTATGTGATCTATCGAACGGCGCCGTTTTCAATGACCTTGAACAACCTTTAACCTAGTCTGCAAGGTCACGCTTTTCTTTGACGCTGAATATCTCATAAACGGTTAAAGATACGGTCATAGTTACTATGGAAGGCGAATAGGAAACCGCACCCAAGCTTTCGAATGGTACCAGTTTGAATGACCTTCAGTGACCTTTTCAAGGTCATGATTATTCAACGTCAAATAACTTGAAAATGATACAACATACAGCTATACTTACAATGGCCGACCAATAGAAAGTCGTATATGATACTAATAGGGACTCATACACGACCTACATAACAGTGTCATGTCGAATGAGCTTGAGTGACCTTGAGTGACTTGACACGAAGCGTCGCGCGGTTTCTCTGCGACAGGTGAGCTTTTTGTGTAATATGGCACTGACGTGTATTCTATGGCTTTAAGTATCGTTGTTATGATTAAGCAGTTGACAGTACACCGTGTTCCAAAAAAATGCATGTGACCACGTTTTTGATGATAACTTGAACTAGAACTGTCCATTTACAAAGATTTTTGGCATACTCATTACTAAGACTATAGGCCATCGACAGGTGTTTTTATTTTCCCACCTCACATATTTAGTGCAGCTACTTTACCTCGGGAAATTGTCAAGACCTAGATATCAACAAACATTAAACAAAGTCATGAAAATTTCACAGGAAGATGTGATTCTGATTAAAAATCTCTGTCTGTCAAAGCAGTGTGGTGCACGGAGAGCGTTGAGTGAATTTGGAAGCATCGATAGTCTACTGAAAAGAATCCGCAAGACGGGTACAATTATAGTCTGGAAACCAGGCAGCGGTAGACCGCGTTCGTTGCATAGCAGTGGAGGACCTTGTGCTCAGTCAGGAGGACAAGCCAAAAAGACATCGGTGAGCTCGTTAGATTTCGCATAAAACTGCCATTCTCTATTCAAGTGTACACAGGAAAATAATTCACCGTGATCTCCAGCTCAAATGCTTCAAACGACGTCATGCTCAGCTGTTGTCTGAAGGAAATCGTATCTCCCGTCTCACTCGCTTATTGCCTGCAATAAATCTTGTTATTGTTCTATTATAAACTGTAAGTTGAATAGTAAGTAAGTAAAATAATATGGTGACAGTCTTGCAGTTAATATCCTAGTACTGTAGCACTGAGAAAACCATCAATTTAAAGCTAAATTCGTGATATTTAGGTCTTGACAGTTTCCCAAGGTAAAATAGCTGCACAAAATAGGTGAGGTGGGAAACTGAAAATACCTGTTGATGGCCTATACTCTTGGTGATAAGTGAGCCAAAAATCTTTGTAAACGGACAGTTCTACTTCAACTTATCATCGAAAATGCGGTCACATGTTTGTTTGGAACACAGTGTATGTGTGTATCAATTGCAGAATCATCACATGCTTGTTCCACTATGCCTTGCCTAAATGGCGGTACGTGTTTGCCGTCGGGCAGAGGATATGTCTGTCGTTGTTCATGCGGCTGGACTGGAGACAACTGCAATAGTAAGAGGAAATACATGTATTATATTTAATATCTGTCTGACAGCTTTTATACACTGCTGCATAACATACAATGCAAGGGTAAACCGTCGTCCGAATATTTAGTCCTCGTTATGTTTTACTTAACTTTAAATACTCCAACGACGAAACTACAATCCCTTAGAAACGGCTAAATACTTTATTACGAAATTTTCTATGAGTATTCACATGGGTTTTCTGCATTAACACGACAAATAGTAAAATTCTTTTAATCTATATATACAAACGGCAAGAACCAAAATACATTTTATTATCAGTACAGACAACCATTCTAAATAATGAACATTTCGTCACAATATATTAAGCTGCTTTTTAAGAAATGGCAGTTTTCGTTGGGGATGTTTTAGTCGCACCCTGTATGTTAAAATATATTTACACTGTTCATATCACTCAGTTTTTAATTAAAGTAAAAACCGTAAAGGTAACCATAAGTTTTTTTGGTTCGGATGCCAAACTGGCATTTGAAAAAGAGCGACTGCCTAATCTCTAGTTCTATTATGACTGAAGTAACTCATCCGCACCACAAAGAATGCTTCGTATAAACAACAGGTCTGTTCCATTTGACTCATTTAAGACTGGTAGTTTCTTGTGCGTCGGTTTTTGCCGCGCGATGCTATGCATAAGCGCGGCCTATGGCGCCATGCGGTGTCTGTGTGTCTGTCTGTCTGTTTGTGTGTGTGTCTGTCACGTTCGTGAATTCTGTCAAAACGAATAAACATAGCATCAAAATTTTTTAACCATCGGGTAGCCACGCCATTCTAGTTTTTCTGTACCAAACGGCATAGCAATATTCCGACGGAAACCCCCTAACGGTGGCGTCGAATGCAGGTGGGGTAGGCAGAAATCGCGATTCTGAGCCTATATCTGGCTTGACTGCCTGTGTTAACGCTGCAACAGACCATGTGTTGTCAACAGTTCGCCGTGGACCACGGCCACCGTCTCGCAAGTTATGACACATCGCTGGTAGTAAGCGGCGGTGTTGATTGCGGGAGAAGACGACGAAATGTTTATGACAAGAAGCCTCAACGTTATGCCAAAGACTACAGAACAACGCATTTAACTGCATGCAGTGACAAATCTGTAGCCTACGTAACTAACAATAAAAGACTCTACTCGACGTTTTGTACTGTTGAAGCTAACTACTGACAGACACGAAGC
>Ga0209339_1000434_pt1 | contig 15349 bp, 9 predicted proteins | sample OlaalgELextract3_FD_187376 | JGI IMG/M metagenome (GOLD analysis project Ga0209339, IMG submission 187376) | Olavius algarvensis symbiont microbial communities from Tuscany, Italy - Type A ELBA extract 3 (SPAdes) (version 2) | ecosystem: Host-associated > Annelida > Digestive system >... | reverse complement strand
TTCGAATGGCACCAGCTTCAATGACATTGAGTGACCTCTAACCCCGATTTCAAGGTCACGATATTATTCAACGTCAAATAACTCGAAAATGGCACAAGATAGAGCTATATTTACAATGGCCGACCAATAGAAAGTCGCATATGATCTATCGAACGGCGCCATTTTGAATGACCTTGAACGACCCCTAACCTGGTTTTCAAGGTCACGCCATTCTTTGACACTGAATATCTGCGAAATGGCTAAAGATACGGGCATAGTTACTATGGAAGGCGTATAGGAAACCGTACCCAAGCTTTCAAATGGTACCACCTTCAATGACCTTAAGTGACCTCTGGCCCACATTTCAAGGTCACAATAGTATTCAACGTCAAATAACTCGACTACTACTAAGTCGTGTATGATCTATCCAATGGTTCCGTCTCCAGTGACCTTGAGTGACCATTAACCTAGGTTTCAAGGTCACGGTGTAATATTTATGCTTATAGATGCCCTCGGCGTATTGTGTGCGCAGCTGACGTGCGATCTGTTGGCGATAGCTAATTTTTTGAATTAACAACTAGTTCTATGGTAAAATCATCTGCTTTTGCTAGTGTTTATTTCTTATATTCTTAGCATCTATGAGATACTCTTGTACTGTATCTTTTTTGGGGAATAGCTACCTGTTTTTGTTAAAATCACGCTGTTTAATAATGCTTGCATCAACAAGTTTCGATGGGTAAAATCTCACAAGAAGATTGAGTTGTGAACGTTACGGGTGGAAAAAAAGTGGACCTCACGCCGCTTTCTGGAAGAATTCCCAAGCAAAGGCTGGTCCAGTACCAAAAGTAGCTTCGATCGACTCGTCACAAAAATTGATAATGGATTACCAACTGGCAATTAATGGTCGTGGATGTCGAAGGTTAGTAAGAAGCACAGTGAATGTCGCGCCTGTGGAAGAACTGATCTGCAGTCATGGCGTGGCGCCCTCTAGCGTGATACGCTTTCACTAAGATAAAATTGGCATCATGTCACTTGTTGCTTTATGTAGTTTATACCTGCCAAAAATCATTTAGTTTTATGTATGCGTTCAATTGTTACAAGCAAAAACGTAAGCTGGCCCCGTTTAATTTGGCCCACCGTGTACAATGTGAGTAAAAAAAACTGGACCCTTTTTCATTTGAGGATAACTTTTACAAATACTGTCCGATTTTAATAATTCTTTCATTGCTGCAGACAGAAATTAACTATGACCAAGTGTACCCTAAAATCTACCACCATACCTCAAATCTGCTAGTGTATTGGCCAGCGTCGCTGGCATGATTTCGTAATTAAAGATATAACAGTAAAACAAGTCACATTTAATGTAATAGCTGGACAAAGTCAACATTCTCAGTTCACAAGCTGTACTAGAAACGTCCTTCTCTAGCATGGACACACGCTCGATGTCTTCCTCGCCACTGGTCAATAGCTTCGTCAAAATCGACTATTCAAGACCGCACCAGACATCGATGAGCTGCCGTTTCAGTTCGCCCACACTATGGATTGTCTGTGGTACACACGATGCTGCATGACAGCCCAGATCTCGTAATCTACAGGACAGAGATCTGGGCTGTTTCGAGGTCACAGGTTGGGCGCAAGAAAGTTTGGCGTTTCTTGACGCAGCAGTTCAAATGTTGCACGTGTGCGGCGCGGTGTGCCGGTGCACTATCCTGCTGGAACACAGTCGTTACCAGATACTGTGTATCGCTGGGCTGGGAGTAGTATGACGTCATTGTGACGCTGTGAAGCAGCATCGAAGAAGTCAGTAAGAGATATCACCAGAATTTTCTGCTTTGTAACAACAATGAAATTACCGCATACATTGCAGATTTATTCAACAGTTTTTTGAAGAAGTGTATGCAGTTGCATTTTTCAAAATAGTGCAACAACAAACTATAGGTGAAGTGGGAAATTCAATTTTGTGTTTGTGAGCAGATAATTTCTGTCGAGTCGGGAGTGTGTAAGTCCCTATTAGTATTTCATTGAAACTGTGTCCGTATCTGGTACCGTTTCTGAGATATTCAGCATCAAATAATGGTGTGACCTTGAAATCACGGGTAACTCACCAGGTGCGGCTGCACCAGGCCGCATGTCCCAGTTCTTCTTGCTTGGTCATACGTTGGCAATTCATGCAGTTATTATGCAAGGCAAATAGGAAACCGCACCCAAGCTTTCAAATGGTACCACTTTCAATGACCTTGTGTGACCTCTAACCCACATTTCAAGGACACAATAGTATTCACCATCAAATAACTTGACTACTACTAAGTCGTGTATGATCTATCCAACGGTTCCGTTTCCAGTGACGTTGAGTGACCCTTAACCTAGATTTCAAGGTCACAGTGTAATATTTATGCCTATAGATGCCCTCAGTGTATTGTGTGCGCAGCTGACGCGCGATCTGTTTGCGATAGCTAAGTTCTTGTTTCATCTCGAAATGAAACTTAAGTCAGTCAGCTATACAAATATATTCATTCTCCAGACATGCTTCACGAATCAAACCATCACAGTAGAGTGTAAATTAAACAAGCTGTGCGGCTAGATGGCCGCCACAATATGCCCCCGCCCCTGCTGACCGTAGGCCAATTTCGGGCCAATTTGTGGTCCGGGGGCAAGAACTGCCCACGGCTTATGTGCGTGCCAAATTTGAAGATCGTGGCTTTATCCGTTTGCGAAATATTGGCACATTTCGCTGCGCTGCACTAATTGACCCCGTGACCTTGACTTTTGACCTTTTGACCTTGAGGTCGGTGTGGGAGTCGCATGTGACATGGGGTACCCCTGTGAAAAGTTTCGTCTTCCTAGATCTTTTGGTTTTCGACTTAGAGCCGATGTACGCGACATCAGACAGACAGACGGACGACGGACGCCGATCACCGCTTAATGCCCCCGCCCCCCTACGGGGCGGGGGCATAATAACTCTGTTGAATACTGTTGTCTGACTGTTGCTTTTCCACGTTACCGAACCGTAACACGCTCGTGGGGGGATAGTCGTATTTGTACGGAGAATAACGGAACAGTGTTGCTACAGCAGCTCTAGCATGCAGTCGCGGCGACGTCAGATTAATGTTATCGATCAGCTTCGTGACAGCGATAGCTCGGCGGAAAACAGCGGAATTAAGGACTGCAGTGGAAACAGAAACGGTAACGTAGTCACATGCTGCGCAGACGTTCAACGGATCTGATGCTTCTGCACATTACACGACGATGCAAAACGCATCCGATTGCTGATGATAACAGTCATTGAAGTAGCACGTTGTCGAGGTTCTGATTGTCTAGCCCAGCGACAACCGGCGAGGTATTGCTTGCAGTCACCAGTGTTTGTAACTTCCGCATGTTCGTGGTCTGTTGCTTGAGCTCTGTACCGAATTCGATTCAAATATAGTATACGTAGGCCTACTTGAGAACGACACACTTTTGTTCCCGACGTTCATTTGATGACGTCACACGAATTAACTTTCTGCTTCTATATTTGGTCATGTTAGGTAAATTTGGCACCTTGCGTCATGTCTGTAGTCTGGTGCTTGAGCTCTGTACCAATGGTGCAAATATCTTCATTCACTAGGCATGCAGACATTAGCGTTTTACGAAATTCAAGATAGCCGCTGTCTGCCATCCTGGATTTGTTGGGAGGAGCCTTGGGGCCATAGGGACAGTTCATATAAAATTTTATCATAGCATAGTAGTATGATTTGAATTTTTCTCGCTCGGGCTTGAAATTCTTCCGCAGGCCCCCAAAATTACAATGTTGGGGTTTGACCCACAATTTAGGGCAGCATTGTTCCGACCCCCAAAAGACATACGTTGCGCGGAACGTTGCATTTTGAGCACTCATTGGTTCAGATCTGACGCATGGTGCGACTTGTGCGCCTGGCCAATCATACAAAAAATCGCCCAGACCACCCATCTTGTCATATCGAACCCAACTTCGGTATGTGGGATGGCACCTTGAACATAGTTCTTGTATTCTGTTTTCAACAGCATCGGATAGGTTTCGTGGCCCTAAATAATCGAAAATCGACTCAAGATACAACAGCTTATGAGCCGTGATTCAGGTAGCAACGCCTAAAAAAACATAAAACAATTACATCGAACACAAGAAACAGGGTTGGACAATATCATTATGATTTCGAAGATATCAAAATATCGAAAATATCATGATATTTGTGATATTTTCGATATTTTCTAGAAAACAAAAATTTCTATTTAGTTATATAACAATGGATCTAACACGCTGATGCAGTATTTAATGACCATTAGTTACCAGTCATTTGTACCATACGTTAAAACTTAGTTTTAGTCAAACTATACTACGTTATGTTCGCCTTATAGCATGAGCCGTCCGTCTGTGTCTGTCGTCTGTGACGTTGTTGCGCCCTACCCAGAGGGTTAAAATTTTCGTCAATATTTTTGCAGCATTTAACAGCTTAGGGACTTCGGCAGTTTGTGTTAGATATGCATAAATTAGAAAAGTAAGTAAATAATAATAATAAACGTTGATAGTTTGAAAATATCAAAAATATCAAATATACCATGATATTTTCGCTTGAAAATATCATGATACTATCATGATATATATCAATGATATATATATCATTGATATATTCGTGCCAACCCTGACAAGAAAAAAAAAGACATAGAACAAAAACATAGGCTATTTTTAGCACACAAAAGTTAGCATATTGCCGCAGATTTTGAAGATAAATCACGCTACAGTTTTTGGCCCTTTTGAGTTCTTCAAACTAATTTTTTCCGGTTCTCGAAGCAACAAGCATTAGCGCGCCATACTGCAAGAATGCGTTCGATCGGTTATGCGTTGTAAAGCGGCGACATCGTCGATGAGTGACAGCTCGTAATGGGTTGAATCAAATCGCAATCACCTTGCATGTGGCGGACTTACGCATGAGCTCATAATCCCGGGACGTCGATTCGCGGTGACGACTGCGTAGTGGTCGCACAAAGGTCGTAGACTCCCCGCTCAACTGCATGTGACCGTCCATCGCACATGGGATTGGCGTAACTTTAGGCCAAAATTCGGGGTACCATTAAACGCTCGAACTGATCCAAAAAATCAAAAAATAGGGGTGCCATCATAATTTACGAAGTTCAGCACTACAGTGACACTAAAATAACGTAACGATTTACTTGTACTGGTTTTGCATTTTTTTCACATCGTCAAAAAGTGGGGGATACGCGTTACCCGCAATCCGAAAGAGTAGGCCTAATATTACGCCTGCGGATCGATGCGAACACCAGGCAATAATAGCAACTTCCATCTTTCTTCCTTTATTGTCTCTCTGTGTATTTTTGTACGTTGGTCGCAGCTGCTGAAGGAGAAGTTCATAAGATTGCTTGACCCTGGCATCGTGAACGACGGTAACCGCGGTACGCCAGCGGGCTAGTCAAAGTATCAATCTTTTATAAGGCAGTTTCAGCAGCCGGACGTTGCCGACTACATGTAGCTGCATTGGCTTCCAGCATCTAATTCTAATCGGACCGCAGTCGGCTTTTCTATAGTAAATTACAATTACAGTAATGGAACAAAGTCCATTTTATGCTCAATGTATTTCTGTCGATTAATTAACTGACCGTGTTTTTATTCACTTGCAACTGCTATTTGCGTGCATCAGACATTTAGTGAGATCAACGCAAACAACAGTTGCAATGTCGCGGTATCTTAGAAAGCTGCCAACGGTGATTTATCTGGCTGTTTATTTCAATTTCAACTCAGACACAAAACATAAAGCTGTGCAATGTAAGAAAGTACAACCAAAGCAAGGACGAAAAGGCTGATAAACAGCACTAACATTCGCCCTAAGAAAACAATAATACAATTTATACAAAAATAGCACACAAACAAGAAAACATAAAAACAAAACTTACACTCCGACAGTTGAAAATTTTCTAAAATCGACAGCATTAATGCAACGTTTAAACCTATTTAATGAACTAAAGTCAGTATCAGCAGGCAGACTGTTCCAAGATGCAACCACACGCTCAGTAAAGAAATGTTTTCTACTATCACGACTGTGATTAACATACAGTTTATACCGGTGTCCTCTTGTGACTGTTCTTAAATTTCCAATCTTGTTAAAATGCGCCTTTGCTTTTGGTGCAATTATATATGGACAAGACGAACGTTTTGGTACAAAAGCCAACTATATATGGTTACTTAAGAAGAGTAGTTAAGGTAAAAAGAGTTTAGCTTTTCACAGAAACCGCGAGACCCCTCATGTTATTTAGAAATGTTATTACGCGTAGTGGTCTATAGCACGACTCTATCTTGCACCTTTTCCCAGATATTACGTGACTGCCTGTAACCGTGAACAGTCCTTCTTCTGTTCTTCAACACGTTTACGTCTGTTAAAATGACAACCGACATATTATGATTTCCTATTTGTCGGTAAACGTAAAAGGCAAAGGAAGTGGATTTATATAGCGCCATTTTGTGAGCACCTCAGCTTCAATGCGCTCATGTAGGACTTACACATTTTACCTGCAAAAGTGCAATTCCAGAATACCTGCTTTTTTTCTACCTCGTAAGCGTTCACCGGACGGCGTCACCACTGACTTGATGGCTGACAGTGGTGGCCGACATCTAATTTGCAGCTTACTACTAATTTATCGATCTCCGAAAGGATGAAAGGCTGAGTTGGCTTAGTTAGCTGACCTATAGCGGACAGTGTACCCACATACATGTAAGTGGTCGCCCATCACCTGTAGCTAGAGTACAGCAAGTAAATAAGTAAGTAGAGTTATATGCGGCGCACTTTTTGCCGCGCGATGCTATGCAAGCGCGGCCTATGTCGTCATGCGGTGTCTGTCTATCTGTCTGTTTGTGTGTGTGTCTGTCTGTCAAATTCGTGAATTCTGTCAAAACGAATAAACATATCATCAAAAATGTTTCACCGTCGGGTAGCCACACCATTCTAGTTTTCCGTGTCAAACGGCATAGCAATATTCCGACCGGAACTCCCCTAACGGGGGCGTCGAATGCAGGTGCGGTTGGCAGAAATCGCGATTCTGAGCCTATATCTGGCTTTAATGCCTGCTGTTAACGCTGCAACAGGCTAGGTGTTGTCAACACGGTCGCCGGTGGACCACGGCCACCGTCCTGTGACACATCGCTGGTGATCAGCGGCGGTGTTGATTGCGGGAGAAGACGACGAAATGTTACGCGTAGTGGTCTATAGCATGACCCACATACTAAGGGTCAAAAGTATTTGTCGGTAAAAGTAAAAGGCAAAGGAAGTGGATTTATATAGTGCCATTTTGTGAGCACCCCAGCTTCAATGCGCTCATGTATAGGAGCGCATTGAAGCTGAGGTGCTCACAAAATGTACCCATTGCAGGCGTCTTATGACAAGAAGACTCAACTTTACGCCAAAGACAACAGAACAGCGCATTTAACTGCACGCAGTGATAAATCTGTAGCCTACGTAACTAACAATAAAATACTTTACTCGACGTTTTGTACTGTCGAAGCTAACTACTGACAGACGTGAAGCATCGCGCGGCCTCTTTGCAGTCAACACTACTGACAGACACGAAGCATCGCGCGGCCTCTTTGTGACAGCAGAACTACTTGTAGGTAAATGTCACAAGGTGCCGTGGCCTCACGCCACTAAATAGGAATGTCTTTAACAAAGCTTGAATTGTTCCAGACTGTGACACTGTCTTAGATTGATTGGCAGCGAGTTCCATAGCCGGCAGCTGCGAAGCATCGGTCGTCGAAGATGTTGGACGTACGGCGCGTGACACAGGTCGCTGTGTCTGCTGATCGAAGTCGGCGAGCGGTGGCGTCGGCGACGAGCTCTGACAGTCCTCCGCCAGGTAACCAGGTGCCTGACCAGTCAAGCACTTAAACCAGGACGGTGATCTTGAAGTCGACATGTCGTCGTACAGCTGGTATAGCCAGTGGAGCTGTCGCAGTATCGGTGTGATGTGGTCGAGTCGTGGTGCACCGGTTATCATCCGTGCGGCAGCGTTCTGTACCGATTGCAGGCGTCTTATCAGCTTGTCAGGCAAGCCGTGCAGTAGTGCGTTGCAATAGTCCAGGCGGCTCGATATAAACGCCTGGACTAGTGACTTAGCGGAGACACGGAAAGTTCGCCGGTCAACGACCAACGTTCTACCACTGTGTTACGCAACCAACCCGTAAGTGTATCATAACTGATGCATGCAGGTGTTTGAGATATTTCACTTCAGAAGATTTGCAATAGCTACAATGACCACCAAGGTCATCCAATGTCATCGTTTTGACACTATCACGAGTGTGATAGACTTAGTATAGTGTTTAGTGTAGCGGTAACACGTTGGACTTGATCAACGTAGTTACTCTACGCTAGGCCCGGTTAGTGCCTCGGTGGGTGACCGTCTTTGGACGGCTAAGCCACCTCGGCGCAGAATCAGGCACCCAGGCCTACTCAGCCTGAGCCCGCCCTCAGAGTTGGACACGGATTGTATTCATCCATAGATTGGATTGGATTTTGTTGAATTCTGGGATGAATTGCATGTATTGGATTGGATTGGGTCGAATGACCGCTAATTGTTACATTGTATAATTTCCTGTGGAAACAATGCACAAAAGTAAGTAACACACAGCTGGACTGTCAAATAAGTTGTGACTGCGTTTTGGCTCTTTCAGTGTGTGTATATTTTTCAGACTTTTAGTCGATGTTGGCCATTACTGTGGCTTTTGTTACCAGCTTATCTTATTAACTGCATATATTATTAAATCGATAACGAAACATGTTTGTTTCGCAACTGAGTGTTTTCGCCACTGTGCACGGTTGGCACGAAAATATCGATGATCTTTGACAATTACGTCACCTTAATCTGTTCTTTTATGATGATGATGATGATGATCTATATCAACGATATATATATCACGATAGTATCATGATATTTTCAAGCAAAAATATCATGACATTTTTGATATTTTTGATATTTTTAAAATATCAACCTTTATTACACGACACCAAGGCACTGACTGGACAGGCGACACTGAACAGCGGTCAGTAAAGGCCGCATTCCATTATTCTAGCCAGCTGCAGCCTGCAAACCTGGTCGAAAACGTAGTCGCAAGCAGGTCGAAAGCATGTCGAAAGCCAGCTGCGAACTTGCTTAAAACGGGTTTGTCTACATTATATTTGTCTAGCACGCGCACGAACCAGCGAACCTGTTGCGGTTCGCGACCAGGCTTTCGACAAAAAAGTCGAAAGCTGGTCGAAAGCGTGTCGCAAACCCTCACGAACTTGTCGAAAACCTGGCTGCAAACCAGGTCAAAAACCAGGTTTGCAACCAGGTTTGCAGCTGGCTAGAATAATGGAATGCGGCCTTAATGCAGCTGAAACATCAGATAGCAGTCGCAACGCAGTGGAGAGCGAAGATGGAGGAGTGGTCTTCTGCTGTCACCAACCCTCGTCAGAGGAAGGTCGCCTAAGAAGACAAGAAACTCAGCTGTCGCCGACAGACCGCGCGATGCTTTGTCATTGAATATTTCGCTAAGTCACTCAAGACGTGTGTAAATCCGTATTAGTATTCCGTTGTAACTACGTTTGTATTTCGTACCGTTTCTGAGATATTCACCGTCAAATAATGGCGTGACCTTGAAATCTGAGTTATGGGTCATTCACGCTCATTGAAAATGGCGCCATTCGATGGCTAGACCATATACGACTTACTGTCAGTCTGCCATTGTAACTATACGCTATCTTGTATCATTTTCGAAATAAAGCGATATTTTGGCAGAAAATTTGGATTTTTACCGCGCGACGCGTATGCACAGAGCGGACTATTCCGTCGCAAGATGTCCGTCTGTCTGTCTGTCTGTCCGTCCGTCTGTCCCTCTGTCCGTCCATCTGTCACACGCCGGTATTGAGTCTAAACGGTTATACATATCCTCAAAGTTTTTTCACCATCAGGTAGCCCCGCCATTCTAGTTTTTCCACACCAAACGGAATGGCAATATTCCGACGGGTACCCCCCTAACGGGGGCGTCGAATGCATGGGGTATGAAAAAAATCACGATTTTCGACCAATAGCTCGCTTTATCTCGCAAATGATGCAAGAGAGAGCCATAGTTACTATGGAAGGCGAATAGGAAACCGCACCCAAGCTTTCGAATGGTACCCGTTTGAATGACCTTCAGTAACCTTTTCAAGGTCATGATTATTCAACGTAAAATAACTTGAAAATGGTACAACAGTTGGTTCCGTGGCTCAGCGGTAGAACGTTGGTCTTTGACCGGCGAGCTTTCGCTGTCCTGCGCTCGACCAACAGCTGACGGGTGACCACTTATGTGGGTAAACCGTCCGCTGTAGGTCAGCCAACTAGGCCAACTCAGCCTTTCATCCTTTCGGGGTCGATAAATGAGTAGTAAGCTGCAACTAGATGTTGTCACCACATTCCGTGGGGGCGCCGTCTGGTGAACGCGAACGAAGGCTAAAGGCAGGCATGGTGTTGTTTGCAGGTTAAACTGTGTGATCCATGTCTAAGCGCTTTGAGGACGAGTTACTTGTCATCTAGGGCGCTATATAAATCAACGTACCTTTACAACATACAGCTATACTTACAATGGCTGACCAATAGAAAGTCGTATATGATCTATCGAACGGTTCCATTTTCAATTACCTTGAACGACCCCTACCCCAGTTTCAAGGTCACGCGATTGTTTGACGCTGAATATCTCAGAATCGGTACGACATATACAGACATAGTGTCATTGAAATACTAATAGGGACTTACACACGTCCTACGCAACAGTGTCATTTCGAATGACCTTGAGTGACCTTGAGTGACTTAGCAAAATATTCAATGACACGAAGCGACGCGCGGTCTCTCTGCGACAGCTGAGCTTCTTCTTTCATAATTCCGGCATTCGACGCCCGCGTTAGGGGGGATCCATGTCGGAATGTTGCCATACCATTTGGTGTGCAAAAACTACAATGGTGTGGCTACCCAACGGTGGAAATAGTTTGATTATATGTTTAGCTTTTTCGACACCATACCTGCGTGTGACAGATAGCCGGACAGACAGACATCTTGCGACAGCATAGTCCGCGCTGTGCACAGCATCGCGCAGTAAAAAAGAAGGGACTAACTTGAACTTGTATTGTAGAAAAGTTTAAATGTCTGTCATCTGTCACCAAGCCTATCAGCGTATCATTTCTTCGTTACTATCATTATTGTTATAGTTTCATTCGAGTTTCATTTGAATACATTTGTGTGTTTTCTTGCGTTGTTCCCTAAACAAAACGTCTCTGTGAAGTTTCCGAAAGATTTTCTAGATGTTACAAAATTTTGTTTGGTCTCATCAGTATAGACTATAGACTCTGCAGATTTGTTCGAAGTTAGACAGGCTACTGCCACCAGTGGACACCCCTGTAAGCTGTTAAACCGCAGTGCACTATCAATGCTAGATCATCATCATCATCACGTCTTTATTAAGGGTTGACAGAATGCAGCCGAACAATAAATGTAAATGAGATATAAAGTATGAGTGGATTATATAGATATATACATCCTTTTTTACACCGCGTATTATTAATGTCTGGAACGATCTACCTGTTAATATTACTAATTTATCTTCGTTAAACTGTTTTAGAAATTCACTCAATAAGGTTGACCTGTCAAGCTATACCTAATCCTTGGCTAGCACTCCCATTGTTGTTTTTATTACTGTTATATTTTCTTCCGTTGCATTTGGTTGTAGTGTATTATGCAAATTTTTGTGGTTTTTCTTTTTCTATTCAAGGGCAGCAGTAAGTGTGGTTTCCACCTTGCTGTCCTGTTCAGATTTTATCATTTGCTCGTTGTTGTGCCTCATTTATATATTTTTGTGAACAAATAAAGATGATGACGATGATGTAATGTAGGCCTAACTGAGGTAGACGGCTGTTTTACGAGCGCGTGGTACGGGTGTTTATACCCCGCTCGTCGATCACTCATTTAGACGGATCTGTTGGTGCATTGGCGTCATTAAAATAAGAACATCATTCTCCATTCTCGTGGCTGCAGTACTGCTGGCCGACAACGCTGCAGTCTTTTCTATAGTTTATGACGTCGACGTGACTGCAACACTAGCAGCAGCAGCAGCAGCAGCAGCAGCAGCAGCGCGGCAAGCAATTGCCGGTGACAGATGACAGACATTTAAACTGCGTTGAGACGCCCTGCTTTCCTCCTGAGAACGCGACGACGAGAGCAAGCTGACCGCGTAGGCTGCAACCATCACCCCGATATGCCGTGCAGTGTAACCGAGGACTGGGCCAAGACAGTCGGCTGCACGTCGCCTCTGAATGATTTAAAAATATAGACGTCGCCGACTCGCCGGCCATCCCGCGCCTGCTGCTGGCGCTGCTGCTACTGCTTAGCTGTATGAATATAGCATCAAACAGCACCGCACAGCAGGCTCCCGCGCGGCGGCAGAGGCGACTGTCGTCGTCATCATCGTCTGATGCCGTTTCGTGCGTATGCTGGCAAACAGAACGGCGTGCTCGGTGACACAAGGGACATGTCGGGCCGGCGTATAGGTAAATTGCCTGCCGAGTAACGACGACCGACGACGACGCACGGCTGAGCATCGCCAGCCGGCAGCTGTGTGCACGGCGCGCCTGACGCAGATCGACCGACCATACGACAGGCTGGCTTCAGACGAATGCTTAAGTATGTCTAGAAGTTGTCACTGACGTACAGTGTCGAACGACGTTATCTACTGCATTCTGCCAACAACTGTAACGGTAATTATTGCTCATGCTGCATGGTTTGACATCAATCATCATGTACGCTTAGTCGAATGTAGGACATTGCCCCTGGACATATTCCTCCTCCTGACAATTCTCCCCTCGGACATTCCTCCTGAGCAATTGCCCTTCCCGCATTTAGTGATGCATGACATTCCTCCCGTATGTTTGGTAGACAGTACAACATCACAACCTTCAATGTTAGCGCTGCTGCAGTGGAACCTGTATCTCACTGCCATCAGTGGCGTCTAACCCGAGTATAGGTATGGGATACTGAACCCCCTCAAGTCGACAGCCGAAGGCGCGAATGTCGAGGAGCCGTAGGTGCCGAGGAGGTGATCGAGGTAAGGGGAGGGTCAGACACCCTCCCGTACCCCATTCTCTCGGCGTCTAGTCTCCTCCCTCCAAAAAATTTTGAAGTTTTATAAAGTGACACATTTTGGTGCATTCGGGTCGGGGACGGAGGACCGGACCGGGGTAATCGTAAAGTTACGAAGTTTATAGTAGAAATTTCTGTGGAAAGTTCAACAGTATCATGTCTGTTCTTGGTAAATGTTCCAATGAGATGGTTGCACTTCATATACTTAAAACATGCTGTCTCTGATGTATGGTTGTGAAGTGTAGGCCTAGTCATTAACTGATAACATCCCGCATAAAGTTAATGTTGCTTGGAATAACTGCTGTCGACAAATCTTTTCGTGCTGTTGGAGAGAGAGTACCAGACATCTTCAGTTCTTTTGTAAAACACTCACAATATCTTTCCTAGTGGACCAGCATAAGTTAATATTTTGGTACAGAATGCTCTGTTCAGATAGTCCAATATTGTATGCGCTGTCTAGACTGCACCAAAACAGATTCATTGCTATAGGCTGCAAATATGGAATGGACTTATTGTCAAATAGTTATGTGTGAGTTAAAGAAGCTGTGTGGCGAGTCTATGCTGGAACTATGAATTTGTAATACTTTTTTATCTCTATTTCTATGTATTTTATGTAGGCCTATATGTATCATCATCATCATCATCATTAAATATTTTTCAGTAAAATGCAAAAATACAGTTGAAAACAAAAAAAACAAGAGAATACTGAACAAGGCGAACCAGGCTCATACGAGCGCTTAATTAAGCCTTTACATGGGCCTACGTGCATACAGTTTGAGCAATCATATACAGTGACAAGATGCTCAGCTATCGCTGACAAACCGCGCGACGCTGTTTTGTAAAGTTGTTGAGGTATTGAAACAGTACTGCAAATGTTCAGATCTGCACGATAAACAACCCACGCACCGCAGCCCACATTTTTGTTTCCCCTGGAGACGCCCCTGCGACTATCACCCAATATGTTGCATGGATGTAAAGACAATTCAGTGTTTGCCAAAGCCCTCGCAGCATGTACCTATCTATCTTCAATAGTTTCCGAGTTATACGATGCTTAAGTCAATGCGTAAGTCAGAAAATCGCTATTTTTCCACATTTTTGTTTCCTCTGGGAACGCCCCTGGGGCAATTACGCTAAATGTTATATGGTAGGAAAGAGAATTCGATACGTACAAATTGTCTCGCAGCATGTACCAATCTATCTTCAACAGTTTCCCAGTTATTCGAACCGCAAGTGCAAAAAAATCGCCGTTTTCACGTACCGCAGCCCACATTTTTGTTTTCCCTGCATGGAGACGCCCCTGCGATTATCACGCAATATGTTGCATGGATGGAAAGACAATTCAATGTTTGCCAAACCTCTAGACTTGCAGCATGTATAGTGTATACCTATCTATCTTCAATAGTTTCCGAGTTATACGATGCTTAAATCAATGCGTAAGTCCAAAAATCGCCATTTTTACCATATTTTGGTTTCCCCTGGGGACGCCCCTGGGGCAATCACGCTAAATGTTGTATGGATGGAAAGAGAATTTGATGCTTACAAATTGCCTCGCTGCATGTGCCCATCTAGCTATAACCGTTTCTGAGATAGAGAGAAATATTTGTGAAAAAATCGTCATTTTATCATTCCCCTTGCATTCGACGCCCCCGTTAGGGGGGTTCCCGTTGGAATATCGCCACCCCGTTTGGTACGGAAAAACTAGAATGGTGGGGCTACCCCAAGGTGCAAAAAGTTGAGGATATCTGTAGCGGTTTAGACACAATACCGGCGTGTGACAGACAGACGGACGGACGGACATCTTGCCACGGCATATACGTGCTATGCATACGCGTCGCGCGGTAAAAACGTAGGAACGCACACAAAAAACGTTAGCAGTGTATCATCATCATCATCTTTATTTGTTAGGTAAAAATACATGATGCAAAAGAGAACACGATAAAACCTGAACAGGACAGCAAGGTGGAAAAAACCACACTTACTGCTGCCCTTGAATAGAAAAAAAACAAACAAACACAGAATTTGCATAATACACTACAACTAAATACAATGGAAAAAAATATAACAGTAATAAAAACAACAATGAGAGTGTTAGCCAAGGACCAGGTAGCTTGAAAGGTCAACCTTATTAAGTGAATTTCTGAAACAGTTTAACGAGGAGAAATTAGTAGTATTAACAGGTAGATCATTCCAGACATTAATGATACGCTGT